>Ga0209045_1003024_pt1 | contig 11324 bp, 12 predicted proteins | sample SaaInlLV_10m_DNA_4_FD_184664 | JGI IMG/M metagenome (GOLD analysis project Ga0209045, IMG submission 184664) | Marine microbial communities from expanding oxygen minimum zones in the Saanich Inlet - Saanich Inlet SI072_LV_200m_DNA (SPAdes) (version 2) | ecosystem: Environmental > Aquatic >...
TTCCTGCAAAAAAAAAGGGGGGGGCGTGACAAGGAGCTTCACTGCACGTATAGTTGGTCCATCGAAGGCGCGGTGTAGAACCACGCCGATGGGGGTTTTGCAAGAGCCTCACACAATAACCAATGCAGTCTCCACACGCAACGCAACGCCTCAGGATTTCCCCGCGCCGACTACGGCGACAAAGAAGCGACGGTTACCCCAGAATCATCCTCCGTCCGTTCGGCAGATCCACAGCCACGCACTCAGCTGGCGAATAGTCGCCGACTGCTGCACCTCAAGGGTACCCTCCGCGAGCCGCGGCACAGGGCCTCACTCGCGGGAGATGCGATGACAGTCCAAGGTGCGTTTCAGCCTCCCGGAGCTATAGTATGGGCTTCCTTTGCGCTGGCAAGACAGGAAATCGCCCCTGACGCAACGGGGGGAAGGAACGGCAGGGACAGCAGGAGTGGCAAGCGGGTTGAGAAAGTCAATCTGTGCCGCCATCGATCAACGACTGACGTGGCACGACATCTGCTGACTGATCAGACAACCACTGCAGGCTTCCATACCTGCAAGCGAGGATCAGACGCGATTCTGAGAACTGCGTGGCTTTCGGTGCCTCGGAACACGAACTACCGAAAGCGTGTGCGCCAAGAACAGCCCGTCATTGACCGGCTCCCAGAAGCAGGCCTAGATGAATACTGAACAAACCTACGACACACACACTCCGGAAGAGCCACTCCCTCCGAATCAGGGCATGCCTCACGCCGAGTGCCCCAAGCTGGCCGTCTTCGGCGGAGCGTTTGACCCAATCCATCTTGGCCATCTCTCCCTGGCCGAAGCGATCGTGGACGCTGGATGTGCAGACGAGGTGCTGTTCGTGCCCACTGGCGCCCCACCACACAAGACCGACATCGAGTTGACCTCCCCCGAACACAGACTGGCCATGCTGGGCGAAGCCCTCGCGCCCCACCCCCATTACAGCCTTTCAGACATCGAGATTCGGCGAACGGAAGGCTACTCCTACACGATTGATACGCTGGCCGTCCTGTCCCGGGTGTTCCCTGAGCACGAGATTTTCTTTCTCATGGGCATGGACTGCCTGGCCGCACTGCACACGTGGCACCGCGCCACGGAATTGGTCCAACGCTACGAGTTCATCATCTACCCCAGACCTGGTGTCATCCCCCCGAGTTTCGCGGAATTGGCCAACCTGTTCGGGCGACGGAATGCCCGACGATTGCTGGACGCAGTCGTCCAGCTTGACGTCAGCCCGATAAGCGCCACACAAGTCCGGGAGTCGTGTGCGGCCGGAAGAGACATCGAGACACTCGTGCCCGGGAAAATCTGTGGTTATATTGAGAAGCATGGACTGTATGCTGTAGAAGAGCGGGCGACGGTCTGACGGATGGCCCGCCGCCGTCGATGGCGATCACTTCCGATAGAAGCGGGCCGGCCGAATTGTCTCAGAGCGGCTGAGCCCCTACCTCAAACCCGAACGGTCCCGGAGAAGGAGCGTCTATGGAGCCGAAAGTGCTGACGGACGAAGAAACGGAAAAGCTGGCCAGAGCCTGCGTGGACGTCTGTGAAGGCCGCAAGGCTCAGGACATAGCCCTTTATGACGTACGCGGCTCCTCCATTCTGGCTGACTTCTACATTATCTGTTCGGCCAACTCCGACCCACACATACGGGCCGTCTGTGACGCTCTGCACCGGGAGTTGGGCCAGACGGGACGGCCCCCGAGAGTTGAGGGAAATGCCAGCAGCCAATGGGTCATCGCCGACTGCGGCCCCGTGCTTGTCCATGTACTCGACCCCGAGCGCCGCGAATACTACCGCCTCGAAGAACTGTGGGACGAGGGATCGCTCGTATATCGGAGCCCTGAAGAAGACTGAAGGCCGCGATGCGGCTGACCAGAGCGTTCGACGCCAATGAACCACCGCATGCCGCAGAACCTGGCCCTCACACGCCTTTGGAGAATCGCCCGCTACGAGCGTACAGCTCCGTGTCACGGGGCCGGGAAGCCTGCCCCTCAGCCCAGGCAGGTGAATGTGGATCCCCTTTCCCTTCCTTCCCGTAGACCTGTGTCCATTCTCCGCATCCTTGCGACCATCCCCGTATGGCTGTTCACGTTAGCCAACTCCCTCGGCCAGCCACTCCCTCCGCAACCGCCCGAGACCATCCGCGTAATGGTCTACAACGTCTACAATTTCATGCCTCTCTCGGCGCCCCAGATCAAGACGCCGGAATCGCGGGACACCGTCGCAGAGATTATCCACCGGGGCAAGGCAGACATTGTCGTGCTCGCGGAAATGGGAGGCGACAAGGCCGTTGAGGAGCTTCGCGAGTTGCTCAGGCAAAAGGGAACGGACTACCCTTTCGCAACGGTGGTGCATGCCTACGACAGAACGAGGAATCTCGCCGTCCTGGCAATGCTCCCGCCTGCGCAGACCAAACACGACGAAAACTCCTCCTACAACCTCAAGGACCAGCGGATCCGCGTCCGGAGGGGATTCGCACACTGTGTGTTCAAATGGCGGAACGGCTACATCCTGCACCTTCTGGGCGCACACCTCAAGAGTAAGCACTTCGATCGCTTGGGGCAGACGGATATGAGACGGTACGAAGCGAGACTGCTGAGGTACCGCTTCAATGACATAATCGGTGAAGACCCCGAAGCCAACGTGTTGATCGTGGGCGATATGAATGACACACCCGATTCGTCACCCATCTCCACGCTGTGCGGCCGACGCTACAAACAGGAACGCCAGCTCTTTGACCTGCGTCCCCTTGATCAGCACAGCATGGTCTGGACGCACCTCTGGGATACGGCAGACAGTTACACTAGAATCGACTACGCGCTGGTGAGCTATCCGCTGCTACCGGAAATCAGCCTGGAGGCCACGTTTATCCCCTCGTTCGCAGACTGGTACATCGCCTCGGATCACCGACCGATTATCGTTACCCTCACCCCTCATGAGACCCCTCTTCAACCAGATCGTCTCTCCCAGTTCCACCGCAACTTCCGCACCCCAACCCCACCGCCCTCGTCGCTTCACGAAGGACGGGTCATCGGGACCCGAAAGGTCCGTCGCTGAACGACAGTGTCCACGACTGTTTCCCTCTCGGGTCGCCGCCAAACAGCGGGAAAGACGGGACAGAGCATCTCGTATCGTTGCGAGTGTTGGGTCGGGACAGGCGTGCTACCAGGAACTTCCGGCAGCACGTCAGAGCGGCGGAAACAGCTAGATCATCTCTGTGCTGTAGTCCTCAATTTCACAGTCCTTGAGCGTGCTGACGAAATTGACGACCTTGGACAGCATCTCATCGACATGACGTCCGTCGTTGCTGACCGTCACAACGCCCATCGTAGCGGCGTTCCACACGTCAAGCAGATCCACCTCCGCGATGGCAACATTGAATGTCCTGCGCACACGATCGCGAACTCGATTGACAACCATGCGCTTCTCCTTGAGAGAAAACGCGCCGCCAATCGACAGCTCAATTGTCAGAAGACCCACCCGCATGGTTCAGTATGTCCTTGATTGCAGCCATGAAGGCCGACATGTCCTCATCGGTCCCAATCGTCACACGCAGATAGCGATCGACTCGAGGCTGAGCGAAATAACGGACCAGCACACCACGCTCCCGTAAGGCGACAAAAACGTCGGCAGCCGGGCGCGGCGGCGCGGCAAAAACGAAGTTGGCTTCAGAAGGAAGAACGTCGAAGCCAAGTTCCGTCAGTTGAGCCGAGACCCATGTCCGTGTCGCCCGGATCCGGGCAGCCTGCGCGCGCATGTATTCCGTGTCGCGCAGGGCCTCCACCCCCAGAGCTTGGGTCAGCATGTTCACGCTGTATGAATCCTTGACCTTCATCATCTCGGCGATGAGCCCGGGGTTCGCGTAGGCCCAGCCCAACCGAATACCTGCGAGCGAATAACTCTTCGAAAGCGTTCGCGACACGACCACGTTGTCAAAGCGACTGACCAGGCCAACGCAGTGATCTGCCGAGAAGTCAACATAGGCTTCATCCACCCAGACAATCCCGGGAAAGGCCGCGCAGACACGCTCAATGTCAGCAACCGGAAAGACGTTCCCGGTCGGAGCGTTTGGGCGCGCGATGAACAGCAGGGAAGCGCCCTCCGCCCGAGCCAGGACGTCGTCCGGCAGCTCAAACTGGTCGCCTAGGGGGATTGTCACACACGTCGCTCCTTGAATGGCGGCCAAGATCGGGTACAGGGAGTAACTCGGGTCAGGGCAGGCAAGAAAGCCTCCCTGGTCAACCGCCGTCCTGACTGCGATCGTCAGCAAATCGTCAGATCCGTTGCCGGCCAAAACCCACTCCGGGCCGAAACCAAAAAGGTGCCCTGCGGCCTCCCTCAGTTCGGTGCAGACGGGATCCGGATAGAGCCTGAGACGGTTCGTGTCGAGACTGCGAAGGGCAGCCTCGATCCGCGGGGAGGGAGGGTACGGATTCTCATTTGTGTTCAACTTGATGTACCGTCTGTCCCGGGGTTGCTCCCCAGGCACATAGCCGGACATGCTGGCAATACTCTCTCGTATCTTCATGGTGCTTCCAGTTCTCAGAGCTTCCTGAACTAAATCCCCTCTCCCGGACGGGCCATCATTCCCGCCCTCACGTCCTCTCAAAGCGGATTGAGCCACTGCGACCGTGGGCATCCAGCCCCTCAGTCGCGGCGAAGCGCTCCACGTGCGGCAACTCCCGGGCAAGAGCGCTCTTCTGATAGTTCACCACACTCATGCGACGGAAGAACTGCTCAACCGTCAGGCCGCTGAAGTAACGCGCAGCTCCACCCGTGGGAAGGACATGGCTCGGACCGGCCACAAAATCGCCAACGGGTTCCGGAGTCCATGGGCCCAGAAAAATCGCTCCTGCGGCAGTCACACGTTTGGCGAGCTGACCAGCCCGTCTGGTCATGATCTCGAGGTGCTCCGGAGCATACCGGCTCGCCAGGTCGGCGGCCTCCTCCAAAGTGGCGACCTCGATGACGAAGACACCCGATTCGAGAACCTGCGAAACGCATTCAGCCCGCCTGAGCTTCGCGCTCTGGGCAGCCAACTCGTTCTGCACAGTCTCCACCAGCTCACGACTGGTTGTCACCAAAACGGCTTGCTCACGGCCAGACCCATGCTCGGCTTGCGACAGCATGTCGGCAGCAACGAACCGGGGATCGGCCGTGTCGTCAGCAATGATCATGATTTCAGAAGGTCCGGCAACCAAGTCGAGTGAGACATATCCGTACACTTGACGCTTCGCCGCAGTGACATAAGCGTTACCAGGGCCAACGATCTTCTCAACCCTGGAAATGCTCTCCGTCCCGTACGCCAGTGCCCCTATGCCATAGACGCCACCCAACCGGTAGATCTCCGTTGCGCCAGCGTACTGGGCCGCGTACAGGATCGCGGGGTGGACGTCCCCTTCGGGTCCCGGAGGTGTAATGACGACAATCTCCTCGACACCGGCGACCGCAGCAAGCGTCACCGTGTGGAGCACCGTGCTGACCAACGGGGCAGTCCCGCCAGGCACGTACGCACCAATCCGGCTGAAGGGCGCAAAGCGCTCACCGAGAATGACCCCGTTTCGGGGAGAGTAGGACCAAGGCTTGGGGATGCGTTGTGCAGCGAAGTCCCTGACCTGACGACACGACGTCCGAATGGCTTTCCGGGTCCGCGAAGAAATCGCCCCGGTGGCCCGCTCGATTTCCTCGACCGTGACCTGGAAACGGTCCGGAGCAACGGCGAACCTGTCATACTCCCCCGACAAGGCTGTTAGCGCCGCATCCCCCTCGTTCTGCACCCGCGAGAGAATCCCGGCGACATGCGCCTCCACCTCGGCATCAAACGCCGTTCGGCCCAGCAAACCACTCAAACGACTCTCAAAATCAGAGTCGCTGTACCGTAGAATCTCCATGGCTCTTTCCTCCGGTCCTCAAGCCAGGCACAAGGACACGAAGTGCCAAAGGGCCTAATTTGAGGACACAAACTCAATGTTATCGTCCGTGCGTACGAGCACGAAGTAATCCGCATCCTGCAGTAACTTGGTTCCATCGCTCGGCAGAATGTTCCCGAGGGCCGAACTTGGGACGGGGAAAACTGCGCCGTTCCCGTCTATAACGCTCACATGACCGCCTTCGACGTTGGCCCGTCCCCGGAAGCACTGCAGTTGCACACGTTCCTGCTCCGCATCCACGACGCGAACAAAAACGATGCACATCCTTTTTGCTTCCAGGTAACCGAAGGAACCGGCCATCGCCAGATTATCTCCAAAACAAGTCCAAGCCCGCCGTCAATCGCAGGCCACACACGAAGCACGCAACCTGCTCTGGCTACCGGTGCCCCTCACCGCAATGGCCGCACGGAAGCCGAGCGCGTAGGCTGTCCTCCAGCGCCCGAGCTGCTGCTCTGCCACTTCCGGAGCCGCAGGGAAACGCACACTATACACCGCCCTTTGGCGAGTGGACAGAGACGGAAGGCAAGGAAGCAAGAGCGCTTTGGGGTTCATTCGTGATGGGCGTTCCCCGCCGGGAAATAGGACCACAGGGGACAGGCACACAAAGCAGCATGCCGGATAACCAGAGGGGACCTCTCAAGCCAACCGGGCGCACGCATCGACGCAGGCAGAACTGTCCGGATCCGGCTGTACCCGATCACTCCTCAGCAGGAGCGGGTTCCATCTCTTCCGGTTGCTCTTCGCCGGGTGCTTCCGCCTCATCATTGGCCTCTTCCTCTTCCTCCTCCTCTTCCTCGGCCTTGGCGTCGGCGTCATCCTCCCCCTCCTCTTCCTCTTCCTCTTCGCCGTCTTCCTCTTCCTCTTCCTCTTCCTCTTCGCCCTCAATGAGCTCCACCTTCCGCACAGGAGATTCCTCACCGTACCAACTGACCCCGGACACAAAGACGCTCTTCTCTTCCACCTTCCCAACGGTGACACGAATCGACTCACCACCAACGGTCAATGCGAGCGCCTCAGGCAGAAGCCCCAGCTTCCAGACCAAGTGAGTCTGTTCGCCGAAGCCGTCCCACCGCGTTCCCCAGCGTTGACCGGCGACACCCCTCAATGTCTCAACCAGAATCAACGGGTCCACGTCAGGGAGCCTTCCCGGACCACGCTGCACGATACCGACAAGATGAGATTCGTTGATCGCCTGAGGTCCCGTTCCACGTGGGACGCAGTAGATCCGCATCGACACACAGCGATCCGAAGGGGACAGCCACTGCAGTTCAGCCACGCCCTTCTTCACAGGTTCGGCTTTGACATCCGGTCTGGGGATCGTCGCCAGGGTTCTCCGCTCCAAGTAAGGCGTCGCGTCAATCAGTCGTGGCATGAAGCCATCGTGAGTCGCCTCTCGGTCGGTGTCGCTCTGCGTCCACAGCCCATCGGCCGTGACGCAATGGTCGAGCACATATCGGAAGGCATCACGGACGGCGGACTCTACCCGGGAAGAGTAGGCCTTCCCTGCATACCTGGACGCCAGCCGAAGAAGCGAGACGGCGTTCGCGGTTGCCCCCAGAGAGCAGCGCTCTTTGGAGGGCGTCGCGCCTTTCCCCTGCGTATGGTAGGCCGACTCCGCCCACGCCGCACGGACCGATCTGCCGTTCTTTCCTCTGTACGTCACCTGTGCAGCCAGAACGGAGTCCACCAGTCGAGCCGCGTTCGGGAGCTCCATCCCCTCGACAGACCGCCATGGCGTTGGGAGGTCAGGGCGATCACGCCGGGGGATACGCCTGCCCCCAAACACACCATCGACAATATGCCACGTAACCGCAATACTCCCGGGACAGCCCTCGTACCCCCAAAGTCCTGTCGCGGAGTCCTGCAGCCCGGCGATGCCCTTCCCGAAGGCCTCCAGCCATCCCTCCTCAAGCGTCGGGATAACCTGCAGCTCCGTTCCATACCGGTGCCAAGTAGGCAAGGCCGAGGCGGCGTATGAGAGCTGGTGGGGATCACGAACTGCCACATCCTTCAGATACGTAGCCAGCCCCACTTTGGTCGTGAGGTCGATCGTCTGTCCCTTCAGGCCAGCTTTCGCCCCCTGAAGGAAACGCCATTCGAACAGCTTCCCCATCGGCGCGCACAGGTGATAGGGAAGAGAGTCATACATCGGGTTGGGCGAAAGACTGCCCGAAACCGGGTCCTGCATCTCATCGTTCTCATAGGTGTTCTCTTCACTCACTGCCTCCCACGACAGGGCAGAGAACCACACGGTCCCGGCCGTCCGGTTATAGAATCGAAGAAACTCTCCGCCCTTCGTCGCCGTGGTAGACGCGGCCGCATCCGTGCCCTCTCCCTCCGCTGCAGCGGCTCCGCTGCCTGCGGAGGATGAAGCAAAATCGATGTAATAGCAGTGCCAGGGCACATTGCCCTGCACCCCCAGTCGAGACGAGCGACTGCTTACTGTCGCCCCGGAGGCGTCCCGGGTCACAAGATCGATACCAGCCGTTGCATGCCAGGTCCGATTCGCCACTTTCCCGTCCTTGCTCACGGCCCAGAGGAACAGTCGAATCCGGCCACCAGCCGTCACCGGAAGCGCGCGTGGGGTGACCAGTGACTGGCCGGCGGTCAGTCTCAAACTGGGCATGTTCGCTTGCTTGAAGGGAGCGGCATTTAGAAGCGTCTTGGAGTCAAGGAGCTTGCGCACGTTCCCCTTGTCTCCCAAGAGGGCCTGCCAGCCGATGGGGGTCGCAAAATGGTCCACCACCCCATGCATGTAGGCGCTCCAAAGCTGTTTGGGGCGCCCCATCTTCCGATTAGCCGGAACCCATTTTACGCCATTGAGGATCCTGTGACCATCGACGGACTGTTCGCGGTAATCAGCCGGACGGGCCGCCCGCGGGGCCTTCACCACAGCCTCAGCTTTGCCAGTGGAAGACGTTTCCTCCACCTTCTCCGCCTTCTTCTCGACCTCAGGTGGGGCCTGAGTCTGGATCTGGAACCGGGATGGCGGAGCCTTGGTGGAGTCCTGCTGCCCCCAGACCAAACCACCCGCGACAACCAGAAACGCGAGAAAGACGGACAGCCGGGGCGCATCCGAACGCCCCAGATTCGTGCCCAGCGTATCCACCATCCATCCGTGCATGCCGCCTCCTTCACATCGCAGCCACACCCAAACACTCGCACGCCCAGACCACGCAGACGTGCCGGCCGGGCTCAGGACGCGTTGATCATTCCGGTTGCCCGGGCGAACTCAAAAAGGCCGCCGCGGTCGATCACATCCCGTGCTTCACCGAGAGCGTCCATCTCGAAGGACTCGCCCGTCGCACGCACAGTCAGGCGCGATTGGTCGATGTCCAACTCCACCTCATCACCTGTCTCAATCCGCTCGCAAAGGCGGGTACTGGTGTCGACGGGATAGAGCTCACCCGTTGCGATGCAGTTCCGGAAAAATATACGGGCGAAAGACTCTGCAACAACCGCCTTGACACCAGCAGATCCAAGGCTGACCGGGGCGTGCTCACGGCTGGAACCGCAACCAAAATTGCGTCCCCCGATGATGATCGCGTAGGGGCTCGTCATCTCCCCGGCAGGAACAAAAGCCGGATAACAGTCCGGGAGGCCGGACAACGCACAGCTGCCCAGTCGCGCGTATTCCTCGGGAATCGTCGGCACCAAGTTCAAAAACTCGGCAGGTATGATCTGATCAGTATCGATGTTGTCACCGACAACAAACGCTTTGCCGCGAATGGTAGCGCCCATGTGGCGTCTCCTCCTCAAATGAAATCGCGTGGATCTGTAATGTACCCGGTGACCGCGGAAGCCGCAGCGGTCAGCGGGGACGCCAGAATAACGGAGGCGTCTTTGGACCCCATCCGCCCAACAAAATTGCGGTTCGTCGTGCTTACGCAGACCTCGGGCGTGTTGCAGCGCCCGAATGTGTCATGCGGCCCGCCAAGACAAGCAGCGCAAGACGGTGGCGCAGGATCGATGCAGCCAGCATCACGGAAAATGTCGAGCAGAGGCATACCGTCCACGGTCTCACGCTTCAGGTCTTGCTCAACTTCATCCGTCGCCGGGACGAGATACGTGTCCACGGTTACCTTCCGACCCTTGAGCACGCGAGCGGCGGCCACGAAGTCGGTCGTCTTGCCCCCGGTGCAGCTGCCGATGTAAACACGCGTAACCGCCAGGTCGCTGCATTCACTCGCTTTGACCACATTGTCCGGGGAGTGGGGCAACGCGACGACCGGGGCCAGCTTCCCGGCCTTGTATGTCGTCGCGGACAGATACTCAGCATCGGGATCGCTGACGAAGCACTCAAAGGACGCGTCTGTCCGAGACCGGACATACTCAGTCGTCTTGGCATCAGCGGCAACGATCCCATTCTTGCCGCCCGCCTCAATGGCCATATTGCAGAGCGTCATACGCTCTTCCATCGACATCGCTTCCACCGCCGAACCACAGAACTCCATGGCCCGGTAGGTCGCCCCATCCACCCCGAGATCACCGATGATTTGCAGAATCAGATCCTTCGCCATGACATGGTCGGGCAAAACACCCTCAACCGTGAAGCGCATGCTGGCGGGAATCTTGACTAAGAGCTTGCCGGTTCCCAGCACAAAGGCGGCATCCGTATTGCCAATCCCAGTGGCAAACTGCCCAAACGCCCCATGGGTACACGTGTGAGAGTCTGTGCCGAACATCACCTCACCGGGGCGGCAGTGCCCATGCTGCGGCAACGTCACGTGACAGACGCCCGAATAGCTCGGCGTTCCGGGATCGTAGAAATGGGGCAGGCCCTGGTCGCGCGCAAACTCCCGACACAGGTCGATGTTCCGCAAACACTTCTCGTCTTCCGTGAAAATGTAATGGTCCGGCGTGAGCACGACGGCATCTGGATTCCAGACACGCGCTTCACGGCCGAACTCACGCTGGAATATCCCAATCGTGCCCGGTCCGCAAACGTCGTGGGTCATCAGGACATCCGCCTTGACCCAGATGTTCTCCCCGGGGGAGACAGCGTCCCGCCCCGCGGCGCGCGCCAGAATCTTCTCCGTGATTGTCATTCCCATTGCCAAACCGCTTTCCTATGGTAAATTCCAGGTCCTTTTGTCCGTGCTGGACAGACCTTCGATAGTGTATCTTATTGAGCCTGAAAAAACAAGATCTAACCTTCCCGAAAAGCACGCCTCTGGTGAACGTCCCGAGTACGCCTTCGCCGCGCTCGTTTCTGCCGTTGGATCCCCCAGGCTTCGCGAACGTGTCCTTCGCGAAGGGCACCATCGGGATGGACTGCCCGACCCGTTCGCCAACAATGATGGAGCTTGTGCTGCAGCCACGGTCGATGTCCCCGATGCGTTGGCGCAGCCCCTTCCCATGACCACACCGTCC
>Ga0209045_1003025_pt1 | contig 11321 bp, 10 predicted proteins | sample SaaInlLV_10m_DNA_4_FD_184664 | JGI IMG/M metagenome (GOLD analysis project Ga0209045, IMG submission 184664) | Marine microbial communities from expanding oxygen minimum zones in the Saanich Inlet - Saanich Inlet SI072_LV_200m_DNA (SPAdes) (version 2) | ecosystem: Environmental > Aquatic >...
CTACTCTTTTTGTATACATCCTAAATCCTTTAGAAAACCCATTCGTAACAATAGTTACATCTTTATATTTATCATCGTATGAAAGGGGACATTCAAATTTATCATAAAAGCAGACATTGTTATATATCTCATCGTTAACAATATATGAACGCCCGTCAACGATACTATACATCTCCATAACTTCATCTTTTGTTACAAAATTGCCAATAGGATTTCCAGGGCTATTTAGTACGACAATGGCTGTCGAATCAGGGTTATATGCTTTTTTGAACGAATCAAAATTTACTCGTTTCGTTTTATAATCAATCTCATAATACGTAATCTTGGCATCTACCAAAATAGCGCTTAGAAGGTACAAACAATAATATGGTTTAGGCAGCAAAATTTCTTGTCCTGGTTTACACAGAAGTTGAAATGTATTCCTGAATATAGCGCTTGTGCCAGCATTCACTACCACATTATCCATTGAAACATCAGTTTTAAATTGAGTGTTATAATAGTCTGCAATAGCTTCTCGTAACGCCGGCACACCTTGGGGATATACAAGATGTGTCTTACTATCATCATGAACGGTGTCAGACATCACATTCAAAACATTTTCCGGAACTTTTAACTTAGTAATACCAATTGTAATCTTAATTACATCTTTACCTTTTTTTAATAATTTATCTGCAAGCTCATCAAGGACAAACATTTGAAACTCTAATCTGCTTATAGGTAATGACTTAACATATAGACCCATATTTCCCCTTTCTTGATTTAATTATTGAACACTAGCGCACTGACTAGAAACATAAGTTGTTATCACAATACTGATTGAGCCAATTGAATAATATCTGTTTTGTTTTATCTATCAAATCCAATTGGGATCCTTTTCCTCTTAATCAAGCCACTGTCATGGAGCTTATCTAGCAATCCAACAACGGCTTTAAAATCCAGCTTCAGCTTCTCTGCAATTTGAAATGCTGTCGTATCTCCCTCAAGCAAATACATAAGCCACATAACACTTTCATTCATTCCCGGGTCTTTACGCCAATCTACCCATAGATCATATTTTGATAAGAAGACAGGCCCCTTAAATTTTCTAACAGGAATAAAGTCTTTTTCGATGATGTGACATAAATCATATAAGACTTCAATCGTTTCATTAACCTGACGGAAGTTCACACTATCAATATTATCCAGATGTGAATGATACTCAGGATAAGGCAAAACCGGTTCATTTAGCCCATCCCGCCGTGCCTCTTCTTTCTTTTTTAATCTCTCATCCTGATTGACTCTTGTTATTGAAATACTTGGTATATCAACACCAGGAGCGTTAAATATTTTTTCATCATTACCAGCCACGGTTAAATAAGGATATGATTTGCTTATCTCCTGAAATTCAGTCATGGCACACAGTGCATAACTATTAATAAGTTCACTACCCTTATAGCTTTTTTGCAAAACCAGAGGATTTCCAAGGCCAACCATTTCTACAAATATGGAATACCTAATCTTTGAAATCAGATGCTCATTATGACTCAAAAATGCTATTGAACCTATAGATTCTGGAACAAAGAGAAAAGTATAATTATAATATAATTTCTTATCTTCCATTAATGTTGCTAATGCCGTATTCACCGCACATCCGATTAAACCATCATTAACTTGATTCGGGTGGTCAAGATGACAGAGAAAAAAAATATATTCATCACTTTCGCCTTTAATAGTATATTCACCTACTGATAGATAGTCATCTATAAATTCACTGTCTATAATCACTTCATATATTTCATCCTCTTCTATTTCATTTCTCTGTTCGTGCGTAAGACAAAAACCCCACTTAGGTTTGTAAAATGAAAATTCATATGGTATTGCATGAGGAATTTCTTTATGAACATAGATATGTTTAAGGAGCTCACCCCCTTTAATTTTCTCGTGTACCGGCACAGAATAACTCATCACATGGAGTGGGCAATCTTTAAAAGACGCAAGAACGCTCTTTGAAGTCTTTATACAACCATCTTTAATCTGCCACTTTGGAGGAACATTCCATGTCCAGCATTCTGTACCTGTTTTATATCTATGGATTTCCAGGTCAATATACCTGCCTAAATATTCCAAGCTCTTTTCAAATGCTTCACCAACTATACATCTGTTAAGATTCGCTAAATTACTTAAAATATCTTCTACGATTGGAGAAAAGGAATTTAAATCTGTCTTCGTCATCTAAGCTGTTTATCTGTTATAAATAATATTAAAAAGTTTTATAGTCATAAATATGAATTCATTGAATTAAGAAGCGACATATCAAAAGATGGATTAACTGCCGCAAAAGAAATACCCTCTTCAAAACTGTCTATATGTCGATATTTATCTTTCATCCGGTAGGACTCTGAAAATCCTCCATTTTTAAAAAGGGTTACAGCTTTTCTGTTTTTAGCAAATACTCCCGCGTACAGATAATGCAGTCCAAGCGATTCAAAAAGATATTCTTTTGTCATCATTATAGATTGAAGCGCGTATCCTTTTCCCCATGCCCGTTTTGCAAACAAACAAATTCCTATACCGGCAAAGTAATGGTAGAAATCAATTCCTGAAACGTGCACTGTGCCGACAAAGGGTTTGGGATCTTCTATTAAAAAGAGACCGAAAAGTATACTGTTTGTACTTTCAGAATTTGAATTGATATATATTTTCACTGACTCTCGTGTTTGATGGTGCTGCCTGACAGTAAGGAGATATTTATTAATTTCCGGGTCGTTCAATCCATCAACATACTCATCTGTTATATCTTCAACACAAAGCGGGCGAAGATAAACGCTGTCATTTTTTAGTAATAAAGATTTATTTTTGAATGTCATTTTTATGAAATTAAATGCCAGCTGTATAATAAGCAAAACTTCCAGAACTGTCTGTTCTATCAATCCAACCGGATCTCATCAAAAGAGCTAATTTCAATCTGAGCCATATATTTCCTGTTAGGCGCCGCAATCCTGTTTTCCACGTTCCGGCAAATACAAACCGTACTCCAGCCTAAACTGTTAGGTGCCAGAAAGTCTTTTGACGAATCATTGCCGAAATAGCAACACTCCACCCCGGAAGCAGCTGTTTTTTCTTCTATATATTTATAAGACCACGGATGCGGTTTCTGAAATTCCTGTCCCTTTTTCCACGTAAAAACAGACAAGTCCATTATTTTATGAAGCCCCAGGCTCTTTACTTTCAATTCCTGAACCGATACCATACCGTCCGTAATAAGTCCCAGATAAACTCCATCTTTACTCCTTATTTTTGAGAGGAACGATGACGAATCAAGGGGAAGGTGGATGTCTGGAGTATGATTCCTATAGATATCGACCATCCTGTTTATTAACTCTTGCGAATATGGAATACCCGCTTTTTCTATTAGTTTTTGATACCATTCATTCCGAGGGAAAGCAGCGGTAATCGAATTCATCAATTCATGCAGGGGTTGATATTCTAACTCGTAATAGTCGGCTAGCCACTTGAGTACACTTTTAGTCCCTCCCCGCACAAACTCAGGCTCGTCATAAAGAGTATCGTCAAGATCAAACACATATATCTTCAAAGAGGGAGGTAGTACTTTTTTCATTAAGAAATATATTCCTCTTTAAAATTCTTAATTAATCTTAACTCTTTTTCGTACCGGCATGGTTCTGTAAGTTGTTCACCTATCACGTATTCTTTCAGAACAAGTTCTGGAGCGGAACATGCTGCCTTAAAAGACAGAATAGATGCACCACCGAATCTGAGGTTAATTTCGAAAGGCACAAAATTGTTCTTGTGCAGTTTCCCCTGGAGAACCGCATGCCCCTTTATTCCACTTTTTAAGATTAACTTCTTTGCGACCTCTATGCAAATTGAAGAATCAATTGTTGTTGTAACAATACTTTCTCCCCCAAGAACAATATCCCTCGTACGTGGAACGATATATATTATCTTCCCTTCCCGGGAGACGTAACAGTCTATAGAAATTTCTTTACCTTCCAAATACGTGCTGGCAATGCCATCAGGACATAGCAAAAAAGCTGCATTGAGCTCTGCCTGATTATTAATTTGAATCTTCAGGGCTGCACCTGGTTTTGCCCCTCTGAAAAAAAGAGGGAAGTCTTCTGCTTTTGCTTCTTGAGGAGTACCAGCAACACGCAAATTGCTAACACCCAGTTCTTCAATACAAAAATATGTGAATGCACTTTTATCTATCATTTTTTTTGAAACATTAAGTAAATTGCATAACGCAAGACATCCGGAAGCCTGAAGGGTTTCGATATGCTCCGGAAAAAATAATAGTTCTTCATCCCGGGTAGGAATTATAAGTTTTATCTGATTTGCTTTTATTTGCGATAAGAGTTCGTTTATATATGACGGATCCTTTAGACCAGGGAGAGAAATGGTTTTATCCACAAGTGATAACGCGGGCGAGTCATGGTTAAGGTCTGTACCAATGACACCCACTTTCATTTTCCTTGCGGCCTTCACGATCCACTCTGTCAGTAATGTCTTCCTTGAGACACTCAGAATCAGAATATTGGTATTACCCAAGAATATCCTCCCATTTGACTACCTCATCTTCAGAAATATCACGGCGAGCTTGACACCCTATGATTTGAGACATAAAAGAGGGAGGTATCCCATAACCCGGTCTTTTAGTTGTCAGATCTTCCTTGTGAAAAGTTTCTCCTTTTGAAATTTTTCGTTTCGCAACTATACTTCTCTGGCTCAGATGACGCTTGGACACTTCACCATTTGTAATTATTTTTCTCTCTGTTCCCAGGGCTGCTTTTACTTCCTGTGCCCGGCTTACCATATCCCCAAATTCCCCGGGATTCAATGCATAGAAGTGGTCTGGCCCCTTCATGGAACGGTCAGTTGTTACATGCTTCTCGATTATTTTTGCACCCAGGGCTGTAGCAGCTAAGGTGATGTGAATTCCCAATGTATGGTCGGATAATCCGACTTTGCATCCAAATGCTGTCTCTAATGTTTTCATGGTAAGCAGATTGACTTCGTTCGGAGGAGTCGGATAAAGTGACGTACATTGCAGCAGGAATACCTCGCATGGGCCATAGTTGTAGATGGTTTCCAATGCAAGTTCAATGTCCGATAATTTAGCCATGCCGGTAGATAAAAAGATCGGTTTTTTTGTCTCAGCAATATGTTTTATGAGTATTACATCATTGATTTCTGATGATGCAATTTTGTATGAGCAAATATCTATTTTTTCCAGAGTATCTACGTCTTCAAGAGAGAACGGACTACAGATAAAGTCGGCCCCGAGTTTTTCAGTAGTAGACTTAAGCTCCAGAAGCCAATCCCTGGAAAGTTCAACACTCTTTGCAACATCAAATGGTCGTTCTGTCTCACCTGGAAATACAGGGGTATCGAATACATACAAACCCTCTGCAGTGAATAACTGGAACTTGATCCCATCAGCTCCATTGTTTACAATTTTTTCAATGAGTTTAAGAGTTTGCTCTAAATCATTGGAATGGTTGGACCCTATCTCTGCAATAAAGTACGGATCATTACGGCTATCAAGAAACCCCATAAGAACCTTCTTGTTGTTTTATCAATATATCAATTGTCATCTATATCCGACTTTCCTGACCTATAGTCCTGTTTATTAATTAACCTGCAATACATGCCATACAAAAAAATTTCTATCCTGAATCTAAATTCCATATTTTTCATCCTGTAATTGGCAATCCTGGTGGCCAGATAAAGTAGAAGACGGTATGGTGATTTTTCCAATTTCTGTTTATACATTGTTATTGTACCGCGTTTCAGATTGCCCGGAACCGATATTGGAAGGTAGAACGTTAACACATCGTAAATAAGTTTTTCCCGTTTAACGTCTCTCCATGGAATATTATCTGATAGTGTAATATATGATGTTTTGTAACTGCCCCATTCTTCCAAACTGCTGGGGACATTAAAGCCGGAGTTTACGGCATCCTCATACATGGGAGTGCCCGGGAACGGAGTATAAAATGATATTGGCAGGGGAGTATCAGGGTTTATTTTTTTTAGTTGATATGCCATTGAAAAACTGTCCAGCAAGTCAGACCGCTTCTCATGGAGGAGTCCGAACAAAAGATTAAAACAGGCCGTTATCCCGGAATCTTTTAATATTCTGGCAGATTCAAGAATGTCTTCAACACTGATCTTCTTGTTGATATACTCAAGCATTTCACGGGATCCCGTTTCCGCCCCAATATTCATACGCCAGCATCCAGCTTTACGCAATTTCGACAGAAGTCCCTTTTTTGCCATTCTCAGTATTGATTTTACTGATGCCTGAGCATCCCATACAAACTTGTAACCTCTTTTTACAATCCCATCACAAAAATATTCTATTCTATCATTCTTAAAAAAGAATTCGGCGTCTATAATGGCTATGCAGTTAAAACCTTTTTCTGTAACCAACCAACCCAGGTGGTCAAGAACAGCATCAACTGAATAACCATACCACCTGTGTTTGTAAACTAAATTGTTGCTGCAAAAAGTGCATGAGAACGGACATCCAAAACTCGTTACATAATAAAGATATCCGGTAAGCTTTAATCCATTTATTTCAGGATAAGGCAAAATCGCCAATGACTCACGCCTGTAAAGCTCCAGATCAAGCATATCAAATGCAGGTAACGGGCAGTTATCCAGATTAAACCTGCCAGTTTTCGAAGTCGTTATAGTTTGTCCCTGATTGGCTTCAGTCATAACCCCCTCTATGTTATCAAACGCCTCACCATTACTGATACGCTTTATTATTTCGGTGAATGCCATTTGCCCCGGTCCAATTACGAGTGCATCAACATACTGATTATGTATTGACTCATCAGGGAGACATGAGACGTGCCAGCCACCCCACACAATAGGAATTTGAGGAGCCGCATCTCTTATCAGAGCAGCAAATCTCAACCCGGAAGCTATCTCCGGACCGGTAATTGCGCTTATGCCGACACAGAGTGTACTGCCAAGAGATTCCTTAATCTCCAGAAAGCAATCCTCTTCTGACTTAACATTACCATCCAATATTATCGAGTGACAGGGACTGATCATTGGCGCTAAGCTAATCAGGGTTATGGGTGGCAGTATGACATTCTGGCTTTCATCCGTATAACAACTGCCCCTAAATAATATAACCGTTTTACTCATTTCACTCTTTGTTGCATGAATATAATGAATTAAGCTGGATTCTTATTTGATTGAAGTATCGGTTTGGCAATAATGTACATATCCCGTCCTATGCCCATTCCGGTAAAGCCCTCGTATAGTTGTTCGAGATCACTTTCTGCCCCTGTTTCTCTGAAAGAATTTTCAAAAGCAATGCGTTTCTCATGACATATGCGGCCTTTTTCAGGCTCAGAAATGTAGTCATCACCCTGTAACAGAAAGAGTTCCAGTGGATACTGGACTGTTTTGCGGACGATTTCATAACCGGCTTTGGTCATAACACCGTCGATCGTATTCAGGTTGAAAAAATTCAGATGGTCCGGTAATGACAGAAACCATGGTTTTCGTTTCGTCTTATTAAGATATGTTAACTGGAGCCGATTGAAATCATTTGGTACACAAAAAATGAGAGTTCCTCCAGGGGAAATAATACTCTTCAATTGCCGCATTAAGCTAACAGGTTCAGGTACATGTTCAAAAACATTTATCAGCACTGTACAGTCAAAGGTTTTTGATTTGTCAGAACTCCACTTGCAAAGTTGTGTTATATCGTATGGAAGTATGGTAGCGAACTCAAGTTTCTTTGACGTATCATACATAGAGCCGAATTCAGTTCCATACAGATTATTTAATCCTTTTTCTCGAAGAGCTCTCAGCATTTCCCCCTTCCCACATCCTATGTCAATTATGGAAGAATCTGGCCTCATAATTGATCTCACGATTCCGGCAAACCTGTACATCTCTTCTTGATGAAGGGGAAATGGAATTACATACTGACTATAGTAGCTTGATAAAAATTCATTGTCCGGATATGGATACGCATGATGGAAACCACACGTCTCACAAAATCCTACTTTAAGATCATGCATCTTATCTTTTGAACGCCATGCGAGATCATTCCCCGAATATAATTGTCCGGCCAGTTTATGTTCCATTGTTAGAATCCGTATTTACAATTATTTGATTTAGGCACTTTTTCAGAACATTTACATCATCAGCAAATTCGTGAAGGTCTTCTTTTGAATATCTCGGTGTTTCAAGAGAAAGCATCGCGTCCTCAGGCATAAAATCTATCAACTCTTTTATATTGAACTCACCTTTTTCTATATTTAAATGTTTATCTGTATGGGATGAATAAATGCCGTCACTAAGATGATAAACAGAAGGTGAATATTCCATAAACTCTCTAATCACAGAACGATAATCAAGCCCGCATGCGGATGAATAATAGATGGCATGTCCAAAATCCAGGACGGTCCCTTTTAATACCCCATATTCATCGATTTGTCTGAATTCCTCCGGGGAACACCCTCTACAAATCTCCCCATTCAGCCCTTTTAAAGGCTTATTTTCAAGCCTAACCCTATCATCTTCAATAATGCCAAGCTGATGAATAACTTCTTCCAGAGTACCGTCACTTCCTCCATGCACAATAATATATTTACTTTGCAGTGCGTCAGAAAAAGCTTTTACTTCCTGGTATACTTCCATATTTGATCTTAGCAATTCAGGATTTGCAAGATTGACGCCATGAGCTGTATGCGGCGCATGGATAAAAAACGGAACATCAAAATGCATCCATTGGTCAATATTATTCTTATATGAATCAGGAACAACATATAATTCTATGAAATCAAAAAATGACTGTTCCTGAAGATTCTTTGCTGCAGGTATTAATGCGATCTCTGTCGAATAAAGTTTCAGTCCTAGTTTCATGAAACAGATTTAAGCAAAGTTTTCAGTCATCCTTCAGAGATTTAAGTAAACCCTCATTTCTAATAATATGTGAGTTAAGGCTGAATACATCAGGGTGTGAGTCAAGATAGTTTTTTATCTCATGAGTGTATAATTTTATGCTTTCTTCGTAAAGTGCTTCTATAACTGCCTTGACAACAAGGAAGTCTTCCTGTTCATCCACCGTAAACCTATACTTGCTATCATCGGTTTTATTCTGAAAAGTTACTTTCTTAAAGAGCTCAGGATGATTATGCACATATTGAGTAACATGTTCTCTTTCTGACAGTAGGGAGGCCTCCCGCCTGGAACGTTCCAGGACATTAAATGACAGTACCTCACAATCCAGACCTTCAGCAAATGTCAGCCCCGTATGTATATAATCAATATCTGATTCAAGGTAAATCTGTATTATGTTATCACAGATCTGAGGGTCAATCAGGGGACAGTCAGCAGTAATCCTCATAACATCATTAACACCAAATTTCTTTGCCGCCTGATAGTAGCGATCTAATACATCGTTTTCTGAACCCCTGAAATAAGAAACAGATTCTCTCTTGCAGAATTCAACTATTGGGTCATCATCTCTGTTAATAGTTGTCGCAATGATGATGTTATCAATATTATTGACTCTCCGCAGTCGTTCTATCTGGTACGAAAGAATAGGCCTTCCCATGACCTTAAGCAATACCTTCCCCGGTAAGCGGGTAGAAGTCATTCTTGCCTGTACAATTGCGGTAATCACAATTTCTCGTATATTATCCTGGCCACAGGGTGGGATTTAAAATTTTCTCATCAACGTGATCAAATACCATTTTCACTCTGTCAACTGAAGATGGAGGCAACTCCCCTTCCCAGCATGCCACATTTTCTTTTACATGCAAGGGGGTATCCGCTCCAAATACCACTTTTGCATCAGGCATCTCCGATTTGATATAATCCAGGGCCAGTTTCTTCCGACTCAACTTCAGCTCATTCGAAATAGATTCCAGTTCCTCAATAACAGGTTTGGCAAATGACATCTTTTCTGGAATCTCATCAGCATCCATAAGTATCAAGCCTTGAAGAAAAACACTTCGAATATAAATCTTCTTCTTTTTTTCCTCAGCAAGTTGAAACACACCTGCTCTTTCAAATCTTCTATCCAGGATATTAGTCGGCAACTGTACCATATCGATACCGTCGGTATTTAATGCCTGAATAGCCTTCTCAGGTGAATACACAGAGATACCTATGTGTTTAATTTTACCGGATACAACAAAAGTGTGAAAAATTTTTGATAGGCCGTTATCCCAGGCAGAGAGCATTTCTTCTTTATGAAGCATCATGCCATAAAAGGACGGAATGCCTAATCTACTTAACGATTCACCCATGGCATTTGATAAAACGCTTCCATTTAGATGATCCAGTGCAGGATCAAACTTACTTATAATAAGGACTTCAGTCGAAACCCCCAGCTTAGACAGAGCCTCTCCTAACACCTGCTCACTTTTTCCATATCCCTGAGCTGTATCAAACTCCTGAATACCATTCTCCCAAGCTTCCTGGACAATAGCATTAACAGTAATCTGATCTGGTTGTCCAGTTTTGCCGGCATTAGCAATTCCGTAACTAGAGCCAAATTGGGCCGTGCCTAAAACAAGAGAGTAGGAAGGATTCATTTATCTTTTGCGTTGCGCTTTACGTCAACCTACTGAAACCTGTACTGGAGGGTAAACCTTTTAATAGTTTTTCAACATTCCCTACCTCATTTGCTTTAGAAATTATTGAAAAGGTTTCATCTACTGCCCTGAGATACTCTTTTACATGACAATCCTGATGGGCATACATAGCGTAAAAAAGCGTCGAAGCCAGAAAACCTCTTTCAAGCATTAATTGAACAAACAAAGCCTTCATTGCCAAGGCATTATCATATTGAAAAGAAAAATGACCTAATGGAGCTATCCCACCAATATGTATATTTAAACCGTTTTTGGATGCACTCCCGCGCCATCCATCTTGTATCTGTGTCCCAATCTGCATCAAGTGTTTACCTGCATCAACACTTCGGTGCTTATTAATGGTAGCCAGGGCTGCTGCCAAACCCGTACGTTCAGTCCACATAGTACTACTAATAAAAGTATTCTGGGCCGCGTCCATTACCTCTTCTTTTCCTATAATAGCGGCAATTGGATAACCGTTTCCCAGTGCTTTTGAAAATACAGCAATGTCTGGAAAAACCCCAAATTCCAGGTGAGATCCGCCTGAATTCATTCTGAAACCAGAGGAGATTTCATCCATAATAAATACGGCACCTGTTTCGGAAGCCAGGCTTCTAACATTTTCAAGGAATCCGGATTCCGGACGTTCGCTCCGAATAGGCTCCATTACAATGGCGGCTAAATCATTCTTATGCTGAGTAACAATAG
>Ga0209045_1003034_pt1 | contig 11303 bp, 9 predicted proteins | sample SaaInlLV_10m_DNA_4_FD_184664 | JGI IMG/M metagenome (GOLD analysis project Ga0209045, IMG submission 184664) | Marine microbial communities from expanding oxygen minimum zones in the Saanich Inlet - Saanich Inlet SI072_LV_200m_DNA (SPAdes) (version 2) | ecosystem: Environmental > Aquatic > Marine...
CTAAGGTTTATGTAACAACATGTGATTACATATTTCTTATCAATAAATAGAAATAATTTCATTACATTTGAGACTGACTATAAAGTTTAGATCATGGTAGTACCAAAACTATTGATATTTACACACATGTATCAAAAACCTCTTTCAAACAACTTTGCATAAGTTGCTCTATTTGAGTTTGACTATTTTCTATTTGTTGCTCTAGCTTATCACATAAAGCCATGAGAGAATTTACTTTTTCTACTATGGCTTGTTGTTCTTGTAAAGGAGGTAAAGGAAATAGAAAGTTCTTAACTATAGCTCCTGAAACCTCTTTAAAAGTTGTTCCAGAAGCATTTTCATTTGCCTCTTTTACTATTGACTTCAAATAATAGTAAATATATTCATTCATATCCATAACATATGGTCTAGAAGATTTGAAGCCTTGATTGGTACAGAAATCTCTTAAACCAATGGCTGTATGCCCTATTGGCGCTCTGCTTGAAAACAATATAGAACCAGCTGGCATTAGTTGAGCTGAACTCTTTTGGAGACCAAGCTCTGTCACATCTCTTTTCCCTTTATCAACATATTTGGTTTTACTTTTCCCTAAATCAGCTGGAGTAAACCATGCAATACCATCCTCACAGAAGAATTCAGGATTACTAGACTGAGGAGTTCCTCCACCAACAACTTGTGAAATAGCACCTAATTTACTCCAAATCCACCCCTCAGGCAATTCATAAGACTTATCTTCATCTTCTATATGAGGAAGTGGTTTTTCTTTCTTTATCTTCTTCTCAGCTATGAGTTGTTGCTTTTCTGCTTCAATACGTTTTAGGAGTTCAGATGCATGCTCTACAGAAGGGTTTGCATCTCTCCATTTGGCGGTGAGTTTACCTTGTACGGCTAATTGTAGAATGGTTTCTCTTAACTTTTTGATATTATCAATGCGGTATGTTAACTTATTGAAGTTTTTTAAAAGGTAGGAATTATCAATTACACCTTCAAAAGATGAAATAATTTTATTTTGGAGATCTTTAACAATGTTAGAAGTATTGTTGACTTGCTTTTCTAATTCTTCAGGTGTACCTATGTTATCTGCTTCTTGATATCCAAGTTATATCCTCTTTCCTTGATCTCCTCAGCAGTTACCTTCCATGCATATTGATTTTCCTCACGGTTATTCCACCAAGCTTTTTCAGTGTCAAATTCTTTAACCGTAATAGGTTTACTCTTGTTGTAGCTTTTATATCCTTCAGGATATGGGTGCTCATAGTACCAAACATCTTTGGTAGGTTTGCCTTTGTCAAAGAATAAAAGGTTGGTCTTAATACCTGTATAAGGATTGAATACTCCGTTTGGAAGTCTAACAATAGTATGGAGATTACATTTCTCCATCAGCTCTTCTTTGATACGTGTTTTCACACCTTCACCAAACAAAGTGCCATCAGGTAATACTACGCCACAACGGCCGCCATCTTTTAGCATTCTAATAATCAGTGCTAAGAATAAATCTGCTGTTTCTTTTGTTCTAAATTTTGCTGGAAAGTTAGTTTCAGTACCATCTTCCTCCACACCGCCAAAAGGAGGATTCATTAGGATGATATCAACTCTGTCACTTTTACTCCAATCAGCATAGGGTTTGCTTAATAGGTTATCTCTACGTACAGCTGGCAAATCAAAACCATGCAACATTAAGTTGGTAGTACAAAGCAAGTGAGGGAGTGGTTTTTTCTCAATACCTCTTATAGAAGTTTGAAGTACTTCTCTGTCCTTAGCGGTTTTAACTTGTGGTCTTAAATGCTCAATACTACAGGTTAAAAAACCACCTGTACCACATGCCATATCATACACGCTTTCTCCCAATTGCGGATTGATAATGTCTACCATAAACTGTGTTACTCCTCTAGGAGTATAGAATTCTCCTGCACTTCCCGCAGATTGTAGCTCCTTTAGGATAGTTTCATATAGATCATTGAACAGGTGTCTTTCAGTAGTACTGTTAAAGTCAATCTTGTCAATCTCATTGATCACTTGACGGAACAGTGTTCCATTCTTCATGAAATTGTAGGTGTCATCAAATACAGAACGGATTATTCTTGCTTGAGGGCTAAAGCTTATATCCAAATTCTGGAGGGTAGGAAATAATTCATTGTTTACAAACTCCATAAGAGCATCACCAGTTAATCCTTCATCATCTGAAGCCCAGTTTTGCCATTTCAACTTTTCAGGTATTGGACTTTCATAACCATCAAGGGTTAAATCCCATTCTTCTTCTTTGTCTGCAAAGATCTTCATGAATAGCATCCACACCATTTGAGAGATACGCTGCGCATCTCCATCTACTCCTGTGTCTTTCCGCATGATGTCACGGATGCCTTTTATGTTTGTTGTTATGTTGCTCATCCTTATTCAAATCTTTGATTAACGTAGCTTGCTACTTCTGTAATGTCTATTTCTTGAGAAGAGTTTCCACTTCTCACATAAAATTTCTTACTCTTATTTCCATCTTTATCTGATACTTCAGAATACAATGGCTTTAATCCTTGTTTAATTTCAACAGTGCAAATCTCTGTATCCTCAACTTCTGGGAATACTACCGTTAAGCTGTTAGTGGCAAACTCAACCCCGTATGCATTATTAACTAAATTTCTTAGGTGTAACTCAAATTCGTCCTTTGTTCCATTTTTGAGCGTCCTATAATCATTCTCCAGTCCAATAATATTTTGATCATCATCAACTCCCATAACTAAGGTTCCGCCCTCAGCATTAGAAAATGCAGCTATGGTTTTAAGAATCACTTCTTCAAGCTTCTTATTCACCTTATTTTCCCTCATATCATAGCGCATTGTAGTTTTAAATTCAACACCACTATTTTCACCCTCCTTAATTAATCCAATTAAATCAGTGTCTACATTCTCATCTGAAGTAACAGTGATGTTACTTAAAAACTCATTAAGCTCTTTAGCCAATAAGGTCCTTCTTGCATCTAAAAAAAGCTCATAATTTTCTAGCTTCCATAACTCCTTATCTTCAGGAATACATTGAAGTTTAAGAGAGTTTGGAAACTGTTCTGCAACACCTGACAAGTAATCTTCAGCCAAGTGATTTGTCTTTTTTCTATTAGCCGTTTGAGTAAGCACAGCTCTATTTGTGATCTCTTGTGCCAGACTATATTTTCTACTGTTATTTCTGCTATATCCGTTTTTCTTTAAAACAGAATAAGGAAAGATGTGGTCAGATTCAAGCTCATATTTTTTACCCATATTCTTACGGATATTAATACCTGTACTTAAACATACTGCTCCTTTGCTTTTAAAGTAAAAACGCATCAGTCCATAAAGTGCAGTTCCTGTCCCAGCTCCAATGAATTCATCTTTATGAATCTCTAATGGTCTTTCTGCTGCAATGATATTAAGGAGCTTATCAAATGGATTACTTTCATTCCAAATGATACCAACGTCTTTATCTAGTTTAGATTGTAGTTGGCTAATATAACGCTGTCTAATTTGTGAGTAATAGAACCACTTTACAATTTTCTTTACTTCTTCTTGGTTCAATTTTTCACTCCCCTTATTATATGCATAAACTATAATTGGGATAAAAGCAAAGTTGGTATTTACTTCTTTTGTGTGATCAATATAGGCCTGACTCTTCATAAGGTTAAAAACATAGTCAAGCACATCATTATCTAGTCTACGCCATATCTCTTGAATATTTTCTTTGTTACTGCCATGGTGTAATCTATCTAGCTTACTACCCATCTTATGAGCAATTGCCAGTAGGATGTAGATAATATGATCTAGCTTTAGAATTATGCCTCCTTTTTCAAGTTCAACAAGTTTTTGCTTAAATAGCTCTCTTGCCTCAGGCCAATATCCTGATATTTGAGCTAATGCCAATTCTGCATCTGTTAAATTAACGCCACTAGCATTTACAATGTAAAATATATCAATAGCCTCCTTTAGACTAGCCTTTGGAGGAATAATTTGTTCCTGAAAATCTCTATCTTTTATTCTCTCAATTGCTCTGAAGTTGTCATCAATAATATCTTCTCTTTCTCTAGGAACTCTTTCTCCATTCTGTTTATTTTCTAGTTTGTCAATTACATCTCTAAATCTAATTTTACCTAAAAAAACATCAGTGAGGTTAACCCATAAAGGATCATTTCCCATGATTGTTGCTTTATAATATTCAAGAGCTGAGGTTTCTAAATTCACAAACAGCCCTCTAATATCTTGAAGAATTTCATGGTCCTTATAATATGGAGGAATATTGCCTGTCATCAACATGTATAGGGTGGTGATTCTTTGCTGACCATCCAGTAAAATCTTTACAGACCCTTGTTTTGAATCATACTTATAATCTCCTTTTAATTCAGGAGGGTGATTTGTGTCCCATGTCAACATTGTCCCAGTTGGATAGTCTCTTATTAGAGAAGCAATTAAATTTTTTGCATCTGCCTTCTTCCAAACGTATTCTCTCTGAAATGCAGGGACAAATAATTGTTTCTCATCAATTTTATCTAAGATTTGTGATATCTTCATTTTAGGCTATTTTATATATTTCTTTTTCTAATTCTTGAACGGCATCTTCATAATCTACTTTTTTACCAAAAGCTCTAACCAGCTCAACAGGACTCCCTAGCTCAGAGAGAGGTGTTAGCTTGAGCACTGAGCCATCTTCTATAGATGCAACACCATCTTTCACATACTTCTCTAAAAGGCTCTCTAAGACCTCCCTAGCTTGTTCACCATACTTAGAGAAGTAGTTTCTTTTCTTCACATTTTCAGCTCTTTCCTTCCTTGTAAGAGGAGGCATATCAAAAGCTACATGACAGATCAGATCAAAGGCATCTAAATCTTTTCCAACTTCTTCACGCAATGCCTCTATAAGTACACCGTGTTCTGCCATCTCTTGAAAAAGCTCTTCTTTTTTTTCAGACTCATTCCACTTTCTTATAAAGCCATCTAAGGAATTGAACTCTTTTAGGATATTATCTTTTGAATATTTCTTTAATGATTCTGTAATTAATTTACCGTCTTTTCCATAGTACTGAACTCTTTCACTTGCAACAGAAACTGGAATATTATTTACATAAAACTTCTTAACCTCTTCATCATTTTCATCAATTGAAACATCTGGTTTAGTAGATCCTTCTTGAAATGATTTATCATTTTCTTTTGAATCTGTTTCAGGATCTCCATCAAAACCATCAGGGGGTGTAACTGGGTCATCATTTCCAGCTTGATAAATCTGAACTGGGTCACCATCAAATTTCTCATCAGCAAAAAGGTTTGTTGCTTTTCTAAAGTCCATTACGGTAAAAAATACCTTTCCATCTGCTTCTCTAATTCTTGTTCCTCTACCAATTATCTGCTTAAACTCTGTCATGGAACCAATATTAGACTCCAGTACAATGAATTTTACCATCTTGGTGTCAATCCCAGTAGTTAACATTTTAGATGTGGTAGCAATAACAGGAAATCTTTCTTCTACATCAGTGAAATTATCCAACTCTTGTTTCCCTACTTCATCATCTCCAGTAATCTTAACACAATAGTTCCAGTGCTTAGAAACTAAGTCTGCATTCTCATTAATAAGAGCTTGCCTCATTCTATTGGCATGATCAATATCTCTACAGAATACAATGGTTTTAGAAAATCTATCTGTTGCTTTTAAGTACTCTGTTATTTTCTGTGCAACAATCTGAGTTCTTTCATCTATGGCAAGAGTTCTATCATAGTCTTTAAGGTTGTAAATTCTATCTTCAACTTCATTGCCATATTTATCTTTTAAACCAGCAGTTGGTCTCCATTCTTCATCAACATCCATTGAAATTCTAACTACTTTGTAAGGAGCTAGAAAACCATCTTCAATACCCTGTTTTAAACTGTAAGTGTAAATAGGCTCACCAAAGTATGCCATATTAGAAGCATCTTTAGTCTCTTTTGGAGTAGCAGTTAATCCTATTTGAGTTGCTTCATTAAAATATTCTAAGACATCTCTCCAAGCTGAAGCTTCAGAAGCACTCCCTCTATGACACTCATCTATCACTACAAGGTCAAAGAAATCTCTACTGAATTCTTTATATGCATTTTTAGAATCATCTGTTCCAGTTAATCCTTGATATAAAGCAAAATATATTTGATAGGATTTATCAATTTTCCTATGTTTTATAATATGCATGATATCATTTCCAAAAGGAGAGAAATCACCATTTTTAGTCTGGGTAAGAAGAGCATTTCTATCAGCTAAAAACAGTATTCTTTCTTTTTTTTTGCTTTTCCAAAGTCTCCAAATGATGTTGAAAGCAGTATATGTTTTTCCCGTTCCTGTTGCCATCACCAATAAAACCCTATCTCTGCCTCTAGCAACTGCTTCAACTGTCCTATTAATGGCAATTTGTTGATAGTATCTTGGTGACATATTACTATCATCAGCAAAGTAATCTTGCTCAATTACTTTTTTAACTTCAGGTTCATTTACTTCTTTAATTTTTAGATACTTGTTCCATAAATCATCAGGAGATGGAAAATCATCTAAAGAAATTTCCTTTTCTAACTCTCCACTTGATAATGTTTTATCATGAAATAAAAAGCTATCTCCATTAGAAGTAAATACAAATGGTATATCAAGAATTTCAGAGTACTCTAAAGCCTGCTGCATTCCATCTCCAACATTATGATTGTTGTCTTTGGCTTCAATAATAGCAATTGGAACATTCGGTTTATAGTAAAGAATGTAATCAGCTCTCTTCCTTTTTCCCCTTGTGTGAAGTTGTCCTTGAACAATAATTCTACCATCAGTAAAGGAGACTTCTTCTCTAACTTGCTTACGTAGATCCCATCCCGCATTAGCTAAAGCAGGGTTGATAAACTTAGTACATATGTCTCTTTCTGAAAGTGTTTTTTTATGCATATATTACAAAATGCTAAACTATTAAAAATAAATATTTGTTGTTAAGCTTTTATCTAAGAATCATCATGACTTATAACTATATGCATTGTTGAAATGCTTACTTGCTGAAGAGTAAACACTTTTAAAGTAAGATTCTGACTTACTAACTAAGCTGTCATCTGCCACGATCATATATTCCTTTGCCTGCTCTTCAAGATCCATTAAATTAACTTCAATACTTAACTTTTTAGATATAACAAGTAAAAAATCTTTCTCTTCATCTGAAAAGTGTCCATCAGATATGGCCATCAGACTTAATACCCTTATCAATGCTTGTCTTATAGAATTATCTTCAAGCTTTTCTACGGACTCAAAAATATTCTTCTCACTGGATAACAATTCTTGGAAAGTACTTTGCTCATGATCTTCAAGTTTTAAGCGTGATATTACCGCCATATAGAGATCCTTTTCCTCTTTAGTAACCTTTCCGTCTATTTGAGCCATATAGAGCACAGCAGCGGGGAAAACAATGTGATAAGTGTTCCTTTTTGATATAATTGACCTTAGCTCTTCGGTAACTTTGCCACGGTTTTTAAGGTGTGACTTAGCAATCCTGCCAATTGTCTTTGTTGTGAAGTAATTGTAGGAACTTCCTATTGCAGCCGAAGCTATTGGTACAGCATACTTTATAACACTTCGCTGTAATATCTTCATCCCAATTCTTTTTCCAAATGACTGCACTGCCTGCAATGTACCTTTGCTTAGGTATTTCTTGATCGCATATTGAGTGCCTGCTCCTGCAGCCTTTTCAACTGATTTACCAATTAACTCAGTTGGTACGACACCCAAAGCATAACCAAAAACCAATAGCATGTCTTCTGGGTCTTCTGGATCAAGTCTTATGTCGTATACTACAGACAGATCTAACACTAACTTCATTTGCAATCTGGCAAGATAAATAATCTCTGCTCCAATTGAGCCAGCCATTATTGCTGCAGTTGCACCTGCTGAACTTAACAATGTAATCTGGTTAGCGGTAATAGTTGCACCGGCAACTCCTCCTGCTACTGTTGCATACTTAACTGTAACTCCAATTAGTATGTCTGCAATTTCATCAGGTGTTAGACCGGGGTATTTCTTTTGAAAATATTCAGCCGTTACATTCTTGTCGTATGTTTTTGCAAGTTTTGACATCAATGATATGAACCATTGTCCGCTTTTTACATCTTCAATATTTGTTGCTTTGGCAAGCTCTTTTGCTTCCGATAGTTCAGAGGTAACTGATTTTTTTATGCTTTCTTTCTTCGACATATATGAGCCTTAGTTGGTTTTGTATACCTATGTTCAAATATAAAGTAATTTTAAAAATATGTCTACTCAATTATTCTATATTAATAAAGTGTCTTATATATCCCCATCTCTCACTAATCATAAAACCAATCTTTCCTTTATACTTACTTTCACTACAACTATAACATACATAATCTAACTCCTCATCATCTCTATTTGTATAAGTTATTATATCAAAGTATTTACAATTCTTTTTGATTTCTTTAATAATTAAATCATACTCATTCTCACTTCTATCTTCATTAAGGTTTAGAAAAGTGTTTAGTAAAGTATTTCTACTGAATGATAAAGTAAAAACATCATCTTTAACTCCATACATTGACCACTTAGTACTTTTCATCCCACCTATACTATCTCTTACTATATCAAATCCATAGACTAAATAATCCTCATCTAAAAAACCAAACTCATATCCATTTTCAATCATAACTTTCTTAAACATTTTCTCACTATTGATACTCATAACATCTTTATAAGATATTTGAGAATAAGAAATAATTGGTATTAATAATATTAGTAGTAGTAGTTTCATAACATTTTATTTTTTAATTATTCAACAAAACTACCTAACCACTTTTGTATGATACATGACATTTAATGTCAGGTTAGCGGATATTCCATATTAGTTTTTACTAAGATAATCGTAAAGGAACTAAGAATGGGAATAAATTATGTTATAACATGTTATTACATATTTTCTAGTGATCAATTGCGATTTTATAATTTTAGTTATTTATAAAATAGTGAATAGTTAAGACAACCAACCCAATTGGGACAAGCAGCGTATATGCTACTTCCAATGCATTGAAGGCATATTCCATAATATTTAGTAGTTGTTTTTTCATTTTTTTTATTTTGTTAATTTTGATTGTACTTAATCGCAATGGCAGTTATTCCATATACTTCAGATGCATAGCACTTTATTGGCCAAACCGTTATTACATATTTTCTTTTCTTCTAAATATTTTATAAATCACCCTTTGCTTTCTCTCTTATTTTTTCGCTATTAATTTTATCAAAATACGAGAGAATCACATGACAACTATACACGCTTTGATGGTCTATTGATAATTGAATATCGCCGTTTTCTGTTTCATAAATAGTGTAATATTTGCAATTATCAAATTTGACTTCATGCATCCTATCACCATCATCTCGAGGTTTTGAGTAAGTGTCCCATTTCTCTACAGATTTTGCAGGTTCTCCATATTTTTCGGTTAATAATTCTTTTAAATTGAAATAGTTTGATGAAAGTGTAGACCAAGTTTCTTTTTCAGGAAAAATCACTGTGATTTTACTAACTAGATCTTTTTGTGCTATAGTGGCAACTCCAATATAACACCCTTTATATCCTGCAAAATCACCTTCTAATATTGCTGATTGGTTTTCTGTACCTATGTGATAAAATCCACTTTTCTTCATTTCTGAAACATATTCATTTAAAGTCCCATTAATGGGTACTCCTTTAAACATGAGATGTTCTGGTTTAACTAATTCGTTTTGCGAAAAGCATTCAATACCAATTGTTATAATTATCAGAATAATTAAATTTAACGTTTTCATCTTTTTAAGTTTTATTACTCCGCAAAATTACATGCGGTGGTTGGTTTATTTCATGACATTGAATGTCATAATATTTAATTGTTTGCAATCTGATGTACTAATTTTACCTCTTGCTCTGTTAAACCCTCTCCCTTGAGTGAAGTTAATAGCGTGATCATTTTCTCAGGGTCTTTAGTAGGTACTAACTCCGCTGAGAAGTCTATTTGATTAAATAATAGCAAAAGGCTATCAATGGCATTCAGTCTATTATAATCCTTACGGATATTCTCTTCTATCATAGAAGCTTCAGATGTTAGTTTTTCAATTATCATAATGTTATATTTTGATGCAAAATTATTAGCTGTGCTCAGCTGATATATGACATTCAATGTCATGTTTTTAAATTTAGGGTCAAATACAGTATATTTACTTTCTAATTATATCCACAAAATGAAGAAGTATTCTAATCTTGGTGAGTTGCTAATTGATTTTAGAGAGTTAAATTCGCTTACTCAAACAGATTTTGCTGCTAAACTTGGTGTTGATACAAGAACCATAGTAAGATGGGAGAAAAACACAACCCTAATAAAGCCTCAAAAGGAAGATGTTTTGGTGGAGGTTACATTCATACCATCGCAAGTAATAAGAAACCTAAACGCTTTTATGCCAATACCCACTTATTATGATTTTCGGCTTAGGAAGTTTTCACTTGATCCTTTATCCAATAATTTACCAGATTTAAAGTGGTATATGCAGAGAATGGAAAGCGTGACCTCAAGAATACGTCCCATTAAGGATGATAATGATATTGATAACATTTTAAGAGGTACGAAGGGTCAGTATCATGGGGAAGGTACATCAATTAGAGAGCTCATAAAGGAATCTGTAAAATTGTTACCCGAATTAAACTTCATGTTGGTTGATCAAAATGAAAATTATTCAGGACATTGTGTGGTATTTCCAATAGGTGAAGAAACTCTTGCAAAGCTTGAAAAAAGGGAAATAACGGAAAGGCAATTGAGTATTGATAAACTTACCAATTTCAAGTCCAATGAGAATTCTGTTTTTCATCTTTTTGAAATAACAGCAGACACCAACGATAATACATATTATATGCTAGGATCTGTTCTTAGGTTTTTTCGAGATCTAGGGGGTAATAAACACCATTATTCATCAATACCTGTTAGAGGTGATACATATTCTATTAATGAGCAGCTTGGGCTGGAACTAATCTGGGATGATGCCCAAAATAATGTAAAAACAGATAATTCGATATCTGGTCGTTTTTACAAGGGACGGCTCACTAAATTTTTATCTTTTTAATGGGATACTTGTGAGTTAATCGCAAGCAAAATTACATGCTTATTTGATTGGTGTTATATCCACAATACCATCACCTCCCGTGATTTTAATTACACGTTTGTTGGCACCATCCTTAAAGTCTAATTTGTTTAGGTCTACGGAACGAACCTGTAAATTGTCGTAGGTTCTAAACATATACCTACGGTTTGTTAAGTCTCTTATGGTTA
>Ga0209045_1003044_pt1 | contig 11278 bp, 3 predicted proteins | sample SaaInlLV_10m_DNA_4_FD_184664 | JGI IMG/M metagenome (GOLD analysis project Ga0209045, IMG submission 184664) | Marine microbial communities from expanding oxygen minimum zones in the Saanich Inlet - Saanich Inlet SI072_LV_200m_DNA (SPAdes) (version 2) | ecosystem: Environmental > Aquatic > Marine...
CCCCTTGTGGGACCGCGGGGACTTCTGTTTTGTCGTTCCTCGAACCGGTTTGGCAGGCTCGGAATACCAGGCACTGCAGCGTTTCCTGCGCGACCACGGGCACTACAAAGGGACCATTGACGGACTTCCGGGCACCGAGACCTGGCGTGCCCTTCAGGCTCTGCTTCGGCAGCGGGGCTACTACCGAGGGGAGCCAGATGGTGTCCCAGGTAGCCTGACACGGGAAGCACTGAAGGTCTTGCAGGCCCGGATCAGGATTGCTCAGACGGGCAGGCTTGACAGCGCAACGGTGGAAGCGATAGGCGCAGGTCGTGTCCCGCAGATCCAGACGTCCGTTCCCCCACTGTCTCCGGAGCAGGGCACCGGCACGGAAGTGGCACTGCCGGAGGCCGTCACGCCGGGAGAGGACACGAAGGTCTCCGGCCTGGACCTCGAGCTCGCATGGATCGCTCCGGGCACGTTCCGAATGGGGGCACTTGACGGAAATAGCGACGAGCGCCCAGTCCATCCGGTGCGAATCCCACAGGGCTTCTGGATGGGGCGATGCGAAATCACGAACCAGCAGTACCAGACCTTCGTTGCTGAGGCGGCATACGATGGACTGGAGGACGCCGACGGAGATTATCTGAAGCATCTGGATGAGGGGAACGCCCTGTCGCACGGAGGCCGGCTCCCGGTTGTCTGGGTGAACTGGAATAACTGCGTGGCGTTCTGTGACTGGTTGACTTCACATGAGCAGGAAGCCGGTCGCCTTCCCGCCGGGTACGTTTTCCGGCTCCCGACAGAAGCCGAATGGGAATACGCCGCTCGAGCCGGCACGGCAACTCCCTACAGCTTTGGTAATGATCCCTCTCAGCTCTCCAGATACGGCAACTTCTGCGACCGGTCTTCGAAACTGCGATGGCGCGACTTGGTGGGCGATGACGGTTACTCCGAGGCAGCTCCCGTTGGATCGCTGAGGCACAACGGCTGGGGGATGCACGATATGCACGGGAACGTGTGGGAATGGTGTCTGGATAGGTACGATGGCCGCTTCTACAGTCGTAGCCCAATCGAGAACCCGTCGGGGCCGGTCGCCGGCGATTCACGTGTCGCGCGAGGCGGGAGCTGGAGGAACAACTCAACTCAGTGCCGATCATCGATGCGTATCAGCGTCTTGCTCCCGAGCACCAGACCCGTTCTCGGTTTTCGCGTGGTGTTGGCTCCGCCCGTTGTGCAGGCCTTGACTGCGGAGTCCACCGGTGAGGTCACCATGGCGCGATCAGAAGCTGGTGTTGTTCATGCCGAGGGGAACAGATTGCGTTCGGGAGTGACGAACCCGACGACGGCTGTGACGTCGGCGGGGGCGCAGAATATGGCACATGGAACAGGGACACGCCGACGGTCTCCAAAGCCGGAAACGACTGAGATCGATGTCGTGCAACGCAGGAGGCAAGCTGAAGCCATCGCTGCAGAACGGAAGCGTGTCCCACTTCTTCGGAGACGAGAGGGGACATTCACGGCCACATCCCCCGAGGGGGATGACCCCGTTGTCATCAAGTTCCTCGGGATGGGCGACGGGGACGGTTGGTACTCCTACCACTATCGGGGCCTGACGGGTACGTTCAAAGGAACGCAGTTCTCGGTCGTTCTCAGCACATCGATACAACGGACAGAACACCGGGGATCGGTGGGCTACCGCACCGAGTCGGACACCCGTGCCTTCAGTTTCCGGTCCGGAGTCTGGAAATGCAAACGGAAGGGCGTGTGGAGGAGAAGCACGTTCCGAAAAGAGTAGCCCGACGAGCATTGCAGCGCGGGGCGCACACCGCAGAGGTGAACCAGGACGCCGCCGTGGGCAGGGAGGCGTCTTCTCTGTCCGTCTTCACTCCTCCATGGCTGGACGGGCGAGGGTCAATGCCGGATCGAACCGGCCGGCCACTGTCGGACACTGTTCGCCCTTTGTCGCTCTCCTTACCTCCTGTGAAAGATACATAATCAACTCCCCGAGGTTCACGCGGCCGTCATCTGTACTATCAGCTTCTCCACGAAGGCCCCGCAAAAGGTAGTGTGTAAAGACCCCATGCCCACCCCATTTCCGGCCTTCCTGCGAGAGCTGCTTGTCGTCTGATGCGCTGATGACACAAACACCGTCCCCGACAGCCGATAACTGACGGAGGCCCCCGCTGATTGGGTTGACTCCGACGCCCCGGTGTCCGCGCGTCGCCGCGTCGAATGACTCGCCCACGCCTCCCGAGTGACACGCGTCCGCGATGACCACAACGCGTCGTGCCTTGATAAAACGCTTGAGTGCTGTCTGGATATCCCACATCGGGAACCCGGTATCCCCGATATTGTCATAGCGTACGTCATATGGCAGCAGGAAGAGATTCTTCTGGCGACCTGGGGACTGCGGGCTGCCATGGCCCGCGAAATAGACCGTCACAATGTCCTCCTCGAGCGCCTGCCCCAACCATGTGAACAGGGCCTCGCGTATTCGAGCATACGTGGCCTTCCGGTCCATCAGCAGACGTGTGCGGGCCGGAGCATGGCGCCCTCCGTCCGGCGAGACAATCCACTCGTGAAACTCCTCCGCGTCCTTACTTGCGTACCGCAATCGTGGGATATGTGAGTCTTTGTACTTCGATATGCCGATCACAACGGCCCAATGCTCACCCAGAGTTCCCCCTGTGAAGGCTTCAGAAGCAATCGCCAATGGCTCGTCCTCGGTCTCCTCCACCATCTCGGGCTCGACACTTGTTTCGGTGGCCTCCACGACAACCGTCGAGCATTCCGGAGCGGGGGGGGCGGTGTCCCCGTCGCCCTGCGCACCCGCCAGTAAGGCTTCGGCCGCCGGGGCGGGCGTCAACAGGCAAGTACCAGCCGAAATCAGCAAGGCAACCGCAGGCACGGAGACCCACACGTTGTCCCAGAAAGCCCGCCTCCACCTTCCGCCGGACCACCGGGCTTCCCTGAGTCGCTTGGAGAGCCAGACCGGGTCAGAGCCCATCAGGAGGAACGCAACGAGCCAAGTCAGAAGCCAAATCGTCACGCCTACCAGTGTCCATGTCAGCGCCACGATGAGTACTGCACACCAACCAGGAAATGACGTGAATCGTCCAATGCTCAACCAGACTGCAAAACCGATGTAAACCAGTACAAACAACGGCGCGAACTTGTGCCAGAAAAACCCCTCCATATCGCGCCAGTCTTCGCTCCAATGACAGTACCTCCGGGTGGCCAACGACCGCACGATCGGGAACAGCAGAAGAAAACAGACTATTCCCGCCGCCGAGACTGCCGCGGCTGAGCGTGCGAATGCAACGAGTTCTGACAACGACACTCCCTCTGGAGTAGTCTCAGAATCACTGGTATCCACCAGAGGCCTGCTGCATAGAGTGGCAGCGCTCTTCAGGAAACGCAGGGATTGGTCCCCGCCTGGCACGTAGGACGCGTACTCGTACACCCGTACTCGCACCGTACCCAGCGCCTCTGCGACCTGACCCCTGTGAAGACCAACGAGCGCGCTTAGTACAGACACGACGACCAAGAACGGCAGCACGACGCACGAGAATACACACAGCTTGCTGTCCCAGAACGTCCAGAACGCGGCGCTCCCACGACCATAGCGCAAACGACGGTAGACGCGGTACGTGAGATAGCCAAGGCCCAACAACGCGAGGAAGAGCACCAGCAGGAACACGAACCACACGCTGAAGATAAGCCGCACGTTGCTCATAGCCCCTCCCTTCGGGCGCTCAGTGTCTGCATCCAAACTAGCTGGACTCACAGGCCATTCGACGTCGCTGCGGGATGTAAACTACGCCAGCTGATGCGCAGCGGCAAGGTACGGCGGGGCCTGGAGTTGCCCCATCGGCCACCGGGCGATCTCACTATCGTCCCTTCGTCCCGGCCAAGTTCCCCGCAGTCACGGTCCGACCAGCACTATGTCCGCGCTGGTGTCCGTGTAGTGGAACCGGGGTGTCTGGAACGGGGAAGAGAGTCAACTTGAGAAGAGGGACGTCGCTGGGGCGGCGGAGGATCCCAGGATGATCGGGCTTCAGCGGAGACGATCCCCCGAGAGCGTCAGTCCGCTATCGAGGACTTTCTGTGCTTGGCAGGGCGGGTCCAGTGGGTGTTGGGCTTTTTCTCTATTGATGGTCAAGCCGAGTTCATCGAAAACCGCGTTTGGCGGCTGCTCAAATGACCATCTTACGCTGACCTTGGTCCTCTCTCGCGTCTCGTCTTTCCCGGCCAAGAAAACCATCCTCGCATGTGGATTGCGAGCACGCACTTCCTGAGTGAGATCCCAATAGAAGCGGTCCATGCCCTGCAGTTCAGGATAGAAGCACCGCGCCATGAAGGCGCCGAAGTCCTGGCGCAGGCGATGGTAGAACTCTTCGGAGAGCGTGATCAGGTCCAACTCGCCATGCTCGGGCTTCAGCTGCGACTTCTTCCAGCCACGGTATTCGGCTACAAGTCTTCTAGCATCCTGCGTGATTGATATAGAGATACTGTGGGTATTCTCGTTCCGATTGAACGCCCCAATGGGCAGGTCGACATGCTGGACGTAGTTCCGGAAATCCATGAGAAAGGCACATGCCCAGGAGTTGCGGAAGAACTTCTCGCGAAAGGCATCGTACTCCGCGAGCTTCTCAGGGCTCTTCTTGTGCCTTCGCCGATAGGACACTTCGAAGTGTTCGAACACACCGTAGGCGGCCGCAAGGACGTTGAACAGAAGTCGGTCCAGAGAAAGGAGGTCGTCAGCCTTGCGGGATCCAGGACTCAGCAACGTCCGATGATAGGCGGTCCAGTCGCGGTAGTTCAAGTCGAGTATGCGGAACAGCTTGAACCTACTTTGCGCTTCAGCAAATACCGGACGAGCCTGCTCGTCAAACTGGACTTCCTGTGCACTGAGTGGCCGCAGTTCGAGGAAGCTGCCTCGCGCTGCATCCCAGCCTGCTAGTTGGGCGTTACTCATATTCGTCTGGCCTAACGTCAAAGCTGAGTGGCCCGGCGCGACCGCGGCCGCTCGAGTCGTTGCACGTTTTCTTGTTCGGTTTCGGTAGTTTCCCGACTACGGGATGACTAAACCCTCTGTAACCGGCGACGCGCGCCGGGCTGGTTGCCGGGGATCTGCCTCTACCAGTATCGTCCTTTGAGCCCCCATCCCCTCACCAACATCAGCAGTTCTGCCTCAAAGCACTCAGGAGCTCCCTCGGTTCTTCCTATGGTCACGATACTGGCGCCCCCGCGCCCATGCAACCGAGGAAAACAACCATGGAAGGAAGCCCCCGCCGGTGAAGCTCGGCAGTCCCCGGAATGCCCTTCGTTTGCGCTTGGCTGCGGGTGAGGGGATTGCTGGAATGGGCGGTATTCAGGGACGCCGGGAATGTAGACGCCACACGCACACTGGACCAAACCAGGTAAAGGTGCCAACTCTGAGCACGGATGGAGTTCTTGGGAGGGACAGGCGTTCCACTGGAGGCCGGTTCCTCGAACCGAGGAAGGTGGGCCGGGCCGGCTCCCAGAGAACTGTCGCATCCTCTGTCTCTGGAGCGACTATGGTTCGGGCACCAGCTCTGTTTCGCCGGTGGCGTAGATCCAGAAGCCGATGCCCGGTTGGGCCACATCACCTGCATGGAGCCCATGGTAGACTTGGGCTTCCGGAGTCCAGAACCATCCCGGGAGGAAGATCCCGGCATGACCGACCAAGGACGTTGGCTCGATCACCCCAACGCTGTTCCAGCCCTGCGCAAGCGGAACGGCCGGGGAGGCAACTGGATGGCCCGAGATGCGCAATGTGCCGGCCGTGTCCACGTAGATCCAATACGCCACCTTCGGTGTGATTTCTGTCGCCGCTTCATACTGTGCATCGACGGTGTCCCAGGCCCAGATGCTGTCGGTGTAGATGGTGCCACGACTTCCTGAATCCGGGGTGAAATTCGTGCTGGAGAATGCATCTTCAACAGACGGTTCGAGCGGTTGCAGTGGTAGTGAGATGAGGTTCCAGCCAGCCCCAAGTTCAAGATCTGTCGAAGCTAGAGCTGCGATGATGTAGTACCGTGTTTCGCCGCTGGGAACGGTAAGTGCTGTGGTCTCCGTCATGGGGGCAGCTGTGTCGGGGATGATCGTCCCGTCTCGGTCATTCACGCGCCATATCCAGAGTTCGTGGTCATCCGGTAGCGTGGTCGGATCCCATGACAGCCCAATCTCAGCACCGACGTCTGCTTCCGCCCTGATCTGCCAGACCTCGCCGTCGAAGGACGCCCGCACATCCCGCTGCAGGCGTTCCGTATTTGCGTCACCCTCCGGCCCCAGGAACAGCGCTTCGCCGGTGTCGTTGGGTGGTGGCGGCATCAGATAATCAAGTCCCCAGTCGGCTCCCGGCGTGGCGCCCTCTTGAACACCGAACTCCAGGCGACCGACGGAGGCACCGGTCACCGTGATCGGGATCAGATCGCTCAGAACACTGATCTGAACGGTCTCGACCGCCGTGGTCGCCGTGCCATCATCGACCTCGAACTGGAAGCTGTCCGGGCCGGTGTAGTTCGTAACCGGTTCGTAGGTGTAGGTTGCGGAGCCCCGCGCGACCTCCGTCAACGTGCCATGGTCAGGCTGGGTCACGATGGTGAAGGTCAGCGTGTCGATGCCGTCGTCCTCGTCCAGGTCGGAACCCGTCAGAACGATTTCCTTCGAGCCATTCTTGAGTGCTGCGACGTCCGCGATGGTACCGGCAACCGGGGGCGTATTGGCGATGGTGACGGTCGTTGTGCCAATGCTTGCGGTCGGTGTGCTCACGTAAGTACCGGTCTCATAGGGGTCGGTGAGCGGCCATATGGCGGCCTCCCACGTCTGTCCTTTCTGGGTGTCCGAGGCGTGGAGCACCGAACCAATCACTTCCGTTCCCCCGTCAATCAAGGTCCAAACCGTGTTGTAGGTGACATCGTCATAGTCTGCATCGTCGGCATGCACCTGGACAGAGCCAATCACTGATTGAGCCGTTGTCGGTGCTTGTAGGGTGACGCTGACCTCCGGGGCCGACGGCGCCCGGTCCACATCCATCACGTTCACCGTCCAGGTCGCTGTTGCCGTCGCCCGCGTTGCGGAGTCCGTGACCGTACAGACCAGCGTCTTGCTCGCGGATGTTGCTGGGTGCAGCACCGCATCATAGCCCGGGGTATAGGTGTAATCCGCGCTCGCCGCGCCGTCAATGGGTGCGCCGTCGAGGGTCCAGCTATAGGTATACCCCGGCGTGCCGCCACTGGCCACGACCGAGAACTGCTGACTGCTCCCCTCGTCAACGTCCACCGGCGTCTCGACATCCGGTGTCTTTGCACCCGTGAGCGGCCCGGTGACCTCCACTGTGCCATCATCAGGCGTGAACGTCACTGACTCGAAATCGATCGTCACTTCTCGCAGTGTCGGGTCGTCCACCAGTGCGACCGCCGAGCTTGTTCCCCCGGCACCGATCGCGTCGAAGGTCACACTGAAGACCACCGTAGCATCATCGACGGTCACGCCCATCGCGTTCGGGTCATCCCAGGAGAAGGTGAGTTTCCCGCTGTCGGCCAGCGTTGTCCCGAAGCTCCCACCTGCGACGCCGTTCAGCCCGTAATCGCCGGTCGAGGCGTAGGCCAACACGGCTGGATCCCACTGCAGCGTGAACTGTGCACTGGTGACGTCGATGAAATCGCCCACCGAAACGTTCACCGATACGGGATTGCCGGAATTCACCAACTCATCGCTCACGTCGAACGTTACGCCGGCGATCCGTGTGCTTGGCGCGTCGTGTCCAGCTCGTCCACCCGTCGGCGCCACCCAAGAGCCGTTTACATCGCCCAAGCGAATGGCCATGAAATCCTGATCGGCCATGTCCGTGTCAAGATCCGTGTAGTTCCGCGCCTCAGGCGCACCCCATGGATCCCTTGTGTCCGCATACACGATGTCTGACGGCAGAAAGCGCCAGAGCCCCCCCCGCAGCGTATCCACAATCGCCAACACGAAACGCCGGATTAAGGCAATGTCGGCGGTCGTTACCGTATCCGACCCGTTCACATCCGCAGCCAACAGCTTCTCCGGTGCATCCAGTGCGGCAATTGCCAGGATGTGGCGCCGGATCAGGCTGATGTCTGCCGTTGTCACGCCGTTCCTGAGCGGCGTGTCCGACGCCTTGCTTGGGGTCACCATGTAATCAGCATCGACGGCAACCGTGAGGTCGTAGGTGCCATCGGCGGCCGTCTGCGTTGCATCCGTGGCGCCGCCAGTCAGCGTCATCGTCACATCGTGCACGGCCTCCGCGTCGCCATAGTAGATGCAGCTTCCGCTGACCGTCACAGTGTTGCGCACGGCCACTTCGCCCGAAGCCAGCGCCACGACCACTGGGAGCACATTTGCGTCGGTCACCTCGACCGCTGTCGGGTCGCCGTCGATTGAGGCTGAACCGGACGCGCCTGGTGCACCGACCAAACTAAGCCGAACTCCGAACAAGACAGCACCGTCGGCCAGCGTTTCAGTGTTCCCATCCGGGTCATCCCAGGAAACGGTTAGCGTGCCGGACGCCGCCTCACCCGTCCCGAAGTTCCCCGCCGCCAGGCCCGGTACTCCGAGCTGCTCGATACCGACGTATGTTGCCACCGAAGTAGGCCAATGCACTGAGAACTGGAACGTACTGACAGTTGAGAAACCCGACACAGTGACCGGCAGCACGACCTCAGTTCCTGCCAGGTCCGTTACCTTGCCGACCGTCAGCATCAGGCCATCGGAAGGGAAGAGCTCGTAAGACGCCGCTAGCGCCGCACTGGATGTCATCCCGGTCTTGCAGGACCTCGCCTTAATCGTGGTGTCGTCGGTGAGATGGATGGGAGCGGTGTAATGCACGCTTGTGGGACCGGCCTCGGCCGGGGTGCTGCCATCAGTGGTGTACCAGATCGATGCGCCCGCAGTGTCACAGGTGAGCGTGACGTCCAGACCCCCATCCGGGATGGGGGTGCCGGACACCGGATCGAAGCTGGGAGACACAACCGTGGCCCAAGGACTGTACAGGGCGGTCACGGACAGTCCTCCGGTGACGTTCGAGAAATCGGCATCCCAGCCCGTATGATCCCAGCCGGTGTGGGCTTCAACGACCGGGGCCACAGCCGCCGTGCCGTGAGCCACGTTTTGCACTAGTTCGCCACCGCCCGTGCGTGTTCCGTGTCCACCAAGACCGAACGTCACGGGGTGCGTGCTGTTAACAGAGTAGGTGGCAGTCACAGTCGCGCCATTGGCGGGCATTGTGTAGACCGTGGAAGCTGCACCCGGATCGTCAAAGCTGCCGCCGGCGCTGGTGGTCCAGCCGTCGAAATGGTGATCGGCCGGCGGCGCGTCCGCTACAATGGCCACCTCCGTATTGGTGGCATACTGGCCGTCGCCTGTGCCGTCAACAACGGCGAGCGTGTAAGTCGCAATCGGAAACGACAGGTCGGCACCGATGGCAATCGCCGGCTGCGGGTTGCCTTGGGCGTCGCTGTATTGGACCTCGCCGGAGATCACCCCTGACGCATCAACGGAAGGCAGTGTCACATCAAACGAGAAGGTGAGAGGCGATGCTGGAGTACCGAAGAAAAAGCAGGCCAACTCATTGCCAGTAGCGTTGTATGCGAACACCTTCGAGCCGCTCGAGGCCGCACCGCTTTCCTCAACATATGCCCATCCTGCCGGCAGAGAATACTGGAGCGCAAACGACTCGGACCCCGTGAACGAAAAACTCCCCGACACGGTTGCTGTGGTCCCGGCCCGCGAAGCCGAATGCACCGGATTCGTCACCTCCAGGGCCTCGCACCAGTGCGCCGTTACCAGTGCCAAGGCGATTGCCAGAAAAACTCTTTTCGCGTTGCTCATTTTGTCCATTCCCTGTCCGTCCTCAGTTTCTTCGCTACACCGTTCAGTGCGGAAGACGATCTCGGTCTATCTCCCCGCTCCCGGTGCGTATCCATCCGCGGTAGCCGAATCCCAGTGATACGCATTGGCCTTGTACAGCTCGATGACGCGGCTCACTTCAAGCACGTCAATCTTCCAGTTCCCATCATTCAAGTAGTCAGCACTGTGATTCGTCCCTGTCTGATCGCCCCCTCCCGGCGCGTACCCGTCGGCGCTGCCGGCGTCGCAGTGGTAGGCGTTTGCCTTGTAGAGCTCGATGATGCGGATGACTTCCTGCACGCCGATCTTCCAGTCTCCACCGGCCAGGTAGTCGGCGGTGTGGTAGTCCAACTCGTACTGCGCAGTCGTGGCGACGGCTGCCGTAATCGTACCTGGGAGCACGGGATCCCAGCCAGTGAACCTATATGTATCGTCCGGAGTCACGCCCGGAGCGGCAGGCGCTGGATCACCGTGGTCCACAATGACGGTCACATCAGGATCTCCGCCAGCAAGAGCCCCGTGGGCGCCGGCGTGGAACGTCACCTCATAGGTGTCAATCGCGAACTCCGCCGTGTAGGCAACGGTCGCGGTGACGCCAAAGACGGTGCGTGGATTGTCTGTGTTGCCGTCGTTCCACTGCACAAAGTGGTGATTTGCGGCTGCTGTGGCCGTAACGGCTGCGCTATTCGCACCATGGTCGATCATCTGCACTCCCGCGGGAGCAACCGACCCATTCGCGCCGGCCAGAAAGGTCACCTCGTAGGTGTCGATCGCGAACTGGGCCGTGTAGGTTGCGGCCGCGGTCACGTTGATGACGGTGCGCGGGTTCTCTGTGTTGCCATCGTTCCACTGTGCGAAGTGGTAGTTTGCGGCTGCTGTGGCCGTGACTGCGACGCAGTCCGCACCATGGTCGACGGTTTGTGCCCCGACGGGGTTGACCGTGCCGTTCGCCCCAGCCTGGAACGCGACCTCGTAGGTATTGATCGCGAAGTTGGCTGTGATCGTGCGCGCCTGCGTCATCGGAGCGGCGATCTGGGTGCCGTTGATCGTGCAACCCGCCGTGGCGCCAGTCCATTCCGTGAAATGATGGTTCGCGGCCGGGGTCGCGGTGATCGTCACACTAGCGCCCGCCGATTGCCAGTCGTCCACGACATCCACCGAGCCGTTGCCGGCGACTTCGGTGTCCAGCCAATACTCGGTGCCCCAGTTCCAGGTGATGACTGAACCTTGCGTGACCGTGAAAGGCCCGGCGCTCGTGCCCGTATCGGTTGTCGGCACACTGCCCGTGCCAGTCCAGCCGGAGCAGACATAACGGGTCGTGCCCTGCGTGTCCGGGCTGGTCACCGTACAGGTCACATCCGTTCCCCAGTCGTAGGTGTGCGCACCCACCGCCGGGGTC
>Ga0209045_1003048_pt1 | contig 11273 bp, 3 predicted proteins | sample SaaInlLV_10m_DNA_4_FD_184664 | JGI IMG/M metagenome (GOLD analysis project Ga0209045, IMG submission 184664) | Marine microbial communities from expanding oxygen minimum zones in the Saanich Inlet - Saanich Inlet SI072_LV_200m_DNA (SPAdes) (version 2) | ecosystem: Environmental > Aquatic > Marine...
TTCAATGACATCAGGGTAAATAGTTCCCTGGCCAAGCCATCCGACATTTTCGATTTTTTTTGCTTCCCGTTCAAAAACATCGATAAAGGTTTTTCCAATAGCCTTCCGCTTTCCTTCTGGTTCGCTGATTCCCGTTAATGCCTTATAGAATTCTTCCTTTGCATCTACAGCAATCACATTCAAATCAAGTTGCTTATATGTTTCAATAACTTCTGCAAACTCATTTTTGCGAAGCAATCCATTGTCAACAAATATGCAATACAAATTTTTGTGAATAGCCTGATGCAAAAGTGTTGCTGCCACTGTGGAGTCAACCCCTCCTGATAAACCCATCACCACTTTGTCATTTCCTAATTTTTCTTTAAGCGCTGCAATGGTTGTGTCTACGTAGTGTGCAGGTGTCCAATCCTGCGTGCATCCACAAACATCTTTCAGGAAATTTTGAAGCATGGCTTTTCCATCTGTAGTATGATATACTTCGGGATGATACTGAAAGCCATAAATATGTTTCGATTTGTTTTGAAAAGCAGCAACAGGTATATCGTCAGTTTCTGCAATGATTTCATAACCCTTTGGTAATTCAAGAATGGTATCGGAATGCGACATCCAAATCTGATTGTTGTTCACATCATTAAAAAGGATGCTTTGATTTTGGGTTTTGACCAGGCTGGCTCGTCCATATTCGCGAATGTGTGAACGTTCTACTTTTCCCTGATCGTGCAAGACTAACAATTGGGCTCCATAGCACAAACCAAGTACAGGCTTATGGCCCAATATTTTTTTTAAATCAGTGGTAGGGGCTTGCTCTTCCAAAGTAGAAAAAGGACTTCCGGATAAAACTACACCCTTTACTTCATGATCCAGTTCAGGTACAGAATCGTATGGATGGATTTCTGAATAAACGTTAAGTTCCCTGATTTTTCTTGCGATAAGCTGGGTAAACTGTGAGCCGAAATCAATAATTATAATTTTTTCCATATATGCTAGGCCTGTTTTTTTAAATTGTCTAATTTTTCTTCCAGTACTTTTATTTTTAATTCAGCATCTGCCTTTTTCTTGTTCTCAATGTCAACTACCTGTGCGGGTGCATTCTGGACAAATCGTTCGTTCCCCAATTTCCCCATAACACTTTTTAGAAAACCCATTTGGTAATCCAGTTCTTTTTGTGCTTTTTCAATTTCCTCGCTAAGGTCGATTTTTTCATCGAAAGGAACAAAATATTCTGTTGAACGAATCAGAAAAGACAAGGCTGCTTGTGGTTTTTCAGCTAAATAATCGATGCTTTCTATTTTACACAGTTTTTTAGCAATCTCATCGTATGCTGTATGGCTTTTCTTTTCGGCTAATATCTGGAGCTTAATTTCTTCCTTATGTCCGAGATTATTACTGTTTCTGAATTCACGGATTCCCGATATTACTTCCTTAACAAATTCGAAGTCGCTAATTAGTTGTTCGTCATATTCACCTGCTTGTGGAAATTCTGCAACTATAATATCATCATCCTCTTTTCTTTCCGCTAAATGATGCCAAAGTTCTTCAGTAATAAAGGGCACAAATGGGTGTAACGATTTCAATAATATTTCGAAAATGTTGATGGTGGCTTGATAACTTTCCTGATCAATTCCTTCGCCAAAGCGAGGTTTGATAATTTCCAAATACCAGGAACTAAAATCATCCCAAAAAAGTTTGTAATTGGTCATCAATACATCCGACATGCGGTATTTTGCGTAATGATCTTCAATAAGTTCCAAGCTTTGGTTGATTTTGGAATTAATCCAAAGGATAGCTTGAGCAGAAGATTCACTTTGACTTAAGGTTGGATCAATTTTCCAACTCTTTACCAATCGAAAGGCATTCCATATTTTGTTATTGAAATTACGACCTTGTTCGCATAAGGCTTCATTAAATAAAAGATCATTACCTGCAGGGGAGGCCAAGAGCATTCCAACCCGAACACCATCAGCACCATACTTTTTCATCAACTCAATCGGATCTGGTGAATTGCCCAGAGATTTCGACATTTTTCGTCTTTGTTGGTCGCGAACGATACCTGTAAAATAAACATTCTTGAAAGGTTTTTCATTCCGGTACTCATATCCTGAAATGATCATTCGGGCAACCCAGAAAAAGATAATTTCAGGAGCTGTAACCAAGTCATTGGTTGGGTAATAATAATTGATGTCTTTATTATCAGGCTCTAAAATTCCATTGAAAGTAGAAATTGGCCAAAGCCATGATGAAAACCAGGTGTCGAGCACATCTTCATCCTGCTTAAGCTTTTGGATTTCACCAAGCTGATGGCTTGGTTTGGATTCCTGATTTTTGATTTTAAATAATTCGATAGCTTCCTGTTCTGTTTTTGCCACGACAAAATCTCCCTCCTCATTATACCAAGCTGGTATTTGGTGTCCCCACCACAATTGTCTCGATAAGCACCAATCTTTCACATTCCCCATCCAATGCTTATAGGTGTTTTTCAGATTGGCAGGGAAAAAACGAATATCATCGTTCATTACATGATCCAAAGCAGGTTTTCCCAATTCTTTCATTTTCAAGAACCACTGCATGGAAATTCGGGGTTCTATGATCGCATCTGTTCGTTCTGAAAATCCTACCTTATTAATATAGTCCTCAATTTTGTGTAAATGATTTGTTTTTTCCAGTTCTTCAACAACAAGTTTTCTAGCTTCAAAACGATCGCAACCAATAAATAGCTCAGCATTTTCATTTAAGCTGCCATCATCATTAAAGATGTCGATGCTTTTGAGTTTGTATTTAAGGCCAATTTCATAATCATTGATATCATGAGCCGGGGTAATTTTTAGCGCACCTGTTCCGAATTCCATATCAACGTATTCATCAAAAATCAGAGGCACTCTTCTGTTTACCAAGGGAACGATAACATACTTGCCTTTTAAGTGCTTAAACCTTTCATCTTCAGGATGCACACAAACAGCTGTATCGCCCAAAATTGTTTCAGGACGGGTGGTGGCAATAGTAATTTGCTCATCGCTGTTTTCAATTTGATAATTCACATAATACAACTTCGACTGAAGCTCTTTATGTATTACTTCCTCATCGGAAACAGCGGTTTTAGCTTGCGGATCCCAATTAACCATCCGAACACCTCTGTATATCAATCCTTTGTTAAATAGATCAATAAACACATGGATAACGCTATCAGATAATTGTTTGTCCATGGTGAAACTGGTTCGCTCCCAATCGCAACTGGCTCCTAATTTTTTTAGTTGCTCCAGAATGATTCCTCCATGTTTTTCTTTCCATTCCCAGGCATGGGTAAGAAATTCATCACGGCTTAAGGTCGATTTATCGATTCCTTTTTCTTTTAATAGGGCAACAACTTTCGATTCTGTAGCAATGGAAGCATGGTCGGTTCCGGGTAGCCAGCAAGCGTTTTTTCCTTGCATGCGTGCATGTCGGATCAATACATCCTGAATGGTATTGTTGAGCATGTGTCCCATGTGTAAAACACCTGTAACATTTGGTGGTGGAATTACAATGGTATAAGGTTCTCTATCGTCAGGTTCTGAATGGAAATAGTCTTTTTTCATCCATTCTGCATACCATTTATCTTCAATAAGGCTTGGGTCGTAATTTTTATTGAGTTCCATGCTATATAGGTAAAATCCTTTTTGTTTGATTTGAATGCTTTAAAATTGAAAGGGCAAAGTTATAGAATATAGCCTGTATAATTTGATTAGCGGCTAAATAAATAACACAATAAAGCCTATCCTGATTTATTTGACAAAAAAAACCCGGAACATAAAGAACCGGGTTTTGTGTATTGATAAGCTACTATTTAGTAAACCATAAACTTCTTGGTAGTCAAGCGTCCTTCTGCACTTAAACCAAGGATATAAATTCCTTTTGGAAGGTTTCCAACATAAATGCTTTCAGATGAAAGACCTCTGTTATTCATGCTCAAGAGTTCACCATAAACAATTTGGCCATTGGTATTGCTTACAGAAATATAAGCTTTTGCATTGCCATTGCTATTGATGTCGATATTCACATAACCATTGCTGTAATATGCTTTGTCTAATGAAGCAAATTTTTCAGCAACACCGCTTCCTAATGTGAAATTATAAACTGAAGCTACCAATGAGAATTTTGTTGGTTCTGGATTTCCAGACCATACAACACCAAAAACAGGAGCATACTGACCCGGAGTCATGGTGGTTGGGAATGTCAGGGTAAATTTAAAATTCACGCTGTCTCCAACAACTAAGTCACTTGTTGGCATATATCCGCCTAAAAGCTGAAGACCTGTTACCTGGCTACCATTCCACCATCCAATAACCAGAATGGCTGTATCAACGGTTGTAAATGTAGCTGTGGAGTTATTGATCATTTTAAATTCAAACTCAGTTGGTTGTCCGAGGATGACATCGCTATTAATTACAGGAGCAACTATTTCAGTTAATTCAAGTCGATCGGCTGCAAATGTATTCATGGAGATAAATCCAAATAATAATGCAAAAAATAATTTTGTAAAGTTTTTCATTTGATTCGTTTTATAATGATTTAAGCTTTCGTTAACAATGCAATATTAGGAAAAAATATTTTGTAAAAATACCTATTAATAAACTAATCTTTTTCAGGTTTTAAATATTATGATATAAGCGGAATGTACATGCTGATACTATTGAATAGTTCGTTTAAAAAATATCCAGCTCGGGAAAGGGTATTTATTAATACTTTTTTATGTAACTTTACCGTGGATATTTTTAAAATATTCTATTGATTTTTTATAATATTACTAACTATAATTGTTTGAGAAGACTCTACACCACAAGAATTTATTTGTTTGAACAGGCATTTTGTAAAAAATGTGTTTGTTATTTTGTGTAAGATATGGAAGAATAACCCAATTCTTCTACCTTCTTCTCCTAAAATTAATTAGGAAGTACATTATCAAAATCAAGTCGAATATTATTTAACTAAATTAATATGAAAAATATGAGAAAGTTAACACTTGTTTTGTTTGCAATTTTTGTTTCAATTTCCTGGAATATAAATGCACAAACATATTGTACTCCTTCCTGGACTAGTGCAGGTAATTATCAGATAGGAACACAACAGGTAAATATTGGTTCAATAAGCAATACAACCACTTGTCCTACTACATCTGCACAGTATAGTAACTACACAAGCATGTCAACAACTGCTTATCCTGCATCAACAGTTAATGTGAGTGTACAGGTAGGTGGTTCGAACACAACCTGGTTCTGTATTTTTATTGATTTCAATAACGATGGAACATTTAACACAAATGATGAATGGGTTTATTCCTCAGGTAGTACTGCTGCCAGTGGTTGGAGTACAGGTACAATAACAATACCTTCTAACGCGCCTGCTGGTAATAAACGCATGCGTGTAATCAGTGATTATGGTTCATCTTCACTTAATCCTCCTAGCCCATGTACAAACTATTATGCAGGAGAATGTGAAGATTATACAATTAAAATCTTATCTCTTTCAGGTTTTGATTGTGCATTAACCAGTGTTGATTCTCCCGGAGTTTTCAGTGTTGATAGCAATAAACTTAGTGTTACCTTCTCAAACTTAAAGGCCGATTCAATTCGTTGGTTAGATTTAGGTTATTCCTTAAATGGTGGTACACCTGAACAAATTTTTGATTACAACAAGGCAACAGGAACAAAATTTCCTGTTTTAGGCCCTGGTGAAAACCATATGTACACTTTCGATAAGTCTGTTTTTATACCGACTAAAGGAAGTCATTCTTTAAAAGTATGGATTGGTGATGTCAATGACTCATTTCCTGATAATGATATAACAAATGATACTTTATTTCTGAATTTCTGTACAGGAATGGAAGGTACCTATACCATTGGCCCTATAGCTGGTGATTATGCAACCTTTAACGAAGCAGTTCAAGCATTACAAACATGTGGTGTTGCAACGCCAATAGTATTCCAGGTTGAACCAGGTGTTTATAATGAACGTGTGGTTATTCCTGATAATATTGTAGGGATAAGCGCAACCAACACTATTACTTTCGATGGTCTGGACAGAACTAAGGTTACCTTAACATATGCCGGAACTTCTTCTTCCAATCGTGCAACGGTTTTATTTGATGGAGCCGATTATTTTACCTTTAGAAACATGAAAATTCAGAATACAGGTACTTCTTATTCTGTTGCAGTCATGCTGATGAATCAGGCTGATAATAATAGTATTATTGATTGTGATATGACTGTTGGAACCAATTCGAGTTCATATGCTCAGGTTATTCAGTCTACCAGTTCTGAAGCATCAACCGGAGGTAATGGTGATAATGCAAATTATACGCTTGTACAGAATTGTACTTTATCAAATGGTTATTATGGTGCTCACTTCCGTGGATCTGGATCCACATCACCTAACATGGATAACAGAATCATTGATTGTATATTCAATGGTCAATATTACTATGGTATCTATTACTATTATCAAAGAGGTGCTCAATTTATTAATAACACAATAGATATTGGTTATAGTACAACCAGTGCATATGGTATTTATCAACAATATGGTTCAAAGTCAATCATTGATGGAAATAATGTGATGCCAGGTCAATATGGTATTTATACATATTATGAAAACTATTATTATCAAGGCGATAGCTCTTTAGTCATAAACAATCTTATTCATGATTTTAAAAACCCTACTTATCAAGTTGGTTATCGTGGTTATTATTATAACTATAATTTAAGAGTATTAAACAATACTATCCATGTTGATGGTAGCTATGCTAATAGTTATACCTATGCTGCAATGCAATTTTATTATCCATATCACTTAATGTGTTTAAATAATATCTTAATTAGTGATGGTGGTACTATGCTACTAACTGTTTACTATTATCCTTATGGAAATGGAGCTGTAATCGATTATAATGATTATATCTATCCAAGTAGTACTACTAATAATATGTTTTTCAATTATAATGTCTATTATTTGGATTTAGATGCTTGGAAAGGTGCAACTCAAGGGATGAGTATGCCACATGATGAAAACTCATGGGAAAATGAAGATCCTAAATTTGATGCAACTAATCCATATCATTTAAATCCGAACTATCCTCCTTTAGTTGGAAAAACTTTCGGATATATAGCTGCTGATATAGATGGTGATCCTCGTTGTATTTATCGTACAGCAATTGGTGCTGATGAATCTGAATATTCAACAGGATTACCTGTTTCAAACTTCATTGCTGGCGATACTATTTGCTTTAATTCACCCATTACCTTTTTAAATACAGCTGATAAAAATGCCAAACAAGGTTATTGGTGGTTCCTGAATGGTGTTCAGAAAACAACCGATTTTAACTTTACCCATACTTTTGGTGCAGGTACCTATTACGATACCATCACCCTTGTTACCAGTAATTGTGCAGGATCTGATACCTTTACAAAGGTTGTTCTGATTGATGCTCCGGCAACACCTCCAATGGCTGATTTTATTGCAGAAATGAATGAAATTGAAACAGGATTTCCAATTCAGTTTTTTGATATTTCTTCCAATTGTCCAAGTAGCTGGAAGTGGAGTGTAGTGCCTGCCACAGTAACATTAGGTGGTTTAGGAACTGTTCCTTCTCATAGTTATCTGGCTCCAACAGGAAGCTTTTCTCAAAACCCAGTTGTTTTATTGGAGTATCCTGGTGTTTACAAAATTTGCCTGACTGTATTTAATACAATAGGTGGCGATAGCATTTGTAAGGATAAATATATTGTTGTAAAACCATCTCAATGGATTTGTAACTATGTATTGCCTTCAGTAAGCTCATCTATGCGTGGTATCTTATTTGACGATCAGGGTCCTGTTAGTGATTATGGCAATGGCCGTAATTGCGATATTCTGTTAAGCCCTTGCGCCAGCTCAATTGATTTCACTTTCTCAGAGTTTGATGTAGCCGGAGGCGATTATTTCAGAATATTTGAAGGAACTGATAACAATGGTACACCATTATGGGATGTTAATAATTATGGCAATAATGGAATAAATGGAGAAATTAGCGATCCTGGTTTCCAAAGTAAGTTTACTTCCAGCACAGGAAGTTTATTTATCGAATGGGAAACAAATACATCAGGTACAGCTCCTGGTTTTGTAGGTAGCTGGGAAGCAACTGCAGGTCAGTTTGCTAAACCAAATGCGTTATTTGATGGACCTGATACCGTTTGTTTGGATGCCGTTGCTTATTTTGAAAACTTATCGACATCCAATGGAGGAACGAACTCCTGGGATTATGATCAGGATGGATTCTATGATGATTTCAATGAAAATGGTGAATATAAATTCCCATTTGCCGGATGGTATTCTGTGAAACTAGTTGTTGAAGATTGCGGTGGTACAAGTTCTTATACCAAGAATGTTTTTGTTATTCAACCTCCAGTTGCTCCAACACCTAATTTTGTTGCTGATATTCTTCGTCCAGTTGCTGGAAAAGATGCTGTATCTTTTACCGATCTGACTCAAGGTTGTGTGAATGCATGGACATGGACTATCACCCCTGCTACATTTAGTGTGATAGCAGATTATCCAAATGGTCAAAATCCAATAATTCAGTTTAACGATACAGGTTATTATAGCGTTACATTGGAGTCTGCTTTTGGATCATTTACAAAGTCAATTACTAAAACAGATTATATCTATGTCATTCAGTATTGTGTACCTGGTGTAACTACTTTAGGGCAAGATGTTGGAATTAGTTATGTAGAACTTACTGATTTTGCAAATACGCCAATTTTAGTAAACGCATCAGCAATTGGAAGTGAATCTTTTACCGATTATTCAGCAACTAAATCTGCATATTTGGCAAGAGGAGCTTCTTATTCTTTAACTGTTAAGAGAAATACAAATTATAACAATATTGATCGCAAAGCGTGGATTGATTGGAATGTTAACGGGGAATATGAAGCTTCTGAATTAATCGATCACGAACCAAATGCATCAACAACTAGTTGGACTACACAATTTGCTGTTCCTACTACTGCTCTTAAAGGAACCACTAGAATGCGTATTGCTACTGCTTTAGGAGGAGAAACTAATGATCCTTGTAATACCAGACTATTTGGTGAGGTTGAAGAGTACAGATTAATTATCCGTGATGATGCAACACCTCCAGTAATTACCATTACTTATATGGATACTGTTTATGTTGAACAGTGTTTGACATATGTTGATTCAGGTGCCACAGCAGAGGATAACCTGGATGGAAATGTAACGTCAAGTATTGTAACAACAAATAATGTTGATTTACAAAATCATGGTGAATATTGGTATAAATACGAAGTAAGTGATGCTAACGGTAATGTAGCTACTGCTTACAGAGTAATAATTGTAAACAAAGAGATGGATGCGCCAGTATTTACATTGAAAGGAAATGCAAATGAATATGTAGAAGTACATAATGCATTTGTGGATCCAGGTTATGATGTTAGCGATGCCTGTAGTGGAGTTGATACCGTTATGATGGTTTCAACAGTAGATATTGCAGAACTCGGTACCTATATGGTTGATTACACAGCATACGATAATAACAATAACTCTAGTATGTTAAGCAGAACAGTAGTCGTTGGAGATACAACTGAGCCAGTTGTAACGCTGAATGGATCTTCTCCTGTTATGATTGAAGTACACAATGCATATGCTGATATGGGTGTCGATGCTGTTGATAATTATTGTGCAAAAAGTGAAAATGCAGTTTTCACAACAGGTGCAGTTAATACAGATATTCTCGGTACGTATACCATCAGTTATGAAGTATATGACTGCAATGGTAACGGACCAGTTATGGTTAGTCGCGATGTAATTGTTGCTGATACAACAGCTCCTGCAATTTATTCAGGTATGTATAATGAAGGTGACACAATTACCATGGAAGTGAATAATAGTATTATGGATTACCTATCGAAAATGGGCATCATTGATAATTACTATGATTTTGCTGAGTTGATTCTTTTACCGGCTGGTACTTATTTTGATAATTTCCCTGCCCCATTGGGTATTGCCAATAAGCTTGGTTATTATAGTGCAAGTTTGAGTGTAACCGATCCATCCATGAATACGTCAATGATTTCATTTACAATTCTTGTAGTGGATACAGAAGCTCCAGTAATTACTAATCCTGGAACAGACTATATCGAGATTTGTCGTTTTGCCAAAGTAGATGCAAGTGAATTAGTTGTTAATGTAACCGATAATTTTGAAACCGGTATTACAGCAACAACTTCAGGTACTTACTTTAGCGAGTATTTGAATCATATGAAAGAAGGATTCTATTCAATTCGTTTCTCTGCAATTGATGGTTCAGGAAATAAGGCACAAGATTATACGAAATATGTTGACGTATCTTATTGTGAAACTTATTCTATCAATGACAATGATTTTGCAGGAAATATTGCACTTTATCCAAATCCAACAAGTGGTCAATTCAACCTTGAAGTTGAGTTGAACAGCCTTGAGCAATTAACAATCAATATTGTTAATGTTTTAGGAGAAGTTGTTCTTGAGGTTGAGAATAATGAAGTATTGAATAGTAGTTATAAAGTTGACCTAAGCGAATTCAGTAATGGTGTTTATTATGTAAGCATTAAAACTGCCAATTCAGTGATGGTTAAGCAAGTTGTTTTAGCCAAATAACACTTTTAAATATGTGATAAATCCTTCTCCTGAGTATTCGGGAGAAGGATTTTTTTATGCTATTAAGGCTGTCGATCTTGATCAGTACATAACGATGATTGTTGTGAAAAAATATTTTCTCTTATTTTTTTATTTATTTTAGAATTTATGCGATTTCTCACCCTTTCGTAATGATCAGATAGTCAGCTTTATGTGATTAACTTTTGCCTTTTGGAGTAACCTTCTTTTGTTGAATTGTATAGATATGTACTAACCTAATGAGAACCTTTGAATAAGATTCCTGGTATATTATTCAAATTGTTATTTGGCTTAATTTATTCCTAGAATGTGATTTTTTAACATTCGCCTTTTGAATCAATTTAGTTTGTAAACGATTCCTTAATTGATGCAAAAAAAAGGGTAAACCTGCCTGTAATCAGGATTATGTTTGCTTTAAAATTTGTGACTGTTCAATAAACACAAATTTGAGCTGTTTTTTTGATAATTTTAAAAACCTACTGATGAAAGGAATCAGTTTGATAGTGAATTAACGAATTGAAGGATTGTATTTGATACATATTTGAATATTCTAAATTCACAAGCAGTCAACCAATTAAGTTGTACATTAT
>Ga0209045_1003056_pt1 | contig 11246 bp, 14 predicted proteins | sample SaaInlLV_10m_DNA_4_FD_184664 | JGI IMG/M metagenome (GOLD analysis project Ga0209045, IMG submission 184664) | Marine microbial communities from expanding oxygen minimum zones in the Saanich Inlet - Saanich Inlet SI072_LV_200m_DNA (SPAdes) (version 2) | ecosystem: Environmental > Aquatic >...
AATTTAAAACTAATCTTTGTAACAACAACTTCTCAATCTTTCTAAACATAATAACATACAAGCCCTTAGCTTATTTAAACTTTATTCTTCAATAACTAAGTAAGAACTATCTAAAGAAGCAAAACGATTTTGTGAAAAAATATTTCTCCCATTAATTTTACTAGGGAAACCAACTTTACTCCCTACATTTAATCTATTATTAATATCAACAACATCTTTCCAATCCTCAGAATCTAAACTTAAAGATAAGCTACCATATTCTGTTTCAACACTTATCCTATATAATCTTCCATTAGAACCATCAATAAACAACTCATCAACAACAGAACCTTCTAAATAATCCACAGGCAATTCTAAAGAAAGATCTCTATTAATATAAGCACTATTAACAACAAAGCCACTTGCTAAAGCTCCAATTGCAAAAATTCCTCTTATAGTTTCAAAATGCATAAACAAAATAAAAAAGAACTAATTTATAAATTTATTCTAATAATTCAATTGAGATATTTACATTCTCTGGAATATTAACTCTCATAATTAATCTTAATGTTCTTTCATCAACACCAACATCAATTAATCTCTTATGAACTCTCATTTCAAAATTATCAAAAGAAGCTTTTCCTTCACCATCAGGACTTTTTCTTGTGGTCAATTTCAATTTCTTTGTTGGTAATGGAATAGGACCAGAAATTTTAACTTTAGTTTTCTCTACAACATCTGTAATAGATTTAATAATTTCATTTAATTTATTAATATCGTTACTTGATAATTTTATTCTCGCTTTTTGCATATTTTTTTCCTCTCACTCTTGTTTTAAAATAAAAATAAAAAAAAGAAGATTTAGTTCTTCTTAGTAAAGTCCAAACATCTTCCAGCAGCAACTGTCTGTCCAGCATCTCTAATTGCAAATGAGGACATTTGTGGAATTTCTGATTGTTTTTCGATAACCAAAGGTTTCAATGGTCTCAATTTAACAATTGCAGCATCCCCAGTTTTAATGAAATCTGGATTTTCTTCCAATACTTCACCAGTAGCTGGATTTAGTTTTTTCTCAATTCCCATAAATTGACAAGCAATTTGAGCTGTGTGGATGTGGAATACAGGTGTATAACCAGCAGTTACAACAGTTGGGTGATTCAAGATAAAAATCTGTGCTGTGAATTCACTAACAATTGAAGGTGGGTTATCAATTTTACCTAATACATCTCCTCTTGCAATATCTTTCTTACCAATTCCTCTTACAGAGAATCCAATATTATCTCCAGGAATAGCTTCTTGAACTTGCTCGTGATGCATTTCGATAGTTTTAACTTCACCAGTAACACCAGTACCTTCTCTAGCAGGAACAACAATAACTTTGTCTCCAATCTTCATAACTCCAGTTTCAACTTTACCTACAGGTACTACACCGATTCCAGTGATGTTATATACATCTTGGATAGGTAATCTCAAAGGTAATTCTGTTGGTTTAGAAGGTTCTTCGAAAAGATCCATTTGTTCTCTAATAGTCGGTCCTTTATACCAAGGCATATTTTCTGACTTTTTAGCAATATTATCTCCTTTCAGAGCACTAACAGGTAAGAATGGTACATTAACATAACCTACTTGAGCTAATAACTGAGTAACTTGTTCTTTTACTGCATTAAATTTAGCTTCATCATAGTTTACAGCATCCATTTTGTTAACTGCAACTGCAATTTGTTTTACATTCATAGTCTTACACAAGAATACGTGTTCTCTAGTTTGTGCCATAACTCCTTCTGTACCAGCTACAACTAAAACTGCGATATCTGCTTGTGAAGCACCAGTGATCATATTTTTAATAAAATCTTTGTGCCCAGGAGCATCGATAACTGTGTATTCGTACTTATCTGTAAGCATTTTTTTATGCATAAGATCGATTGTTACTCCTCTTTCTCTTTCTTCTTTTAAATTATCCATAACGAAAGCAAATTCAAATCCTGCTTTACCTAATTCAGCTGCTTTGTCTTTCAATTTTTTCATTGTTTGTTCATCAATCACTCCAGAATCATAAAAAAGTCTTCCTACTGTGGTACTCTTTCCGTGATCTACATGACCTACAAATACAATATTTACGTGTGGTTTTTCTTTTGCCATTTTACAATGCCTCCTGATTATAATCAGTAATACTTGAGCCTATGAAAAAGTTGAGGATTTATAAAGGTTTCGATGGTATTTAATAAGCTAAGCTCTCAAATCAGCGACAATCCTACTTGCTATGTACTTAATTCCATCCATATCACTAAATTTTTCTCTCATTTTTTCAGTAGCTTCTAACATATCTAAACTTTCTAGTGTTTTAATATTATGGTAAATTTCGGCATCATCTCCATGCCCATAAGGATGATGAATAACTTTTTTTCCAACTTGTTGCGCATCCCAAATAAAACCAAAACCAGCTCTTCCATATAATTGAACAACATTAGGATGACTAATTACTTTAGGGCTCATTTTTTGAAACTCATCAGTTTCATACCAACTTGGAATAATTGGATTGAATCCTTCACTTCTAAATTCTCTTGCTTTTTCTAAAATAGAATCAATATCGCTTCCAGTTCCACTTAACATAAAATACATAGAATTCTCTAAAATTTCACCATCAAATCCTCTTGCCAAAGGTTGTTGAGGTGGAGTTTTAATTTCTCTTTCAAAATTTTCTCTTTCTAAATAAGAAAAAGTATGATAATCTGGAATGAACATAAACTCAAATTTTTCTTCTACTTCCTTCATCATAAAACTACAAGCTCTTAGTTTTCTTTCATTAAAAACATTAGATAAAAATTTATTATCAGCTGATCTCATTAAAATTTCAGAAAAAATTGCAGGAAATGCATAATAACTTTTTTCAGCCTCTGTAACTATTTTAGCACCATAATTTATTTCTAAATCAAAACCACCATAATTTTGATCTAAATATCTTTTAATATTTTCTTCAGCTAATTTCCTAAAACTCAATAAACTACTTACATGTTCTTCAAATCCATAAGCTTTCATTAACAATGGATCATAAAATTCTTTCAAACCTTGATCTAATTTAACAATTCCATCAAGACCTAAATCCTTCAAAATAATCTCTTGTCTTTTTCCATTAATATGTGGAACAACAATCTCAACTTCTTTACCTAATTCTAATGCAACTTGCAAAGCAACATGAGTTCCAATAATAAAAGGTGCATTTCCATGTGTAGGATTAACAAATATTTTCATAAAATTTGAAATAAAGAATGTGTATTTAAAACTTATGATTAAAAAAATAAAAATTATTCTTGACTTAAATATTCATCAATAGATTTACCATCAATTTCAGCATAAAATCTCTTACCATCTTTTTCAATAAATAACTCTGGTTTATCATCCATTATAACATTTGCTCTTTCAATTGTTGGTTCATTAACATATTTATTTAAAGCTGATAACCCTAAATAGGTTCCATAACCACCTATAGCTAAACTACCTAAAATAATTGTTCCACCTAATAATTCACCATAAGTAAAACCTTTTCTATTATTCATTAACATCTTACATTTCGAAAAATACAAATCTTATTTAAAACTTCCCATCAACAAGCTTTATAAAGGATTAACCTCCAAAAAAACATATGGAACATGCAGTAATCATGGCAGGTGGCTCAGGAACTAGATTCTGGCCTTTGAGTACAAAAGATAAACCTAAACAGTGTCTATCTCTCTTCTCAGAAAAGACTCTTATAGAAGAAACTATTGACAGATTACTTCCTATATTCAATAAAGAAAATATTTACATTGCTACAAGTCAAAAACTAAAAGAACAAATGCAAACTGTTCTTCCTGGAATTAATTTTATTGTTGAACCTTGTGCAAAAAACACTGCTGGCTGTATTGGCTTAGCTTCTATTGAAATTCTAAAAAAAGATCCTGAAGCAATAATTTTCATTGAAACAGCTGACCACATTTACGGAAATTTAGAAAAATATCATCAATCAATCAAAAATGCAATTGAACTTGCAAAAGATGACAAAATTGTAACAATTGGAATCAAACCTTCTTATCCTTCTACTGGTTATGGTTACATTCAACCTGGAGAAGAATACAAACAAGCTTTCAAAGTTAATGCTTTCAGAGAAAAACCAAACAAAGACACAGCTGAAAAGTTTATTACAAATGGTTACTTATGGAATGCAGGATTATTCACTTTCAAAGCAAAAAAAATGCTTGAAGAACTAGAAAAGTACCAAAATGATAATTACAAAATTTTAATGAACATCTTTAATGGTGCAAACCTTGAAGAGGAGTTCTCAAAACTAAAATCTATTTCCATTGACTATGCTATCGCTGAAAAATCTACAGATTTACTAGTAGTAAAAGCTGATATGCCTTGGGAAGACATTGGAAAATGGAACACTTTAGAGAAAACTAACGAAAAAAACTCTGAAGGAAACACAATAATTGCAGGAAAAAATCTTTCTATTGAAAGTACAGGTAATCTTATTCACTCAAAAAAATTAGTTGCAACTTTAGGTATAGACAACTTAGTTATTGTAGAAACTGACAAAGCAATTCTAATTTGTCCAAAAGAAAGATCTGAAGATGTTAAAAAAATAGTTCAAAAATTAAAAGAAGAAAACATGGATGAATATCTATAAAAATTCTTCACCAATTCTTTCATTAAATTCGCCCCTTAAATTTTCCATATACATTTCTTTAACTTCCTTAGGATAATTTGAAAGCAACCAAGCCAATTTAATATAAGAAGTTTCAGGAGTCATATCAGATAAATTTCCAATAACACCAATATCCAACAAAGTTCTTCCAGGAGAATAAACATTCATATCAATTCTTCCAAAAATTGTTTGTGGGCTCATAACTACTGGCATTTTCCCTACCAACTTTTTAATTTGATCTAAAATTTTCTTATTTTCTTTAGTAAAATCATCAATCTCAGTTATAGGCATATGTCCTAAACCAGTTCCAATTAAAACTAAACCATTATACTTTTCAAAAACTTTCAATTGGTCAGCAAACATATTTGGATAAGCTTTTACAATACCAACTTTAACTTCTTTGAACAATTTTAATTTTAATTTTTCATTACTTTTTTCTTTTTCTTTCTCTAACATTTTTACTGATCTAGTTTTATAATTTATTTCTGCAATTGCTTTTGCATTAATTGGTTTAAATGCATCTCTTCTTGAACTATGTAACTTTCTACTTTTCAAACCAGGTAAAATCCAGCAAACATCATCATCAGCATTTTTATGCATACAAATTCCTACACCATGAAACTTAGAATTAACAATAAACTCTACAGCACAAATCAAATTCATTGCAGCATCAGAACTTCCTCTATCACTTGATCTTTGTGCACCAACTAAAAGTACAGGAACATTCAAATTTTCTAAAACAAAACTTAAAGCAGCACTTGTATAATGCATAGTATCTGTACCATGAGTAATAATAATTCCATCAACACCTTTTTTGACTTCTTTTTCAACAGCCTTTGCTAACAAATTATAATGTTCAAATCTCATATCTTCAGAGACCATATTCCTTACTAATTTAGAATCAACATTAGCTAATTTTTCTAATTCAGGAAACATTGAAAGAATTTCTTCAGGTTTAAACTTTGCAACAACTCCTCCAGTTTCATAATCAACTTTAGAAGCAATTGTTCCTCCAGTATGTAAAATACAAACTTTCTTTTTATTTTTTGAAGGTTTATGTTCTTTTAATTTCACTTTTTTTTCTTTAAAATTCTTTAAAACTTTTACAGATTTTACTTTCTTTTTTAGAACACCTAAATTATAACCAGAATCTAATTTTAGAACAATTGAGTCATCTTTATTTGAAGGCATTAAAATTCCTTCCATTTTTTTATCTTTTGTTTCAACAAAAACCCTGTCTCCTACTTTGCCTTCCATGGGTCAATATAAAGAACAGTTTGTTTAAAAGATTTTCTTATTTCAATTTAATTATTTATATTATAAAGAGAAATACAAAATAAACTTCAAAATATATTTTCAAAAATATAATACTTTATATACTAGAAACTGTGAATAATAATTAACTTTCAGGTTTTGGCGAACCTTACGGTTGAAATTTAACGATTTAAAACAAACCTTTTTTGGCGAAAAGGCAATTGACGATTTCTTAAGCAGATAGAGTCAACTATCATTTATAAAGATTTGGATAGTTTAAACTATAAAAAAATGGGGAAAAGAAAATGGAATTTTTACTACAAGACGCTTTAGCGAATCTACAGGAAAACCAGACACAAACACCAGCAACAGAAATTGGCCAAGCAAATATTAAAGTAATTGGCTGTGGTGGAGGCGGAGGAAACGTCGCAAATTGGCTCTATAAAAAAGGAGTACAAGGAGCAGAAATCATTGTTATGAATACTGATAAACAGCATCTAGATATGATAGAAGCTGATAAAAAAATGTTAATTGGAAGAGACCTTACCAGAGGTCTTGGATGTGGAGGATTTCCACAAAAAGGTGCAGAAGCTGCAAAAGAACAAATGTCTGAAATTAAAAAAAGTTTAAAAAATTCTGACATGGTTTTCATCACTGCTGGAATGGGTGGAGGAACTGGAACAGGTTCAGCTCCAGTTGTAGCTCAGGTTGCAAAAGAAGAAGGAGCTATAGTTATTGGTTCTGTTACAATGCCTTTTTCAATTGAAAGAGCAAGAATTGATAAAGCTGAATATGGTTTACAACAATTAAGAAATGTTTGTGATACAGTTATTGTAATTGACAACAACAGACTGGTAGAAATTGCAGGAAACTTACCAGTTCAACAAGCTTTTGCAGTTGCTAATGAATTAGTATCCACAATGATTAAAGGAATTGTTGAAATCATAGCTGTACCTTCTTTAGTAAACTTAGATTATGCAGACGTAAAAGCAATTATGTCTAATGGTGATGTCTCAGTAGTTGGCATTGGAGAATCTAACACAGAAAGAAGAGTTGATGAGGCTGTTCGAAGAGCTCTTGATAATCCACTATTAGAAGTAAGTTATGAAGGCGCTACAGGTGCTTTAATCCATGTTGCTGGAGGTCCTGATTTAACCTTGGATGAAGTTAATCAAGTTGGTGAAATGATCACTGAAGCACTTGATTCTGATGCAAATGTTATTTGGGGTGCAAGAATAAATAATGATATGAAAGGCAAGTTAAGAATTATGGCAATCATAACAGGAGTACAGTCCCCATATATTTTAGGAAAAGCAAGCCACAGAGAAACACAACAAAAAAAACATACAATGTCAAACACTTTAGGAGTAGATTTTTGCAGATAATAAATTTCTAAGAGGGTTTACCCCCTAAACCCACACTGCAGCAATCGGCTAGTATCTCCCCGGATACTAGCCACTTTTTCCTTTACTAACCCAAACACTTATATAGAAAACTATATTTCTTATTCCCATGAAAGTAGTTAACTGTAGCAGCTGTGGCAAAGAGCTTGAAGTCTACAATACAGAAAACATTCATATACCAAAATACCGGTGCGACAAGTGCCTTAAAAGAAAATGAATTCTTTACTACCCATATTAATTAGTTTAACAAGCATTGCAGTAGTATATTTTATTTTAAAACAATTTAAACTAAATTAATCCTGAAAAAATTTCAGAAATTTCTACTAAAGCTTCTTTAAATGAAATCAATTTTCTCCCATTAACAAAAAAAGGAGATAAAAAAATGGAACTAAAAACTGTAGAACTAACACCAAAAAAAGTCGAACAATTGAATGAACAGCCAGCACTTGAATCAAATATAAATCTTAGTAAAGATGGAAAATGGTTCATACACAAAACAACAATAACAACTATAAAACCTGTAAAATATGTTGATAAGGTTATGGGTTATGTGTTTAATGAGAGCTCTTAAGCTCTTATTTTATAAAACCATTTCATACCAAAAATAATCATTTAAATCATGTAATTCATTCCGATAATAGTAAACATCTTCTTTCATTGCCTCAGCAATTTCTCTAGTATCTGACCTAGCACGTAAATCAGGAAGATCATAATTATGAGCTGAATAATAAAGATTATACCTATAACTTTTTAATGCTTTATTTACAAAAGTTCTCTCAGAATCCATAGCACCTATTATTACAAGTTCAAAAAATCCATCTTTATCTTTATCATAACCACCAAACCTTATTTTATCATCACCATTAAAAACAGTTAGACTAATACTATCTTCATATTCAGCCCATTGAACTAATTCTTGATTAATATTTCTTTCAATCTTTTGGAGAGGTTTTTCTCCACAATATTCTGGACCATATGCCAAAAAACCAAACCAAACACAATGAATACCTGCATAAAATGTAAATTTCTTAAGCATTCTTTCAAGTTTACTTTCAAAACTATTTTTCTCAATTTTCATGATTTATTCCCCCCATATAATTTGTAAGTAATTCACTCATTTTTTCAACTGAAGCTAACTCTTCAAGAGGACTGCCATTTGGAGCATCCAAAAAAATTCTATCAATTCTATTATCTCCATTAAAATCTTGTCCAGAAAGACTTTCTTCTATTTCAGAATTTTTTCTATAAATACTAATCCTCCTATCAGAACCTTCTATATCAGAATATAACAAAGTTACACTATATCCATTTAAATCAGGCATTTCTTCTACTGTATTTAAACCTACACACCCTGTTGCACAAGCTAATGCAACAATCCCTAAACTTGTATATTTTTTTAGTTCATTCATTTTTTCTCCTTTACTCTTTCGAGTTACTACTTCGTGATGAACAAAAGTATTTAAATACCAGTAGTCATATATATGACAACTATGGAAATAGAAAATTTAGTAGAATTAGGATTTAATAAAAATGAAGCAATAGTTCTCTTAGCCTTACTAAAAGTAGGAAAAAGTGATGCGAACCAAATAATAAAAGCTACAAAATTTCATAAGAATATAGTTTATGATAACTTAGAAAAACTCATTGACAAGGGCCTTATTACTTTTATCAAAGAAAAGGGAAGAAAGGTATTTAGTCCAAAACATTCAGATATTCTAAAAAATTATTTTCAAAAAAAAGAAAAAGAACTAAATAAAAAAAGTCAACTTGCAAAAGAAATTTCAAAAGAGATTATAAAATTTGAAAAACTAACCCCACAAAAACAAGATGCCTCTATATCTAGAGGAATAAAAGCAATAAAATCCTTTTACCTTAATGATGCATTAAAAGAAAAAGAATATTACATTTTAGGTGCACCTAAAGAAGGGATAGAAATAATGGGTGAACACTTTTGGAAGAACCATAGGAGAAAAAGAGAAGGGAAAAAAATAAAAGTAAAAATGATCTTTAACCCTTCAATAAGATCCCATGGTGAAACAGCAAACACTAAGTTCAACAAAATAAAATACTTTGAAAAAGATTTTGAACCCCTAACAGAAACTCACATCCAAAAAGGAATAATTGCAATAATAGTATGGACAGATGAACCTTTGCTTTTCAAAATAGAAAATGAACAAGTAGCAGATTCTTATAAGAAATATTTTGATAAATTATGGAAACAAGCAAAACAATAATACCAAAATCCAGAAAGAGCTCTTATTCTTCATCAATCCAAAGTTCTTCTCTTCTTTCATTCAATTTTTTAAAAGCGACCTCATCATTTTTATCTGTCACAACTAAAGTTTTCAAAAAAGAATACCCAAATAGCCCAACATAAACATAAGGTTCCAAAAGAAGTTCTCTAATTTCAGGAGAATCAGTAGTATAAGAAAAAATAACAGCACCAAGAATAATAGGAATAGCATCAGAACATTCTTTTACCAAACTCTCTAAAAAAGATCCAGATTTTACAATCTTATTCCAACTATACCTCTCAGTTTTAAAATCAGTATTCAAATAATCTTTTCTCAACTTATCATCATCAAGATAGTAAACAATATCTGTATAATAACCTGAAAAATCAGGTCCTTTTTCAACCCTATAAATTATATCATCCTTTGAAATCTCTGCATTAGTCTGCCTCAATCTCCAAAATAAGTCATAAACCATAAATATTTCAGAAAATCTATCATATTTAAATATATGTTTCTAAAATAACATTTCTAATCTATGTATATATTTAAATCTCTTATATATTAACTATCTCAAGATGGTAGATCAAATTAAAGAGATGGTTCCTGAGCTTGTAGCAAAATACAATTCCGATAAGGAAGACACTTTCAAAAGAATGGTTCCTATGGTTCTTAAAAAAGGTTTAGAAAACATTAGTCTAGACATGTTCAATGAAGAAATTCAACAAGGAATTTTGAATGCAGTAGCTGAAGAACTGGTTAAAAAAGGTAGAACAAAAGAAGCAATTGCTGCTTATATGAAAGCTAAAAACAAAGACAAATTGGTAGAAATTGGTGATTCATACAAAAATATGAACATGTTCTCACACTCTATTGAATGTTATTGGATTGCTGATGCTAAAGACAGACTAATGCAAGTTGGTGAACTTTGTCTAAAAGATGGTCAAATGACTGATGCAATTAAAGCTTTTCAATTAGTTGAAGATAAAAGCAAACTATTGTTAGTTGGTGATGAATGTCTAAAGAGAGAAAAATATGATAGTGCTATTGAAGTTTTCAAATTTTTAAATAATCCTGACAAACTAATTGAAGTTGGAACTGAGTGTATTAAACATGACCATTTAGTTTTAGGTGCAAAAGCATTTGAGTTAGCAAATTCTCCTGAGAAATTAAACACAATTGGAGACATTTTCTTACACAAAGAACAACTAAACAATGCATATGAAGTTTACAAGTTAGCTGGAAACCACACAATGATCCAGTTTCTAAGAGACAACTTCAATATGTCTTAATTTTTTTCTTTTAACTTAATCCAATTAGAATTACACCTAAGGTTATTACAATAATACTAATCCATCTTCTTGCACTAACTTTTTCTTTAAAGAAAAACTTTGAGCTAAAAGCTACTAATACATAACTAAAACTCACCATAGGATAAGCATAACTTAAATCTAAACTTGAAAGTGTTACCATCCAAAATAATAATGATAAACCATATGAAAAGAATCCTAATACAACTGACCAATTAAAAAATTTCTTAATCAGATCTATAATTTTAGTTTTAGAGATATTCTCAATACCTGCTTTCTCTACTCCTTGCTTCAAAAACAATTGAGCAATTACACCCAAAGCAATACTTGACAATAATGTTAATTGATATAATACCATTTTAAGTTTTTGACAACATATATACCCCCA
>Ga0209045_1003057_pt1 | contig 11241 bp, 11 predicted proteins | sample SaaInlLV_10m_DNA_4_FD_184664 | JGI IMG/M metagenome (GOLD analysis project Ga0209045, IMG submission 184664) | Marine microbial communities from expanding oxygen minimum zones in the Saanich Inlet - Saanich Inlet SI072_LV_200m_DNA (SPAdes) (version 2) | ecosystem: Environmental > Aquatic >...
AATCTTGGTAAGCTTCTTTATAAGTAAATGGTTTTTCCATCCAATATGCTCTTGCTACATCTAGTAAAGTAAATGTACCATTTACATTTGTTTCTACAAATACTCCAGGATTTTTGATACTATTATCAACATGTGATTCTGCTGCAAAGTGAATCACACCTCGTATATCATATTCAGTAAATATAAATTCTACTAAATCTCTATTGCAAATATCACCTTTGATAAATTTATAATTAGAATTATCTTTACACTCTTTTAGATTTTCTAAATCACCTGCATAAGTTAATAAATCAAGATTTATAATATTATATTCTTTATATTTATCTAAAAAATAAGGTACAAAATTTGACCCTATAAATCCTGCACATCCTGTAACTAATATATTTTTTTTATTTGTATCCATTATTTTCTTTCTCCCATTACTTTTAAACATTCATCTAAACTATCTTTCCAATATGGAATAGTGATATGAAACTCTTGTTTGATTTTTGATTTATTTAATAAACTATAGTGTGGTCTTTTAGCAGGTGTTGGATAATCTTTTGTTTCTATTGGATTGATAATACAATCAAGCTTAGCCATTCTCATAATTTCTTTTGCAAAATCATACCAAGAAAGTACACCTTCATTTGAATAATTATATATTTCAGTTTTATCATTTTTTATATTTGGCAATATATCTAAAATAGTTTTTGCTAAATCTCTTGCATAAGTAGGTGTTCCTACTTGGTCAAATATCACACCTAATTCATCTTTTTCTTTACCTAATCGTAACATTGTTTTTACAAAGTTATTTCCAAAACTACTATATACCCATGATGTTCTGATTATGATTGAATTTAAAGGATTTATACTTATCATAGCATTTTCGCCATCTAGTTTTGTTTGTCCATAGATACCATTTGGATTGGTTATATCGTCTTCTGTATATGGCTTAAAGTTTTCGCCATCAAATACATAATCTGTAGAGATATGAATTAACTTAATTCCAAACTCATTTGATAATATTGCTAGATTTTTCACTGCAAGATGATTTATATCATTTGCAAGTTCTTTTTCATCTTCTGCTTTATCCACTCCAGTATATGCACCACAATTAATAATGGTTTTGATATTATTTTTTTTTATAAACTCTTTAACTTTTTTATGTTCTGTAATATCAAGCTCTTTTGAAGTTGTAAATAAAAAATTATAATCATAATTTGAAGATAATTCTTTTATCTCACTTCCTACTTGTCCATTTACACCTATAACTAATATATTAAATTGATTATTCATAATAGTTTACACTATATTTAAATATATCATTTGTTTCAGATAATTTTGGTTGTATTTTATCTTTTGCAGATAAATTCAACTCTTCTTTATCTAAAATCCAATCTATATCCAAATCAATATCATCAAATGATATTCCTCTATCATTTTCGGGACTGTAATAATTATCTACTTTATATGCAAAAGTAGTATCATTTTCAAGTACTACAAATCCATGAGCAAAACCTCTAGGAACTAAAAGTTGTTTTTTGTTTTCGCCTGTAAGTTTTACAGATACATATTGTCCAAATGTAGGTGAACCTTTTCGTATATCCACCGCTACATCTAAAACACTTCCTTGTATTACTCTTACTAGTTTAGTTTGTGCTGCAGGTGCTAATTGATAGTGAAGACCTCGTAAAACACCTTTAGAACTTTTTGATTCATTATCTTGACAAAATTTTATCTTATATCCTAAAAATTCTTCAAGCTTATCTGCTCTAAAAGTTTCTACAAAATATCCTCTATCATCACCATGTACTTTTGGTTCGATGATTATTACGTCTGGTATTTTTGTTCTTGTGAATTTCATTATTTTAAATCTCTTCCTAGTTTTGCTCTATTTATAAGATATTGTCCATATTGATTTTTCTTCAATGGTTCTGCTAATTCAAGAAGTTTTTCTTTTGAGATATATCCCATCTCATACGCTATCTCTTCAAGACATGCTACTTTTAAAGATTGTCTATTTTCAATAGTTTGGATAAATTGACTTGCTTCTAATAGTGACTCATGAGTACCAGTATCTAGCCATGCATATCCTCTACCCATAAGCTCAACTTTTAATCTATTTTCATTTAGATAGTCTTGATTTAAAGTTGTGATTTCTAATTCACCTCTATGAGATGGTTTTACATCTTTTGCTTTTTTGATTACATCATTTGGATAGAAATATAGTCCTACTACTGCATAGTTTGGATGGTAAAGATGGGTTAATATGTAGTTAAGTTTTATTCCCTAAATGGGGTCTGACCCCAATATTTATGAGTTTAATATCTAACTCCATTATTCTACATTACTTTCTCAACAATTTATAAATGATTTTTACTAATATTTTTGGCATTATTCTAGAAATAAATCGTATTGTTATATTTCGTATAAATTCAAAATAATTAATAAAACCTATATCCAAAAATTCTTTTTGAAGATTAAATTCACTCATAGCATATTTTAATCCACTTCTTCTTTCTAACTGTCCATACCCTGCTCTCATATTTACTAATGATTCTTGTATATTATAAAACTTTGCTCCTATTAAAATCATACGTCCCCAAAGATAATAGTCTTCAAACCACATCATTCTTTTATATCCATCTGCTTTTTGGACTATTGATTTTTTATACATAACAGCAGGATGATTTATTGGGCATCTAACTTTTCCATATTCTATAATATCTTCATTTTTTTCAGGTAATTTTCTATATGAAATGATTTTATTTTCATCATCTTCAAACTCACTCACCCAAGTACTGCAAATATCTATATTCTTATTTTCAAATACTTTTAATTGTTTCTCAAACCTATTTGGTAAAGATATATCATCTGTATCCATTCTAGCTATTAATTCAAAATTACAATGTTTAATACCAATATTAAGTGCATCACCTAAACCAACATTCACTTCAAGTGGTATCGTTTTAAATATTTTTTTTAATTTTTCTTTCCACTGCTCTATTGAATTATATAATTCATCTGTAAGTTTCCCATCTTGAACCAATACTATTTCATCAGGTTTTACAGTTTGTTCATCCCAAATACTTTGCATTGCTCTATTGAAATATTCTGGTTTTTCTTTGTTGTATATTGACATTAAGACTGAAAATTTCATTATATATTATCCTTTAATAATTTATTATAAACTTTTTGATAATTATTGGACATTATCTTTGCACTAAGATTTGCATAAATTATTTCTTTTGCTGCCTTACTCATACTCTCATAATCCCTTGTTGTTATTTCATTAATTTTATCTGTTAAATCATTTATATTTTTTATTTCAAAAAGTAATGACGAATTTTTATTAATTACATATATCTCTTCATGCGGTGGTATATTTGATAATATACAAGGCAAACCACACGCCATTGCTTCAAGAACTGTATTTGGCAAACCCTCTGCTAGTGATGCAGATATAAGATAGTCGCTTGCACCTAAATATTCTTCTACATTATTAATATTTCCTGTAAATCTAATATTTTGATCATTTTTTGATATATTATTGCATTGAGTATTTAGATGACCATCTCCTAAAAATATCAATTCTGAATTCTCTATTTTTGTTCTTTTAAAAGCTTTGATAACCGTTACTGGATCTTTTCTATCACTTAGATGTCCAACACTCACAAATACAGTTTTATCATTATTTATTCCCAATTTCTTTCTTAAAGTATCTTTATCTAAATTTCCAAATCTTTGTATATCTGTACCATTTCTAACAAAATCAATATCATAATTATTTAACTCTTTTAACATTTTAGAGATAGACTTTGAAACAACCCTTGGTTCATCAATTTTCTTAAGATATTTTAAGTGTAACTTCGCCATTAAATAGCCTTTTATCTTACCATAAGTCATAGTGTAATCATAATAAGGATAATTTCTAAGAGTAGCAACTCTAGGTATATTGATAGTACTCATCAGTCCATCCGCTCTTAAACCTTGAGAGTGAACTAAATCAATATTATTTTCTTTTATAAACTTTTTGATACTTTGTTTTGCAAAAAGTAATCCCTTAATTCTAGAAAGTCCTAATGTCTCTACTCGTATTCCTAAAGTATCAGTAAAATAGCTTTTCATACTATTTTCTTTTGGTTCAGGGGAAAGTGTTAAAACCATAGACTCAAACTTAATTTTATCAAGATATTTGATAATATACGAAAGTTGATTAGTTGGTCCACATCTTTGTAAATTACTAACTATGTATAATATTTTTTTCATTCTTAATTTCCTTTAATTTTAAAAAAAATCCCATCAAAAAAATACAAAATATTATTCCAGAAAATATAGGATTAAAAACACTTCCAAATGTCATTTCTGATAAAAATATTATAGTAATAAAAATTAATGCAATTCTATGTATCCCAGATAATCTCAATAATATAAAGTATAAAATTATATATTCAAGTATTAAAAAAATTATTCCGTGTCTAAAGATTGTTAATAGTACTCCACTATCAAAAGGAAAACTTGGTGTTTTCCCATAATTACCTAAAAAAATATGTACGAAATCTTGTGAGAAAACATAATATATTACATTCAGCCTATGCCAAATACCTCTATCCGTTCCATTTAATGCACCATCTAAGTTATGTGAGATACCTAAATAATTATAGGCAATTAGACCTAAAAAGATAAAAAATAATAAAAATAATATTTTTGAAGAAATATTTTTTCTATTTTCTAAGAAAAAAGGAAAAATAAATTCAATTATAATAAATGCAAGAATTGCTATTTTTGAAAATGTTACAAATATTACATATATACCTATTAATTTAAATCTTGTTAATGATGTTTTAATATATAAAAAATATGAAAACACTAATAACACCATTCCTGTAATAGTAGAAGAACCAATAATTCCAGCAGGTCTAAATGCAAAATTCATATGAGTACTCATTACCTGTTGAATATCAGTTGATGTAGCATAGATACTTGGTATAGCATAATACCGAACAATGAAATCATAAAAAAAACCATTAGAAAATCCAAATAGATCAAATTTTTGGCACGTTATAACGAAAACTTGCAAATATAATAAGAATTTAATTATCCTAACAAATATATCTTCTAATTTGATAATATGCCTACTATTACTTAAAATAATAATTGCAAAAACTACATACTTTATAAAACTAATACCATAAATATATGTTTTTAAATTTATATAATCATATAATAGTAATTGTATTGATAATGATGAAGTAATAATCAATATAAGTGTTAATAATAACAAAAATAGTGTATAAATATAATCTTTAACTTTAATATTAAAATAAAATAACATAACTGCTACTATATTAATAATAAAAATATCTTCAAATCTTACTGGAATAGTTCCAATTCTAATAGTTGGCATTAATATTGTAATCAAAGGAAAAGAAACTATTAATATTCCTATACTATCTTTTAATTTAATTGAAGTTTTCAAATACAACCTATCATATCTAAGTATGAAAACAAAGAATAAGCAATATCTTCTTCTAAAGAAACTTTTTCTTTAATATAACTCCATTTGTCATATTTTTTTTGATAAAAACCTTTAGAGTATATTTGTGTATATGGACCAAAATGAATACCTTGATATTCTATAAGATAATATTTATCACCATCAAAACAAACATCAAGTGACATAAATGGTTCATTTAATTTTTCAAAAATATCTTTAGAATATTCCAATAAAGAATCTTCTATATCTACAAACTCAAAGTTTCCACTTCCACTAGCTCTAAAATCATTTTCATTTATATTTCTTTTTAATACATAATATTTATCAAAAAATATCAATACTTTATAGTCAAACCTAAGATTTGGTACAAATTCTTGTATTATAAAACTTGAATGGTCTTTATAATAATTTAACTTTTTTTCACTAAATTTTAATTTTAAGAACCTAAATATATTTTCTCTACAATATATCATAAAACGAACATGAGTAGATACTTTGAAACTATTAACTTCTTTTTTTAGTTCTTTTTCTGACTTTATAAGTCTAACTCCTCTGCTTCCTGATCCATCTATTTGTTTTAAGACTAAAGGAAAACTATAAGTTTTATTTATATATTTATAATCAACTGTATCATTATTAAAATAATATCCATTTAATGAATCAATACCGACTATTTTTTTATAATATTCTTGATAACCTTTATTCTCATGACATCTTAAAATATTTTTAGAAGGTATTAAAATATTATTATTTAAACTCAATACTTCAACGATATCATCTATATATTGTTTATGATAAGGTTTTTGTGAACTTAATGTAAAAATAATACTATCTTTAATATCTATTTTCAAAGATAGTTCTTTCAAAGGTAATACTTCTAAAGTAACTTCTCGTTCTTTAAAATAATCTATAATCACATTAATATCAATTGTATCAAATGCTACATGATGAGCAAAATATTGGTCATTATCAACTAAAACATAAATTTTTTTCATTAATCTAATCTCTTCTTTCTAATCTTTAACAATAACTGTTTGTCTTCACTTTTCATAAATATAAAAAATAATAATATATATATAAATACTGATATAAAAATACTACTTACTAAACCAAATAAATTAAAACTAAAATATTGACTAATAAAACAATTTATTATAAAAAATATAATAACCATCATAAATGGAGGTAAAATAGAATCTTTTATAAAATTTATATTACTAATCTTAAAATATTTTGTATATCTAAATATATTAATAAATGACATAACTATAAGAATAATACTAAATGACCAAGCAAAAATATTTATATCTTTTGTAACTAATAATAGAATAGTCCCTAAAGTTAAACTTACTATTGTATTTGATGTTACAAATATAGTATTTATTTTGGTTTTTCCTTCTGCATAATACATCATTAAAAAAACACCTGCATTTGGGAATAAAAATGCAATTAAAATTATTTTTATAATATTTATTACATCATCGTAGCCATTACCCAACCAAAGACTTATAAATAATTTTATATGAGATATTGTCATAATGCCTAAAAAAGAAATAAATAAATATTGAAATCTATTTATAAGTAATATTTTCTTTTTGTCTAGTTTATTAAAGTTTTCTCTATCAGATAATATTGGAATAAGAGGTCTAATTAATGAATTATTCAACTGTAGTAATGGTTCTTTAATTTTCTCCATGATTCCCCAGTATGCAACATAAATAGGATTTAAAACTATACCTATTATTATTTTGGGAAGTCTATTATATAATTGTGCTATCATAACAATATAAGTCATTCCAAACATATATTTTAATGTTCTATAAACTATATTATATTCAAATTTTACAGGTTTTAATATGAATTGTAAATCAACTCTTTTTAAAGAAAGAATTAGTAAAATCAATAAGAAAAGTGGCTTTAAAATAAACCATATAAATGCAATATCAACAATATTATAAGTAACACTTTGAGTATAATAAATATAAATAGTTATGAAAAATAATACTAAAGAAAATACTCTTACTATATTTGTTAATCCAAAATAAACATAACCTTTTAAATAATTATCTAAAGTTGTAGCTGTAGAACTTATAAAAAGTCCTAATCCAAATAAATATACAGCAACTTTAACATCTTCCAAATTATCTATGTTAGCTACATTAAAAATAGTATTGAAATTAAATCCTATAAAACAAACAATAAAAAATCCAATAAATGTCAAAATAAGCTTTATATAATAATAAGACCAGACAAAAGATTTAAGTTTTTCTTTGTTATGTTTATACTCAGGTACATATTTTACTAATGTTGACCCAATACCAAATTCTAAAAACATATCTATTAAAATCAATGACAATATTAATTCAAATACTCCATATTGAAGTTTTCCTAACATATTTATAGTTATAGGTACTAGTGCTAATCCTACTAGTGTAGCTACAAATATATATAATATTTGAGAAGATACACTACTTAGTATTTTTTTTTGCATTAATTCAATATCTCTTTTCTTACTAAATGATTTTTAATACCATTAAAAATATTATCTATATTTTCTTCTTTTGAGCGATTTGACTTGTTTTGAAATGCTTTATAATGTGGAGCATCTATAAAAAATTCTTGAAGCTTAGCATGATAAGCGTAGATATCTTCGTTTTTAATATTGTTTTTATCTTCTTGTATTGATAACCAGTTTTTTCTGAGGTCTTCAATAGATTTGATCTTGTATACACCAATCATATCTTCATACCAAGCTCTTCCAAAAACTAAAGTAGGTGTTCCTCTTATTACACTTTCCCATCCAATAGTTCCAGAAATTGTTACTGTTGCTATTGCATTATCTATTAATTTAAAAGGATCCGATTCAACACTAACAAATTTAACACGATTAGAATTTTTTAATATATTTTTATAAAAACTCGAACTTCTACCTGTTGCACCTTCATAATTTGGATGAAACTGAGTTTTATGTTCTTTTACAACAATATCTATATCTTTATCTAAAAAAGAATCTAACAAATTTATAATCAATTCCTGCTCAGTAAATGACCCACCCGTTGGCGTTGATGTCTCTTCTGGCTGATAATGTAAAGCAACAAATACATACTTGTTTTTATAATCATTTGTCACAATAGAATTATATGAGTCTTGTAAATTTTTTAAAAATATTTTATTTTTATATTTTTTTAAAAGAAACCTATATTTTGGCTCTTTATCTTCATATGGCATACTATCTTGAGATACATGATATGTTGTATTCTTTTCAAATAAAATATTAGGCTTAGAAACTAAGGTTCTAATTCTTTTAGCTAATTTATTAAGAACATTATTATTTTTTAACATTTGGGATTGTGCCTTCATATAGTCTGGAATTGCACCTGAATACTCCCTCGTTACTTGTTCTATTCTAATTTTTATATCTTCTCTTATATGAAATAATTTATCTTGCTTTTGAATTGTATCTTTTAAATATTTCGTAGTTGTATCAATATCATCTATTATAAAACTACTATCAAAGAAAGGTGTCATCTGAAACATGATAAATTCTATATTTTTTAATTTAGCTGCGATATAGAGAATATAGTCAAAAACTCTATGAGGAATAGATGGCGAAATAATTATATCTATCTCATATTTATCTAAAATTACAAGCCATTTTTTTAAAAGATAAAAAAAGAAACTTTGTCTATCTGAAAAATTGAAACTATATCTATCTAAATCTAATCTATCCATCATTTTAATAGCAATATTCTGCTCAAAACTTATAGACTTTAAAAGTTTTTCATCTATTGGATATTCATAATCTAAATCAGGAAATCCATTCCCTTCCCATGCATCTTCGATAACTTGAAAAAAACAATCTTTATATTTTTCTTGAATTTTAATACTTCCATCATCCCAACCTATAAAGTAACTAGGAATAATGTTTAATTCATCATAAAGTTTTTCACTTACATCCAACCATGGTGTTTCTATACAACATGTATAAAGTGCATTTAAATTCTTACTCAAATCTATCCCCAAATTCGTAATCCATCTCTGCCTTTTTACCCAAAATATCATTTAAATACTTAGGATGCATACCATACCCAGGTCTTACACTTCTAATATTTTCTTGACTAAAAATCTCACCTTTTTTTATATCTTTGGCTACATAAAGACTTCTACTAAATTGTCTTGACTTCTTCTTTTTATCTGTCATTGTATAATCTACTTTACCGATTAGTTTTTCCACATCTCTTATAGCTTTTATCATACTTTGAAACTCTTGTTTATCCATAGAAAAGTCTGCATCTGCTCCACCTATAATTGTAATATTTTGTTTCTTCATAATAATCTTCCTTTTCTATATGTTAAAAATGTCATTAACAACCTTGTAGATATTAATGTAACTGCTGAACCTATTGCTCCATAAATTGGTATTAAAACTAATGCTGTTATAAAACCAAATATTGAAAACTGTAAAGTTATATTTTTCATTTCTTTATCTTTTTTTAACACTAAAAGTCTATTACTTCCATAAGAGAATGTTATAGCTAAAAGTAAAGGACTAAGACTAAGAATATAAAGATAAAATAAACTATTGTTCATATTATTACCAAATATAAAAGGAATAATCCAATGAGACAGACTTATGGTACAAACTGTAAAAAATAGTCCTGTCCCAATAGTTATCTTTGCAATTTGATTAAATTTTGATTGGTTCTTTGCCAAATAAGGATAAGTGACATTTCTAATAACATACATAAAACTATTTAGAACATCTATTAATTTTATAGCTAAAGCATAATAACCTAATACTTCCATTGAAGCAAAAAAACCAAGAAAAAAAGTAGAGAAATTATTATACATATTTGGGAGAAAATCTACAAGAAATACATTCCATCCATTTTTAAAATAGTCTTTAATTATAGTGAAAGTTTGAAATTTAAATACAATATCAAACTCTTTTTTTATAATTATTAAAGATAATAAACCAGCTACTATAAATCCAATAGAAGTAAGAAGTGGAACTATCCAAAAATCATTTTGCTCTTGTACAAATATAAAAATTGCTACTGTAAATATAGACTTAGATAAGATATTTAGATAGGTAATATATTTCATCCTTTCCATTCCTTGAAAGAACCATATAGGAAAAAGAACTTGACCAAAAACTGTTCCAAATGTTAATAAATAAACTTCCCAATTTAAAGAAAATTTTTCAAAGCTAAATACAATAATGGATAAAAAGAAAAAGCTAAATATCATAAGTATAAATTTTATAGTCATTACACTACTAAATATTTCTATCACTTTCTTTTTATCATTTCTATATATACTTATTTCTCTTGTTGCTGTAAGATTAAACCCATAATCAGTTATGATATTAAAATAAGTTACTAGTGCCGCGGCAAAAGCTAATAACCCAAAATATTCAACTCCAAGAACTCTCACAAGATATGGTAAAGTTATAAGAGGTAATATATAGGTTACACCTTGCAACATTGCAAGTGAGAAGAAATTTGATAATAATCTTTTTTTATCATTTGTATTTGCTATATTTTTTATTTTGTTTAGCATTTAATTGTAAAATTCTCTATACCACTTAACAAAACTACCAATACCATCAGCTAGTTTTGTATTAGGTTTATATCCAAAGTCATTTATCAGTCCACTTACATCTGCATAAGTAGACACTACATCACCATCTTGCATAGGTAAGAAGTTTTTTTCTGCTTTTTTACCTATACTATTTTCTATAGTTTCTATAAATTCCATTA
>Ga0209045_1003065_pt1 | contig 11212 bp, 9 predicted proteins | sample SaaInlLV_10m_DNA_4_FD_184664 | JGI IMG/M metagenome (GOLD analysis project Ga0209045, IMG submission 184664) | Marine microbial communities from expanding oxygen minimum zones in the Saanich Inlet - Saanich Inlet SI072_LV_200m_DNA (SPAdes) (version 2) | ecosystem: Environmental > Aquatic > Marine...
CCCTCTGGAATTAACTACACTCTCTTTGGCTTTAATAAATTTAATTAGCAACTTTGCAATTTTTATCAATGCTTCCGAGAGTGTGTGACCTGCTCATGCTGGGCACACACATCAACTTTAAATAATACTTCGCTAATCGCTTCGTACTATTCAAAGTTGTACCGTTAGCAAAAATACTAAAGATCGAGTTTCATAATAAAATTTCATAAAAGTTACCATATTGGTAATTTGTTTAATATCTTTGTATGAAAGATTCCATATGAGAGTTGTTGCAAAGAAAATACTTAGAGAATTTTGGGAGAAATACAGTGATTCTGAAGAACAACTAAAGACATGGTATAAAGAAGCTTCAAAAGCAAACTGGACAACTCCATTAGATATTAAATCTGAGTATACAAAAGCAAGTATATTAAAATCAGGAAAAGTAATTTTCAATATATGTGGTAATAAATACAGACTTATTGTAGATATAAATTACGATCGACATTGGGTCTTTATCATATTTATTGGAACTCATAAGGAATACGATAAAATTGATGCGGATAAAATTTAGAAAACATGGAAATTAAAGTAATAAAATCAGAAGAAGAATATTCAAAAGCCTTAAAAAGACTCGAAGAAATATTCCATGCGCCAATCGACTCAATTGAAGGTGATGAAGCAGACTTGTTATCTATTCTAATTGAAAAATATGAAAATGAACATTATCCAATTGAAGCTCCAGATCCTATAGAAGCAATTAAGTTTAGAATGGAACAAATGAACATGACTAAAAAAGAATTGGCTGAAATTATTGGATATAAAAGTCGAGTATCAGAGATATTTAGTAGAAAAAGAAAGTTGACTTTAAAAATGATAAGAAATCTCCATGACAAAATGAAAATCCCTTATGAATCTCTGATAACCAATTATTAATAAAGTACTTTTGCTAACACCAGCCTTAAATAATACTTCGCTTAACGCTTCGTCCTATTCAAAGCTGCACCGTTGTGCACAAGCAAAAAACCGCCACTAATGACGAAACATGCTAAATGATTTTTTTTCGTCAATAAGAACTTATCTTTGTTGAAAGAGGAAAAATGATAGAACGAGGATTATACTTAAAGCGATTAAAACAACTTAAAGACCAGAACGTAATAAAAGTAATAACTGGAATAAGGCGTTGTGGTAAATCTACACTTTTAGAGGCTTTTATGAATGAGCTATTAAAAGATGGAGTAGCATCTGAAAATATTATTTTTCTAAACTTTGAAGAACGAGAGAATTTACATCTCACAAATTGGACAACGCTCTATGACGAGATAATCGAACAAATCAATCCTAATGATAAGTATTATATATTCTTAGATGAAGTACAACTTATCAATGATTTTGAGAGATTCGTAAACAGTTTATTCACTAGGAAGAATATCGATTTATATGTAACAGGTTCAAATGCCTATTTATTATCGAGTGAGTTAGCAACTCTTTTGACAGGAAGATATATTGCTATAAACATACAGCCGTATTCCTTTAAAGAATATGCATCTGCTTATGTCGATGAAAAGAATACAGACAGACTGTTTAGAAAGTATATCAATGAGAGTTGTTTTCCTGAAGCAGTAACCCTTTCTCAAAATGATGAGAACCTTGTAAATGACTATCTACAATCAATTTACGATACAGTAATAATAAAGGATATTTCACAACGGCATAGTTTACGTAATGAAGATAACCTACACCGCATTGTGAGTTTTCTATTTGATTCTATAGGCTCCTATGTTTCCCCTACAAATATAGCAGCTCAATTAAACCATAATTCACAAAAGAAAATATCGCATAATACAATTATTAAATATCTAGAATTTCTTACTCAATCATACGTCTTATATTCTGCACCTCGTTACGACATTAAAGGAAAAGAATTGCTTTCTACAAATGGAAAATATTATGTTGTTGATTTAGGTTTAAAAATCATTACAGCTACAAATAAACATGAATCTGATTTAGGACGAAAGCTTGAAAATATAGTCTACTTTGAATTGTTTAGGCGAGGTGGAAAAGTTTATGTCGGAAAGCATAATGATAGGGAAATTGATTTTGTAGTTCAAAAGTCAAACAATGAACGAGAATATTACCAAGTAGCATTTACTGTTAATGACGAAAAAACCTTTAATCGTGAAATTTCGGCACTTGATAGAATTAAAGATAATTATCCCAAATTTCTCTTAACATTAGACTATGATAATACGAGTATAAATGGGATTCAAAAGATTAACGTAATTGATTGGTTATTGGAATGAAAACAAGGAAAGGAATGCCAGTGCACAACAAAGGCTTTACCAGCAAGCAAAAAGGGATAGCGTTATACATTTATAAATACGACTTAAAAATCTTATCTTTGAGATAGGACATAGAATGTAATAATCCAATTTAAAATCATGAAAAATATTGATAAAAAAAGTTTAGAAAACGCATATCGCTTATTCGAAACTGGCGACATAGACGAAGTTGAAATTGGAACGACTAATGGACTAAAAAAGATACACAAATACCTGTTTGACAAATTGTATGATTATGCAGGACAAATTAGAACGAATAATATATCAAAAGGAAGTTTCAGGTTTGCAAATGCATTATATCTGAAAGAAGTTTTAGTGAAAATTGAACAAATGCCAGAGAATAGGTTTGAAGATATAATAACTAAATATGTAGAGATGAATATTGCCCACCCATTTATGGAAGGAAATGGCAGAACAATGCGTATTTGGTTGGATATGATTTTAAAGGAAAGATTGAAAAAAGTTGTAAACTGGCAGTTCGTAGATAAATTATTATACTTACAAGCTATGGAAAGAAGTCCTATAAATGATTTAGAATTAAGAACATTGCTTTCCGCTAATTTAACTGATGAAATAAATAACAGAGAAATCATTTTTAAAGGAATTGAACAATCCTATTATTATGAAGGGTACGAAAAAGAAGATGACGAAGAATAAGAAAAGTAATGCCAGCTGGTAACAATATATAACCTAGATGGCAAGTACACAGTATTTTAGGGATTTTGGACAGGGATTAGCGAATGGTAAAAATTGCCACTTCGGTTATACAAAATGTTGTGCATTAAGATATGTTAAAGAGTCGTAATTTTATAATATTTTTTTTCTCATTAAAAACAAATTATTTATGAAAACAACTAATTATACTCAACTTTTTTTCCTGATAATCTTTTTGATTTTTGTAAAAGACATAAATGCTCAGAAGTTTGGTATTGATGACCAAGAGGTTAGCAGAATATCAAATACCGATCATAATGTTCAGATTTGGGAGGTATTACCAGAATTTACTAAGCAAGGAGAATACGAAATAAAAATTAAGCATGCTGCAACAGGAGAGGTTGGCAGTTTTTACATAATTGCTTGGGCAGATATAAATAACGATGGAAAACCTGATAAGGAGATAAGCCGTTCTGACCTGAAAATAGCTTCTGAAGAAGGTGAGTGGAGCTCATGGAATTTTAAATCAGACTATAACAGAATCTTTGTTGGTAATACCTGGAGATCCTCCAATGAGAAGATGTATTATCAAAATGGCGGCACAGTTGATGGTTATATCGGACTCTCTAATAAAGTTTATTATTCAAGAGTATTTAACGGACAACCAAGTCAATCTACCTCGCCAAGATTTACGAATATTAAAGTCAAAATAATTGATCAGGTAACTGTTTTTGGAATTATGAACCAAGAGGTTAGTAGAATATCAAATACCGATCATAATGTTCAGATTTGGGAGGTATTACCAGAATTTACTAAGCAAGGAGAATACGAAATAAAAATTAAGCATGCTGCATCAGGAGAGGTTGGAAGTTTTTACATAATTGCTTGGGCAGATATAAATAACGATGGAAAACCTGATAAGGAGATAAGCCGTTCTGACCTGAAAACAGCTTCTAATGAAGGTGAGTGGAGCTCATGGAATTTTAAATCAGAATATAACAGAATCTTTGTTGGTAATACCTGGAGTTCCCCCAATGAGAAAATGTACTATCAAAGTGGCGGTAAGGTTGATGGTTATACAGGACTCTCCAATAAAGTTTTTTATTCAAGAGCATTTAACGGACAACCAAGTCAATCTACCTCGCCAAGATTTACGAATATTAAAGTCAAAATAATTAGGTAGCTATTAGATTATGATTAGCAAAATATATTTCATTGCAATAAATCAAATGAAGAAAGTTATAGAATAATAAAAAGAGTTAAATGATACTGAAATAAATATCGCAGCATAATCGAGTAGGCTGCCCCAAGTAGAAACTAGCAGGGAGAACCTCTCACATGCTTGCGCTAAAGCTTGTGCCATTACTAAAGCTAGGCGACATGCAGTCAGCAGAGAAAAGCGCGGAAATAATAGTCTGAAGGACATTTGAGATTACCTCAAATGTGTTCTTTTGAATACAGAATTCAGCCCGCTACTCCTTCAGCACTTTCCTTACCAACTCAGCTTGTTGGTTTTTCAACTGTATTTTGAGGAAATAAATGCCATTATCCAGTATTGATATGTCTATATAATCTTGTTTCAGTTGTCTTTTTGACATCACCATTCTTCCTTGCTGATCTAATACGACAATATGCTCAATTTCCTGTGCATTCGAGATTTCAATAATTCCAGTAGTAGGATTCGGAAATAGGATTATGCCGTCTAGTTCGGAACAAGCGAATCCTATTGTTGAAATCGTTACCTTTTTGGAAAATGAATCAATGGCACCACATTTTGATACAAAAAGTTGAATAGTATATTCTCCATCTGTATCGTAATAATGAATTGGATTTTCATGTGTTGAGCTTTCTCCATCACCAAAATACCATTTGTATTCTAATCCAAAATTAGAATTATTGGCAATAGCCACTCTATTGCTATCATTTACAAAATCAAAATCAGCTTTTGGAACATATTTCCCCACATTCCATTTGCTTAAACTATCAAATACAATCAATCTGGTTGCTGCTCGAATAGCCATCGCATCTGTTAATGAAAGATTCAAATTATTGAATATTTGTATAGGATCTTTTTCAAAAATCAATGTATAAAATGCACAGGCAGCAACATAGGAACCTGCAGCTGAAGGATGCGATTCATCGGGTTCATACAACTCTAAAGTTGGATAATATTTTCGAATATATTTCCAAACTTCACCAACTGGAGAAACATAGGCATTGTTGTCGTTTGCCATCATCCTATAACGGAGATTTAACAAACTATCCATTCCTTCATACGTACACACTGGTGGCCACGAAGCACAATTCATTTGATCTCCATTTTTTCTACCCCAAGTCATATAAAAAAGGGGTATGCTACATGGATTAATAGCTCTAATTGAATCGCACAATATTTTAGCATACGGAAAAACTTCTGTACTCACCTGGCTAATTGGCCAGGATGGTTCCTGACTTTGGGCTTGTAATACAACATAGTCCCAATTTTCTGACCGAATCATATCGAAAACAGTCGGATCAACCGCATGCTGAAGGAAGCGAGCACCACCAGGTGTATGTGCCTGATAATCCATTGCATCGCCTGTCGATAAGGCCAGGTCTACTATCATTTGGGGTAAATTATTAGCTGCTGTATAACTGTTACCAATAAACAGCACTTTTTTATTTTGAGCTTGAACAAGAATAAACGGGAGAATAAATAGTATCGCTACTGCAAATTTTTTCATATGATTTTTGATTTTTTTATAACGCTTTTATGTTGATTCACTTTGGACGATAGATATCACTATACAGTTGCCTGATTTTAGACAATTTTATTTATTCGGTGAACTTCTTAAATAAAACTCGATTAATCCTCCTTTTATCAGTTCACTATGTACTAATTTAAAATCTTTGATTTCAACTCCATTTACTATTAGTTTATCGATATAAACATTTTCAGGGCTCTGATTAAACACTTTTATTTGTAGTATTTCCCCATCTTTCAATTGAATGATTGCCTCTGAAACAGAAGGACTCCCAACTGCATATTCGTCAGAGCCGGGCAAAACTGGATAAAATCCCAGAGCTGAAAACACATACCATGCACTCATTTGTCCAGCATCATCATTGCCACATAATCCATCTTCAGCATGACTATACATGCTGTTCATGATCATTCTAACTCTTTCCTGTGTTTTCCAAGGCTGATTCGTCCAATTGTATAAGTATGGAATATGATGCCCGGGTTCATTACCATGCACATAGTTTCCAATAATACCATCCCGTGTTATGTCTTCATTCTTTTCAATATATTCGTCAGCTATTGGCGTAGTAAAAATCGCATCTAGATGTTGTGAGAATTTATCCTTCCCTCCCATCATGCTGATCATATTATCCAACTCATGAGGAACATAAAGTCCATAATTCCAAGCATTTCCTTCAATAAAGCCTTGCCCATGCGTATTTAGAGGATCGAACTCCTTCCGCCATGTTCCATCTGCAAGTTTTGGGCGCATATACCCAATTTCAGCATCATACACATTATTGAAGTTTTTGGAACGACTTAAATAAGAGTTGTATTCGGCTTCGTTTCCAGCTTTTTTAGCAATTTGTGCAATACACCAATCATCATAAGCATATTCCAATGTTTTAGAAACTGATGAGGAGCTTTTATCTTCAGCAACATAGCCCAACTTCATATAATTAGCAATTCCATCATAATAAGCTAATGTTGAAGAATTTTTACACGCTAACAATGCTTTGTTCAAGTCCACATCTGTTGTTCCTTTTACGACAGCATCTGCAATAACTGAAACAGCATGATAGCCAATCATACACCAATTTTCGTTGGCATAATGACTCCAGACCGGCAAAGCATGATGCACACTTTGATCGGCATGTGCCATCATGGATTTAATCATATCGTTGTTTCGCTCGGGCTGAATTAAATTGAATAATGGATGCAAGGCACGATAAGTATCCCAAAGTGAAAAAATGGTATAATTTGTAAAACCATCAGATTGGTGAATATTTTGATCCAATCCACGATAACTCCCATCAACATCTTCATAGATAATCGGACTTAGCATTGTATGATAAAGCGCTGTGTAAAAAGTAATTTTTTGTTCTTCAGTTTGCGTTTCAACAATAATTTTAGATAATTCCTGATTCCATTTTTCTTGTGTTTCGCTTTTAACTTGTTCAAAATCCCAATGAGGAATTTCTGCTTCTAAATTTAGTAATGCGCCTTTTGTGCTAACCGATGAAAGGGCAAACTTGATCTGCAATTTTTCATCTTTCTCCATATCAAAATCAAAATAAGCCCGAATTTGTTTGCCTGACATTTCAGGGAAGTTTTCCTCTTCATTGAATTTCCTATAAAAGCCTTTATAAACAACATTTTCATAGCGCTTGTGTCCGTAATTGATACATGCTTTTGAAAACTGCATGGCAAAAAATACTTTCTTTGGTTTGGCCCATCCATTGGTTTGTCGATATCCTGTAACAACGGAATCATTCTCAACTCTTAAAAAAGTCCATATATTTTTATCTTCATGATTATAGATGTTAGACATTAAATCCAGAATAATATGCGCGGTATCCTTTTCGTTAAATGTGTATTGATGAAAACCAACCCGCTCAGATGCGGTCAATTCGGCTTGAATTTGATAATCATTCAACAGAACAGAATAATAGCCCGGCTCAGCTTTTTCATTTTTATGATCAAAATGCGAACAAAATCCGTCTTCACCGCTTTCAATATTTGCAGGCTCTAATTGAAGTTTCCCTGTAGTTGGCATGAGTAAAAAATCACCTAAATCGGAATGCCCAGTGCCACTAAAGTGGGTGTGACTAAAACCAAAAATTGTGCTGTCTTCATATTGATAGCCTGAACAATAACGATAAACCTCTTTGTTGTATTTGCCATCAACATACATATTCATCAGCCGTGTTTCCGGGCTTAGTTGAACCATACCAAATGGAGCAGTTGCACCGGGATAGGTATGCCCCATATTCTTGGTTCCCACAAAGGGATTAACAAATTGGATCAGATTTGGCGTTTCAGTGTTCTGAGATTCAATTTCAATTTGTTTATTACAAGCTGAAAGTACAATTGAAGCAATGCATAGGGATATAATATGTTTCATTTTGAAGTTTCTTGATCGAGTCTCTTAAGTAAAGTTAATACTACTTCTGCCGTTATTATCTTGAATTGTTCTTGCATATGGTCAAAGTCCTCTTGCAGAGGTTTTCTCAGGCCAAGTTTGGTACACATATTCTCAATTAATTCATCCAAATCGGCCACTTCATACATCTTAATAATATCATCATCAGGATGTAAACAAAATCCGATAATTCCTATAGAGTCATGAAGCACATCATATAAAACTTCAACATGCCTTTTTTTGAATCCCATTGGCACATGAATCCCTAAATATCGGTCGCGAGACAAAAGTGATCTGCTTGAATTAATGGCTATCAGTCTTTTTTTGCGGGATGTTCTGTTCAGGAAAAATAATACCAGAGCAAACAGTAAAATGATTCCAAGGGTGATGATTGTTTTAACGAGTAATACCATGATATCTAAAATAATTATTCAAGAATACACAAAAAAAGTTATATAGTAACCTGAAAATCAATTTGTTTACCCCAAACCCTAAAGGGAGCAAATTGATTTTCTTCACACCCTCTTCGCTGCCGCAAAGCTTTAGCGAAGTGCAGTTAGGGATGGGGCTAATGAAGAAAATCTTTCACCGATATCCTTATGTAAATTGATAGTCACAATACTTAATTATTAATCAGATTCTTTTTCTTCAAAAAATGACTTAACACAAAAAGAACACCCACAACCACAAATGGAAATGTAATGGCCAGAATTATCCCTAAACTCATCCATATAGATTCATTCATTCCATAATTCATCTTGAAAACAAAAGGACTTATTCCCAAACCAATAATCATAAAAATGATTCCACCAATCTTTTCCCATTTCCACGCAATGATTAGCACAGCCAATAATACAAAGGAAGGAATTAAATGGATCAAAAAGCCTCCAATTTGTTGCCAAAAAGTTAGATCAGGTCCAAAAGAATCCAAAGCAAATAGGCTTACAAAAAGAATAGCAAGTATACAGATTACACGTGGTAACCAATAAATTAGTTTGATTGAATTATTCATATGTCTATAATTAAATTTTAAAGGTCATACGGAACTCGCATTATAATCATTCCTATGTGTGAGAAATTTTTTACACATGCTTGTTTCATCTGTTTATAATTGTTTTTTAATTGTCAAGTGGAACTCGCATTATAATCATTTCCTTGTGCCTGCACACCGAAGTGTTTCGGCACACAGGTGTGTGAGAAATTTTTACTCAGGCTCGTTTCATAACTTCAGTTTTAATCTTTGTTTTAACATGACATTTATATAAAATTCTGCTTTTCCGTTATTGATCATTTATGTTTGGTAAAATCTTAGAGGCTTAGAGTCTTAGTGGCAAAAACATAATAAAAATAGCCACAAAGACACCAATTCTCAAAGACTCACAAAGATATATTTCATTTTAACAATGTTTATCAATTAAAATAAATGCAGAATTACATAGAACTCAGGTCATAAATAGACATTGCTTTATGTTATCACTTCACCAGCCATGGTGCTTCTTCAATTGTGGACCTTTCTATAACCACAGGAATTTGGGGTTCAAACAAAATATCAATCTGCTTGATTATTCCATCCTCAAATTTATACAATAAGGATTGATATGGTGCAAATTTTAATTTCAGTTCATAAGTAATTCCCTTATAGTATACTGAAATTGGAACTTCGGAAGTTTTTTCAGAAAACGATTGCCCATATTCAATTGGAAATTTCAAATACCTTGATTTCGGATTTGCAAAGAAAACATACAGGGAATTGTAATCTTCCCTTGCCCAGTAAGATGGTAGGTTATTTCCCATAACAAGCGGAACTATCTTTCTAATGTAATTTGAACTGACATTAGATTGTTTACTTAAACTGGCAAGCAGCCCATCCCATTTTTTATGTTTGACAGTACCTGCTTCCAGTGGCATTTGTTTCAATGTAACTGAAAGACCTTGTTTGGCCAATTCATTGATTCTTTTAAGCACCTCATAATCCAAAAAGGCAACATCTACATAAAGCGAACTAAAATGGGCATTTCCAACAATCAATTTTTTGTTTTCCACTTTTGCTTTTTCCAGAAATTCCTGGTTAATCCAAATCGGATGATGTCCAGCTAGCTCTTCAGGGAAATATAAATAGCGCATTTCGTAATAGCCCCAAGCCCAAATAAATTGTTTTTTCTTTGGCATAATACCTTTCATCCACGCATCTTCAGTAGGCAGATAAACAGCAACATCACTAAAGGTATTCCCTTTTTTCATATAGGAAGAAACTTTCGTTAAATATTCATTAAATGCAGGAATTTCAGCCGCTAACCTACCCTCTTTTCCAACATGAACTGTTGCATAAAAATTTACAGAGTCCTCATCTTTCGGATTGTGTGCTTTACCATGCCAAATGATATGATTTATCCCATTAGCAAATAATGCATCAGCCAGAAGTTTTAAATCAGCCATTTGCTCTTCTCTGATGTGGTTTCTGGGCCAGCCATACAAACAGGTAAAGGTTTCGGCACTCACCACTTTTTTCCCACTCAGCAGTGCAGCTGAAGCTGGAATGCTGTTGAACTCCGGTTCGTACAACATGGCCTCACCTTCAGGAATATCCAGTTGGGCATAAGCTGAAATAATATCGCAGGGAGCACCAGAACATTGTCCACGGGAAATCAGTCCACGAGCATTTAATGTACTATCAAAATCATGATAGAAAGCAATTGTCTTCTCAGAAATCAGGCTCATATAGTCGTATAGCTTATCTTTAGCAAGTGGAAACAAAGAATAAATTGATTTTCCTACATGCCACTCCCAAGGATAATCCTCTTTATCTGGACTTTGTAAATTATACAAAGAATCCATATAAGGCTTAATGTCGTAGCCAAATCGTTGCTCAAATTCTTTATCAAAACCATCAGTCCAAAGCTTTTTAGTTTCCACTTCCCAACTATCAACAAAATAGGCTTGAGGCAGTTTTGTGTTTGGCTGAGGAAATGAATCAAGCATTCGATTGAAATAATTCAAATAATGCTTTGGATTCAAATGATCAACCACATAGCCTTTTTTAGGGTACTCCCACGACTTGCTGATCATTTGCCTCTCTTCTGCCCCATATTGTTG
>Ga0209045_1003067_pt1 | contig 11194 bp, 10 predicted proteins | sample SaaInlLV_10m_DNA_4_FD_184664 | JGI IMG/M metagenome (GOLD analysis project Ga0209045, IMG submission 184664) | Marine microbial communities from expanding oxygen minimum zones in the Saanich Inlet - Saanich Inlet SI072_LV_200m_DNA (SPAdes) (version 2) | ecosystem: Environmental > Aquatic >...
CCGGTTCGCAGGAACTGCAGAATCGTCCCTTCCCCGAGCGCGCTTTCAAGGTTGTTCCCGCCTTTACTGTACGTCGCGTCACCATAGTGAATCATGCCTGCGCCTCCGGCGCGGCGCATCGCGGCGGCCGTGCGCCCAGTCCAGTCTCGTATCGTCTTGTCGATAGAGGCTTCGTATCCCGGCCACGTGCCATTCTGTGCCGGCGCGGGCCAGGCATTGAGGGCGCGGCTGTCGCAGTACCATTGTGGACTGGCCAGCAGGAGCGGGCGTCCCCGAAACAGTTCGCCAGGCCCGTCATCATCTGCGAATGACAGGAGGAGGCCGTGCGTCTTGGCCATTCCGTGGTAGAACGGCATTGGGCCACCGACGAGCCCCACATCCACAGACTCGGGGCCAGCCTTCATTGACTTGGGTGCATTCTGCCAGAACTCGCGGACCGCAATGGTGAGCCGTCCCGGGCCGGAGAGAATCAGCACGCCGTTGGCTTCCTCTCCGGATGCCAGTGTATCGCTGCCTTGGGTGACGGTGAAGGGGTAGTTGATGACGTCGCTTTTCGGGGCGGAGACGTCGGCCTGCACGGTCACCGGGCTGGTGGTGAGAACGGCTTCGGCTGTCGCTGTTCCCAGTGGAATCTGTGCCTGTTTCGATGCCGTTTCGAGGCGCAATACCAGTGACTTCAGGTCTGTCTGGACGATGTCGTCGGTGAGGAGGAAGCTGTGCTCCAGCTCGATGTATTCAGCTCCTGCGTACGCGAACACACGGGTGGTGTAATTGAGGAGTTTCACTCCCTCTTGATTGCGGTGCTCCCCTTCAATCCGGATTACGGCTCGGACTGGCCCGGCCTCTTCCACCCGGAGATTGACGGGGGCGTTCGCACTGGAGAACACCCCGTTGACCAGTCCCAGAACGCGGGCCACGGTGCGATCTCCGCAACGCAGACCACGGAGCAGGGCGGAGCCGTCGGAAGGGACGTCGAAACGCAACCTGCCTGTGTTGACGGTGATGGCGCTCTCGGAGGTCTCCACGACCACGATGGGCTTTGCTTCCTCCGTGTTTGGTTTGGCGACCATGGCACCGTAGTTCAGACGCACCGTCTCTCCGGCGGCTGCGGAAGTAGAGAGCAGGAGCCATTTGACGCTGCCGTCGGGCCAGCGTGTGAGCACGTCGGCCTGGCTGGGACGCCCTTCTACGACAGCGTGCCGGGCATCGCTGAGAATGCCTTGAGCGAACGGGATGCCCTGAGTGATTCCCCAGCGTCCGTCCGGCATCGTGCCTTGCACGGTCAGCGGAAGCGTGTCGCGCTGTTTGGGGCTGAATCCGGCACTTAAAAGGGCCGCTCGGGCCGCCGCGGGTGGACGGAAATCGGGGGCTCCATTCGGTTCCCAGAACGGATCCATGGTCAGGATTGCTTCGTGGACCGTGCCGGACAGGGAGCTGATCGCGACCTGCTGGTGCCCTTTCGCGAGGACGAATTCAGGGAGCACTGGGCGCAGCCAGTAGTCTTGCACGTCAGTGTAACAGCGGAATGTGCGCTCTCTTCCGCTGGTTTGGAGCTGGAACCGCGTTCCTGCGGCGCAGCTGATTCGAGTCCACAGGTAATAGTGGCTTTCCGCCGGGACATCCACACTGGCACTGAGCTGCCGGGCTTCATTCCCGGCGAGGCGGATATTGTCGTCAGGGGCAACCGGTACCAGGCTCACGCGGTCAATCCAGAGTGTTCGCCCGACGGTGATGCGCCACTCGCCCTTGTTCGGAGTCGTCAGACAAACGGAGGCGCGGTCCGCTTCACCGGAGTTGAACACCATATTGACGGGGCGCCACACCTGGGCCCGGAAGTTCTTCTGCTGGCTGCCTACTTTCTCTTCGCCCTTGAACAGCTGTACGCTGAACTGCGTGCCGTAAACGAACGAGTCCCGACGGGCCCAAAGGGTGAGGGAGTAGTTGCGGTGCGGCTCAACGGCTACGTCCTGGCTCAGGATACTTGATTTCGTGGTCCGCGCGGTTGATCTGATGGCGGCAGCCTGTGTGCCGCTGTGGAATTCCGTCCGATCGAGCCAGAGGCGTTGCTGTTGCAGAGCGGGGTTGGCCATCCAGCCGGGAATGTCGCCGGTCGCTGTCGGAGGTGCTTCAAAATCGCCATTGATCAAGATGTTCGCGGCGTGTGAGGTCGGTCCTGCGGCCAGGGCACAGAGAAGCATGGTTAAGGAGAGCTTTCGCATCGTTACGGGTACCGTGGGCTCCAGGGGCGTCCCCACCAGAACTTGGCGACCCCGGCCGTGCTCGGGTAGTACCCGCCACGGCTGTAGGTATAGCATGGAATCGGCATCCTTCGGGATTCAGCGTGGCCGTCGACGAAGGCCACGTTCATGTTCCGGTTGTGGCGATAGAAATTCGGGTTCATGTCAAGGAGATAGCGGGTGTTTGGGAATGCGTGCGCATACGCATTCACGTTGTACATGGCCCCATCACTCCCCTCGAGGATGGAGGCACACTGGTCCGCCCACTTGACCCGTCGGGTGCTCATGTAGGTGTATCCATAGCCGTAGCTTGGCCAGGACGGCCACGTCCCGTTGTGGGTGATCCAGAGGTTAAGCCCGTAGCTGGTGTATTCACTCGTTCCCCATTTTTGGGATGGGCAGTTGTAGACTGATCCTGAATTCGGTTGCCAGCTGTTGCGCTTGGCGTAGGGGAGGTAGCCACTGTAGGAGAGATAGAGCGTGCCGTACTCCATGTTCCCCGGCAGATTTCCTGCCCCGGAAGGGGCTCTGTACGCATAGGTTGGGCAGAACCACTCATCCATATCCTCCGCGTAGAGCAGGAAGGCCAGTCCGAACTGCTTGATGTTGGATTGACACGCTGCGCCGTTCGCCTTCTCTTTCGCTTTCCCCAGAGCCGGAAGCAGCATGGCTGCGAGGATCGCGATGATCGCGATGACGACGAGCAACTCGATGAGGGTAAAGCGCCGGTTCCGCGCGAGGCCGGGAGGTCGCGGGATGCTCGATTCATGAACTGGGTTGCTGGATGCCATGGGGAGACCTCTGGTTGTGGATTCGAACACGCCGCATCGACGGGGCGAACGGAGATGCCTCGGACGCATCCCATCGGGAGGGGATGAGTTTGGCTCTCGTCTGTTCGGATCTGTACTCACGAAGCAGGGGCTGGCCGATTTGTACCCAGGCCGTCTCTACCTCAATTCACCTTCCATTGTACGGCCCCCCGTCCAGCCAGGCAAGTCGGATTGGTGCGAACTCCGCACCCGGTCAGGTTCCGCACTTGGGCGCGCTGGTCCCTTCTGCCAGTCTCTCCCTCTTTCCTCATTCCGGCCTGAAGTTCTTGCCTCCAAGATCCCCTAACCTACTGTAAACTCAAGACGAGAAGGAGCGATCCCTGTTGGTGCTAAGGACGTTGCTGCGCTTCAGCCGGGGCTCGCCATTGTGTCAAACCAGGGAGAGATCATGAACTGCGGAGCACTCTTGGTCGTGACTGTAGCGGCAGCGTTCCTGGCATTTTGGCTGTGGCAATTCACCGTGCTGATGGGGACGGAAGACGACTTCTTTCCTGGAAGGCAGGACAAGCTCGTGTGGGGACTCGCGTTCCTGCTGGTGTGGCCAATCGCACCACTGACGTTCTACTTCTTCCGGAAGCGACTGCTTGTCCGCAGGAACGTGGAGAAACGGCTCGCGGAGCTTCCAGGAGAGATCGCCGGGACAAGCCATAGGAACTGCCTGGAAACGGAAGCATGAGTGATTACTTGCGAACACTCGGCGGCCAGGGACAGACCTGCGCTGCGCTTTGGGCATCCCCAGAGTCACACCCTATGGGAGAGGAATGATGACCCGAACTCGCGGAGCTGGGATACTGAATCTGGTCGTGGCGCTGGTCCTCCTTGGGGCGTTCACCGGATGCGTCGACGGTGACAGGTCCGATCCCGCAGCACGCGCACCATCGGCTGTCCTCAGAGGCAGCTTCGACGTCTACTACGATCTGCAGCTGAGTGAGACCGAAGGCCGGGCGAGCGGCAACAAACCGCTGAAGGTCTCGGCGATCCATTTCCACAGTGAGTACATCGTGATCGAGCACGAAGGCCACGGCGGGCGGGTCATCCCGATTCGACAAATCAAGGATTTTCGCTGGCACTGAACCCGGCTCGAGAGTGCCGGGGAGAATGCCAGCGTGCTTATCGCCATGGCCCGGTTGCTTCAGCCGTGGCCGAAGTCCTTGGCTACGTGCAAGCTGCTGAAGAGGAAACGAAAGCACTACAGCCGGAAGGCCCAGCTGCCCGGTGACCTCGTCGTCGAAGGAAACACAGGCTGGTGAAGTGACAACCGACCAGATCATTGTGGCTGTTGTCTTCGGCTTGCCGATGCTCGTGTTGTCGGCCGACTATCGGGGCGCAGACGATCTGCCGAAACGCCTCATTCTTGCGCTGGCTTTGCCATGGGCAGTGTTCACTGTAACTTGGGCGATAGCCGCGCGTGAGAGTCTCGGGTTGCTGGCTCTCGTCGTTTCCCCTTTGATGTTCTTCTGCAATCGCGCCATCAGACGCACCTGATCGGTCCAGAGGATGAGACGCAGATCCCCAAAGAGTCGCTCAGAAGACGGAGGAATCCGAACTGTGAACGGTTTGATGTTGTCTATGTTGTCCGTAGTCTTCCTGTGCGCCGGCCTGGCTCGGGGGGCGGAGCAGATCCTGAGGGACATCGCCTACGACGACGAGCACGATGCTCAGATTATCGATGTGTACCGGGTGACGTCTGAGAAGCCCGCGCCGGCCATGGTGTTCATTCACGGTGGAGGCTGGCGGGCCGGCTCGAAGAAGCGAGTGCCTGGCTTTCTGCGCAAGGCTCATGCTGAAGGCTGGCTTGCGGTGGTGTCCGTAGAGTATCGCTTCACTGATGTGGCTGTCCACCCTGCTCAGGTTGACGACTGCGCCCGGGCTATTCAGTTCGTGCGCCAGAATGCCGGGGAATGGAACATCGATCCCAATCGCATTGGGGTGACAGGCGGATCCGCGGGAGGGCATCTGGCCGCTTACATGGCGTTGCAGGTCGACGAGGCAAGCCCTGTCTCCGAAGATCCGGTGGAACGCCAGAGCTCGCGGGTGCTGTTTGCCATTCCTTTTGCGGGACCGACCGATTGGGGGTTGTTGAGCCGGCTTGAGCACAGGCATCCCGCTTACCGACAGTTGATCGGTTATGAGCCTGGAACCCCGGCCGGCGAGATGGCAGCCGACCGTATCAGGGATGTTTCGCCTTTGAGCTTCGTCAGCGCGGACGACCCGCCGATTCTCATCGTGCATGGTGACGCGGACCAGGTTGTGCCTATCGAGCATGCGCAGGTCCTCGAAGCCGCGCTGAAGAAGGTCGGCGTTCCGGTTGAGCTGCATGTGGTCAAGGGCGGCAAGCACGGCGTGGCTGGAGCGGGCGGCAAAGCCGGGGTCCGGGCGGACGCGTACATGCGTGAGCGGTTAAGTGCTCCCCGGCCACCGGGGCCTCCGACGCCATGAGAACTGTCGTTGGACCAGAAAGGGGCGGTGTGGGCACAAGGAGGCGGGGACTTCTGATGCGGCGTCCCTTGGCGCAGAATCCCGAACTCAGGAGGTCTACTCGGTGAAAGCAGCAAGGACTCGTCATGTGTTTTCGAACAAGGGCACGCAGTGGGCGATCAGTGGCGTGATCTACGTGGCCTTTTTCTTCTTTTTCATCTGGTACCACGATGTCCGGGGCAAGCCTTTTACTCTTTTTACCACGGAAAAGTGCACGGCCATAGCGTCAGTCTACTGTCTTGCTTTGGCACTGGCGCTGGGCCCCCTTTCGCGTTTCTGGTCGAACTTGGGCAGGCTGCTTCCGTACCGCCGCACGCTTGGGCTCACGGCGGCATTCATGTCGGTACCTCACGTTATTCTGGTGTTCATTTACCTGCCCTGGAGGTTCCCGGAGAAGTACTCACCAAATTACCCCCTCAGCTGGTTCGTGGACCACTGGTTCACGGTTCTGATGGGGCTCCTGGGGCTCGCCCTGTTCCTCATCCTGGCCGTTTACTCCTATCCCCGCGGCGTTCGTAAGCTTGGCAAGCACAGGTGGATGATCCTGCAGAAGCTCGCCTACCTGGCTATGGTCGCGCTTGCGCTTCATCTTCTCTCAATGGGCAAGATCCCGAAGAACTGGATCGCGTGGATCGAGACGCGCAACAAGCCGCTGCCACCTGGCTCTTTCCCCACGATGATGGCCTGTGTCGCGCCTCTGCTGCTCAAGATCGTCGACTTGGTCGTTCACGGCGATTCACTGGGCACCGAGCCGGATTCGCCCGATGCGGGTGAAGGGACGTAGCGAAAGGCAAGGATTGACTGGAATGAGGTCATGCTGATTCTCTACATGATCACGGCCTTCCTCGTAGGGGTCTCGTTCCTGGCGGCCCCCCGCAAGACTGGCCGGGCCCTGGATGTGGCCCTTCGGCGATTCTTGCGCATTCTCCCCACGTTCGTCGTGGTGATGGTGTTGGTGGCCGTCGTTCTCCATCTTGTGCCAGATCACCTGGTAATGCGAGTGCTTGCTCGTGAGAGCAAATGGGCAGCTATGGTCAGTGCTATCGGGTTCGGTTCAGTGTCTGTTATTCCGGGGTTCATCGCTTTTCCTCTGTGCGGTTTGTTGCGTGACAGAGGGGCGTTATACATGGTGATTTCCGCCTTCTCGACGACACTGATGATGGTGGGGGTGGTCACATTCCCGATGGAGAAGGTCTACCTGGGGGCGCGGCTGGCATTTTGGCGGAATGCTACTGCTCTCGTGATCGCCATCGTGGTGGCCGTCGCCACCGGCTTTGTTTTCGGAGAGCTGCCGTGAGAATCCTCAAACAGTACGCATGGCCCGCCGGGGTTGCCGGATCGTTCGCCCTGTTCGTACTCCTGTCGCACGCCGCGGCGTTCGCCCCAGGGGAGGCGATGGGAGAGAGTTTTCTCTCGTTCTTCTGGCAGATGCTCAAGATATTGCCGTGTGTCTTTGTCCTGATCGGCCTGTTCGACGTCTGGGTCAAGCGCGAAACGGTTGAGAAGCATCTTGGCCGGGAATCGAGCGCACTGTCGTATCTTTGGGCTGTGCTGCTCGGGGGCACGATGGTCGGAGGGCTTCACGTCGCGCTTCCGGTTGGCCATGTGCTTCGGGTGAAACGTGCAAAGCTCGCAGTTGTCCTCGCGTTTCTGTCGGCTTCAGCGATATGCAGAGTGCCCATGACGCTCTTCGAAATCGCCTTCCTCGGGTGGCGGTTCTCCTGCGTTCGGTTCGCCGTTTCTCTGCCGCTGGTCGTCCTCTCATCTGCTATCCTTGGTCACTGGTTTGATCGATTGCAGTACCGACTACCCGACATCGACGGACCAGAGAGGAAAGGACTGTAGACCGAGCCAGGGAGTGTCGGCGCCGCGGTTCCTGTGCAACTGCCTGCTTGGCGAGCTCCCCCAAGACGGGGAGTCTCCTCCAGCCCAGTTTGGCCGAGGACAGTACCAATGTCGTCGCCTCCGGGGGCAGCACATTGAGTATGTCTGGCTGCGGCAGACGTCGTTACCTGGCCAGCTTGAGATCGGCGATCACAACCCCTTTTCCGGGAATCTTGACATGGAATTGTGTGTCGTTGGGACGGATGGGCGTCCCGGGGAACTCCGTCCGGATCTCGATGGTCTCGATTTGATGGCCCACATCGATCGAGGCGACCCGGTAGTAGAACGCATCGTTGCGGATGAACAGGCGAGTCTGCCCTGAACAACCGTCCGCCGCCCAGACTCGTACTGAGTCGGCATTCTCCAGAACGCGCGGGGAATCCGAGACATCAGCGACAACTCCAGCGCAGCCGGATAGGAAATCCGGGGGCAACCGTGGGGTGGGCAGTTCGTAGATCCAGGACGGGGGCTCGACACCTGGATCGGGGGCCTCTCCCGGGGCTGGTTCGGATGGAATCACCGGAAGAGATATGAGGTCCTCAGGGACTCCGTAGACACCGCACCAGAGGGCATCGGGAGCCGCTGATCCGACAAACGTTGCAGCGGCCGGGGGCAGGCCGTCGATTGGTCTGCCAATCAGGACGAGGGGGCCTTGAGCTCGGGCGAAGACTTCCCGGAGTTCCCCCGGCGCATAGAGCTGCGGATGGAGGACGACCAGCGGGGCTGCGGTCTCCTGCAGGTCGTCCACACGCTGGATGGTGTAGAGCGGGGCACCCCGTGCGACCAGTTCGTGGAGCAGTCTTCCCGGGGGACAGAAACGGGACGTGATGTACTGATCGTGGTGCTTCTGGACAACGCTGTCCGACCAGAGCACGGTTGCGCCTCGGACGTGAGCCACGGGCCAGTCAAATGACCGCTGCCAAATGCGGTTGAGCCATGTCCACTCCTCCGGGCGGATTCCGTCAGCCAGGCAGACAACCGGCCCGTCCGTGCATCGCGACACGCGACCCTCTCCGCCTCTGATGAAGATGTTTCCGTGCATCGTGATTTCGCTCTCGAGGTTGGTCGGTGCATGGCGCAGCCCGTTCCAGATCTCGTTCGTGTCCTTTACGCCGTTCAGAAACACCAGCTTCGTGTCCGGGACGGCTGCCTTGATGAGCATGATGGTGGTCTGGAAGCGACAGAGAATGCGAGTGGGATCCCACTCTGTCCACGCGCGTCCGTGGGCAGTGCCGAACGGCAGATCTCCTCCCAGTTCCTGGACGGCACCGGCCGCCTCGACGATGAACACGTCCGCTCCTGCCTCTGCCAGGGCTTGGTAGTCGGTCCCGAATCGGTAGACCGCTTCGAATGGGTCACGCGTCCAGGCTGTGTTCAGCGCAAGCGTTTTCCCGTGTCGGTGGAGCATTTCTGCGACACTGTGCCAGAAGCGCTGTGTACGTTGCACATGGAACTCAATCCAGGCCTTTCGCTGTCGGGTCCAGATCCACTCTGCTCGCCGGGCTGTCTGGTCGGGAGTTCCGTCGCACGTGGTGTCAATGCCGGCCGGCAGTGCGGTGTCAGTGTCAGCCGTAAACTGCTCGATCATATCATCTGAGAAGTCTGCCTCGTGCAGAGCGAAACGCGGGTGTGAGTAGCCATCGGCGCCATGGAAACCGTCGAACCCGTAGTCGGTCATGACCTTCTGAAGCTGGCCCACAAAGAAGGCCTCGTAGGTTGTCCCATCGGTCAGGCGTTTCCAGGGACAGATGCGCGGCGATCTCTGTCCATCTCGGCAGACATAATCGATTTCGGGGTGGTGTTCCCGCCAGCCGTCCGGTTGGCCGAAGTCGAAAACGCTGAAAACGACCTTCACTCCATGGCTCTGAAGCACGCGCACCAGTCGGTGTAGAGCGGCAGGAGTCCACACTTGACGCAGCCGTTCCTCATTCTTCGGGTGTCCTCCATAGGAGCAGATATCCGAGGGGAAACCCCGGCGACTGTCGACACGGGCGTGCAGATGGACGAATTCCGCATTCTGCAGAAGCAGTGAGATGACGGCTGGGGCGGACTGTGTCTTCTCGAGGAATGCCGGGACAGCGCAGTCCTCACGGTCTACATCGAACCCGATCAGGTCGATCCACAGCCATTTCTCGAACGACGGACTCATGTGTTACGTTGCTCCGTGAGCGGTTGCAGGCACAATTCGTGTCAGGCATGCCACACAATGCCGGGTCGACCCTCGGGGGGCAAGTCGCCGGGACGTGTGGTGTGGTTCATGAAGGTGCGGCATGTTACCGCGGTACACGTCTCAGGAATGGCGTCTTCTGTTGGGGACGCCGGTGTCCGTCGGAGGAACCAGGTGAAGAGCGCATATCTACTGACATTGATCGCACTCAGGGCTTTGTGGGGAGGACCATGTGCAGTTGCACTGGAGCGGTTCCCGCCGCCTGAAGCCCCCGTCCTGGCGCTGGATTTCAGCCGTGTGTCTGCCCCGGACGTCCCTGCCCCTGTCCTGCTTTCTGCCGATCCGCCAGTGCTTGTGGACGGGCGTTCCGGAACGGCCGCAGCGATCTCGGGGCGGGGCCTGATCTATCGATTGCCGGATGGCTTTTCCGGGGAAACCGGGACGATCGAGATGTGGGTTCGGCCCGGCTTTGACAGTGGCGACAGTGCCTATCACCGGCTATTCGATCTGAAGGGGCAGGGGAGCAAGACCAACGTCTTCCTGTATAAGAGCGGCGAGGGTGGGAAGAACGGTCTGTTCATGGTCGTTTACGACCAGAATGGTGTTCGGGTCAACGCGATGGCCGGCCATGGCTCGGGGTTTTCCTGGAAGGCTGGCGAATGGCATCATATCGGTGGCAGTTGGGATGGTCCGGCCGGCCTGGTGAATCTATTCGTTGACGGGAAGCAGGTAGCCGTCTACAGGGGAGAATCGTTTGTGGTCGGCAGCCTGCAGCCCCGTGTGGGCGTCTGCGGGATGCTCAGCGGGGGGAATGTGGCTGGTGGACTTGTCGATGATGTGCGACTCTACCAGGGAGTCGCGACGGATGAGCCGCGCATTCACACAGGGAAGCGTTCTTCAGGGGCGAATCCCTGGAAGTTGCTGGATGGGGACACCGGTGATGCAAGCGTCTGGACCGGACGTGGGGCTCCTAACATCGTGGAGGTGCTGCTGCCCGAACCGATCGCGTTGAGCCGGGTCATCGTGCACCCCGGAAACCGGCGTTACGCGGGTTATCCCAGCACCGAGTGTTCCCCAAAGGCATTTGTCGTGCAGGGATGGTTCAAGGACACATGGCGGGACATTTCGCCCTCAGTGTCTGTGCCCCGCTACACGGGAAAGCCCGGCGAGTTTCGGGTGAGCGCAAACACAGAGAATGTGACCGTTCGGCGTTTCAGGGTCCAGATCACAGCGCTGCACGATGAGGGCAAGCGCGTTCACAGTCCTGACAAATCGGTCGTCGCGCCGGCCGAGCGTTCGTTGGCGATTCGTGAGATCGAGTGGCGGTCTGCAGAGCAGGTAGCAGAGACCAGGGCCGAGCTCGAACGGGCACGGAACGCGTTGCTTGCCGACATCGTCGGATGGGAAGAACGGGGAGAGCCTCAGGATGCTGTCGGGAACGCCGTGCTGAAGTACTACGGTGAAGAACTGGCGGCGGTCCGTCGCCGTCTCCGGGAGTTCGAGGTGCACGATTCTGCTGGGTTGGCCCGGCTGCTGACTGAGTGGGAAGGTCTCCAGCGTTGGTTGGCCCCGTGGAGGGATTGCGTCCTCGGCTCGCC
>Ga0209045_1003079_pt1 | contig 11146 bp, 3 predicted proteins | sample SaaInlLV_10m_DNA_4_FD_184664 | JGI IMG/M metagenome (GOLD analysis project Ga0209045, IMG submission 184664) | Marine microbial communities from expanding oxygen minimum zones in the Saanich Inlet - Saanich Inlet SI072_LV_200m_DNA (SPAdes) (version 2) | ecosystem: Environmental > Aquatic > Marine...
GACCCGCCACCGGCGTACCGTAGGCGAAGATCGAGGCGACCCCGCCCGTGTGCCCGGGATAGAAGGCATGGCTGTGGTCCCCGCTGTACAGGATCACCTGATGCTCGTTCGCCGTGCCGAGCCCGTGACGCAGCACTGCCCCCGCACGCGGGAAGACCTCGGACGGCCAGTCGGGTACCCTCGCCGGCACGTGCTTGTCGCAAGCCACGTAGGCAAATCCGCCCATGTGGCTGAGGCGAGTGTTGGCCCCCTCTTCCAGCCAGGACCACTGCAGGTGGGCCGAGTACTCCGGATCCGTCGCTCGCGTCATCCGGGCCATGACACCGGTCGTGCCTCCGGGCACACTCAAGCTGTCGCGCCCCATCGAGGGGAAGTGTCGGATATCCGGCGCGGTCAACTGGTAATGGCCGCGCGTGCGCGGGTCACGTGGCATGGTCAGCTTTGCCCAATACAGGATCAGGCGTTTCATGCGCGGATCGTTCATGTAGTCATGGAGACCGCTGTTCGTGGAAGCAACCGCGAAGGCCAGCAGCATGTTGATGCTCGTGCGTCCGTGGTGGCTCATGGCCTCGGGCCACTCGCCGGCCGGCCCGACCATCCGGTCGAGGAACAGCTCCATGATGCGCTCAGCCTTCCGGTACCACGTCCTGGCCATCGGATGCTCGGCGATCGTGCAGGCCACGATGCCCCGTGGGATCTCCCAGGTGACCGTCATGTTCGCATTGCCGGAGCAATAGCCGCGCTCGGCCGACCAGACCCGCGCTTCCATCAGCCGATACGCGAAGTAGGCCATGCGCGCACGCAGAAGCGGACGTTCCTCATCCGGAATCGCCGGACTGTCGACGATTCCGTCGTACAGTGTGGGCGCCTTCCCCGCGCTGCCGAACTGAATTCCCCAGATATCGTAGGTGAGAGTCTTGTGTGTCCGCGCCAGTAGGAGGGTCTGCTCGGCAATCTCCGATGAGCCGGTCAGCAGGTATGCGCCCAGAGCGCAGGAGTAGCTCGTGTTAGGCATGTATGCAAGCCGGTCGACGGAGCGTGCGGTCCCCCGTTTCAGCAGTGGCTCCAGGACTTCGGGGTCCGCATCTCCGCGTTCCCAGAGCGATTCCAGGTCTGCACGGCTGACATACAGACGCGGATGCTTACCCGCATCTCCCTCCCAGTCCAACACGTAGTCCTTGACCTTGTTCAGTTCACGGCCCACCAGCGGCCGTGTCTCGGGAGGAAATGTACTCTCCGGCTCGTACCCGTGGTGGTTGTACAGAGCGGCCGCACCCGGCACGGACAGGCAGTCGCTGACCGTCCACTTGCGCACGCCCTGGGCGGCGTTGACCTGCGCGTAGACCTCACCGGACTCGCCGCGGAGGATCGGCATGCACTTGGCGTTCCATCCGACCCAGATGCCTCTGCGCGGATCGGCGTCCAGACTCGGGTCGAAGACCGCCTCGATCTCGCGCGGTTCTACCCACGCTCCGGCATCCAGACTGCGGAGCTGAAGCTCGCGCTTCGTTCCCTCCAGCTTCAGCCGGATCCGTGTTTGCGTGAAGGTGCCGAACCAGTCCTCCCACGGCGTGAGCGACGTCACCAGGCCGGGGAGATTTCCGACCGGACACCACGTCATCTCGTCGGGAACGACATAATCGGTCAGCGGGATCTCGGCCCACTTCAGCGGCTGCGTCCCTTTCGGCGTGTCCATGAAGCAGGGCCGGTCCTTGCGCCTTTCGTCCTGCACCTGGAATAGCAGCGGGGGCAGGTTGCGGCTCAGGACAAGGTCGAAGCCGTCACGGGGTTGGTCGTTCGCGACAAGCGTTTCCATGCGCATCGTGTTGTCGCCGGCGACTACCTGCACGGTCAAGTCCATCGTGTTGCCGTGGGCGTAGGTGTAGCGGATCATCGCGCGCGCGAACAGCGGCCCGTTGTCGGTCACCTCGGCGGACCATGCGCTGATCTTGCTCGGCCCGGTCATCCGGCTTCCCCCGAACCACGTGCCGTCTGCCTGAGCTGCACTCGGTCGAACGCCCAGACGCATCCCGACGACCGGGCCGGGCGCTTCGGTCGAGTTGATTGGCGTGCCGTACTGCTTCGTGCCCGCGAGTAAACGGACGGCGAACTGGCTCGTGGCAAACTCTACGGATCCCTCCGCACGGGTTGTCGTCAAATCGGTCGGCGGCTGTTCGGTCTCGTCAGGGCGGGTGTCGTAGGACACCGTGTACACGTCCCTGGCCAGCGGCGCCAAGTCGACGATGAAGGACAGCTTTGCGGTCCTCACGAACGTCTTGCTCCCAGGCCAGAATGTCGGGTCGCTCACCTGCACAGGCACCGGCCCCCTCGGACCGGTAAGGCGAATCGAGTCCCGGTGGCACTGGCCCTCTCCCGCTTCGAACGCGACCGTCACTAACTCATTCGTCCACTGCTGCTTCAGGCGTTCCTGCAGAACAATCTCTCGCGCGGCAGCGCTCGCGACGCCCAACGTCATAATCAGCCCTCCCACGAAACGCTTGGCAGATGTCACGACAGGACCTCCAGATGCCCATGGCAAGCCCGGCTTGCCTATGAACGCACCATGACAGACAACGAGTTTTCTAATATGCTTATAGCAGGCATGTTCGGGGCCTGCGGGCCGGGTGCCCCAGAGCTCAGGGGAACTGTAAAGTGAGAGGCCCCGTGCAGATGTCTGTGGCTTGTACGGCGGATGGCCCCCAGCCGCCATCTTCCCGGTTGCCGCCCGGGGGCCGTGCGGCGTACTATCGAGCCACGAAAACGGGCGTTCAACTTTACAGCCCGTTCAGCTCAACTCCCTGAGTTTTGGTGCCCAGAAGAAGGCGTTTGGCTACTTCAGAGACTCCAGGGACTTCTCTATCAGCATTTGGGCTGTGTCGGGGGCGCATCCTCCCATTGGCCGCGGCTGCAGTTCATAGCCTCCGCGCCCAAAGCACTCCTTCATCGGGATGTACCCGGCAATGCCCATTGCGTGGGCGACGACGAATGTCTTCCGGAACGGTGAAGCCTTCTTGATGGCTATCCCGACTTCGGTGAATGGTTCTCCGGGCAGCGACGTTATTGCCAGGTCCTTCCCGAATCTGAGTGTGACCAACTCAAACTCGCGGATCTTCCCAGCGTTGTTCTTCTGGAACCTCAGGAGTTCCGCCGCGAGAATTCGCTGGGGGCTGTTCTTCTTGTCTTTGAGCCTTTCCACCGTCTTCTTGGCGTTTTCAGCTTCCTTGTCGGATATCTCGCGACCGATGATCTCGACTGTCTGGTTCTTTGCGTCGAAACTCCCTTCCAGCTCCTCCAGCGATTCCATTCCCTTCATGACGATGTCCGCGTAGCCTTGGCCTATTTCCCGGTAGGCTGAGTACCCGCCCTCTTTGGCTACGTCGTAGTGGTTGATGTTGCCGGACGGCGCGATGACGGTCATCACAGGGACATCGTAGCCCATTTGCTTCTGAATCCCTGCTTCCAGCCTGCCCGGCCAGCCAGCGCAAACCATGTGCCCGCCTGTGGAGTCGGCATGATTCGCGATATTCGCGATGACCAATGTGACTCTACCGTTCTTCTTTACCGCCAGGATGCCTATTTCCTTGTCAACCGGCCCTTCGGGCTTGACGATGTTCGGGTTGAGTTTTCCGGGGTTTGTTCGGACGGTCCCGTTCTTCATCCAGTAGCGTCTGTTGAAAGCAAACGGATTGCTCATGACAGATCCGTGCGTGAGCGATGATTCGCCAAGGTCTGCATAGGCGTTCTTGATTGACGTTACCGTTTGGTCAATGAGGTACTTCCGATAGTCCTGGCGGTTCTTGCCTTCCTCTTCTCTCGATTCTATGAAGGTGAGCCACTTCTTATGTCCTTCCTTCTTTGGATCATCGTCCGCCATCGCCTCGATTGTGGCCCTCAGTTTGGCTTTGATCTCGTTGATTTCCTCGGCCGTCCGTTTGGGGCCTGGTATGCCAGGTCCGGTGTGTACGTGTGTCGCGCAGAAGATCAGATCATTTCCGAAGCTCAGTTTCTCTCCGGCAAGGCGCTCTCGTATGTCGGCTATGAAGCCTCTATTGACGAAGAGGAGGTCGAAACTCACAATTCCGCCGATGTTGTCACCGTCCTGGAAGAGAACAGTCTTCACGCACAAGTCGTCACGGACCCCCTTGTTGGGGCGTCTCGCGAATTGGCCGGCCAGCAGAACGCCCTTTTCCGGATTGATGACTTCTTCCGCAAAGCCTGTTCGCAGGGCGGATTTTCCAGTTGGTTTCGGGGAGGCGGGGCCTTTTGTGCTGTCGGCGGCGTGCGCTTGAGTTGTCACAAGCAGCAAGACTCCCATCGCTATGATTGTGAGTGGGCTCATTGGCGGTATTCCTATCTTTGATCTGCGTTGTTCCGGCAGGAAAGCAACCGGGGGACTCACAGAGCTTGGCACCTGCGGGAGTCGAAGGACGCTCTCTTCATGTGTGAACCGACCAGAACTGTACAAGGAGGCACGCACGGAAACGTACTGGAGTCTAGCCCACACGACGTAGGCGCGCAAGTGTCACGTCAGCGCCTCCAACGGTTGTTGGGTCCGTGTAAGTCCGTGTTCTGTGCTCAAGCGTGGCGGAGCTACACACGAGCCCAGCCTCCGGCGCGGGTGCGCCAGTCATATCAAAGTGTGTAACTGGCCGTCTTCTGGAGAGCGGTCGTCCCGACCGTTTGGCATACGTGCGACTACGGCGGGGACCGCCGCTCTCCATCGGAGAACTTGTGCTCAACTGCGGTGAAGTTACAAACGAGCCCGGCCTCCGGTGCGAAGTGCGCCAGTCATATCAGAGTGTGTAACTTGCGTCGACTGGGCTCAGGGCTCTGGAGGGCGCGTCGTCCCTTCTCTTCAGCAGGGCAAGCCCCGACCGCCGGCACGCGACGATGCGGTGCTCCCGAAGGGGCATCCGCATCCAGCCCGTTCGTGCTCAACTGCGGTGAAGGCACACACGAGGGCTGGAGTTCCGCGTAGATTTGAAATCCGAGCCGTTGCCAGCAGCTTATCCTTGTCTGTGTGAATCTGCTGCAGTGCACGTGGGGGCAGTCATCCGGTTGGCTTGTGCATACGAAGAGAGAATATCGGATGACCGCCCCCGAATCCCGTTTTGCCGTGCGGCTGTCGCCCTCGGAGAGGATGCTCTTTCATGATTGCTTACCTTGGATCGTCCGTCCCATCCGAACTCGCCGACTTGGCGACGAACCGCGGAGTTGACCTACGACCGGCAAAGACACTTGCCGATGTCCCCGCTGGCGCATCCGTCTGGGTGCCGGCTCCGGGTTATCCGAAATACGTGCCCGTGGCGTCGAGCGACAGCGCGGAACTGCGCCGCCGCCTGGATGCCGGCGCGCGTGTTCTCTGCGAGTTCGTTCATCCGTTCGCTGTTGCCGTACCGGACGTCCGTCCCGCCGACTATGAGCGCCTGGTTGTCAGGCGCAACGATCATGGCGTCACTCGCGCATTGACTCCCCTCGTGCTGCTCGACGCGCACCGAGCCGTGATGGTCGACGCGTCGGGCGCGCCGCCGCCGGATGCACGTCTTCTGGAATTGGCACGCGTCGCAGGCGTCGACAATGCGCTCTACGGGTTGCCCGAAACCACTCGGCCGGCGCTGGCTGAATGGGCCTTCGAGAACAATGGCGTGCTCCTGTGGAGCGCCACTGTCATCGGGGATTTTTACCGTCGTCGCTATGGACCCTCTCGGCACTGGGAACAGCTCCTGGCAGGCATTCTCCAGTATCTGACGCCGCACGCGTCCCGAGCAGACATGTTCTCCCGGCAGATTCAGCTCCACGCCACCCTGCAGCCGTCGGTCTGGGCCGACATCGATCAACCTGTCACGCTCCAGGTCACGGCCTGTCCCGAAGTCGAGATCCGCATCGCCGCTGCTGGGGTGGAACACGCCGCCGCCATCCCCGCCTCCGGATGCCTGGACATACCCCTATCACTACCTTCCGGAGAGCACCGGATCACCGTCACGGCAACGCGTGGCGAGAACTCGATACAACGCGTCCTGCCCCTCTCGATTTGCCCGCGCACGACGTTCCATGCCCGAACCGTTACCACCAACCTTGAGTGGTACCGTGAGGCCGGAATGCTGATTGCTCCCGACGGCGGGGCCGGCGTTCTGGAAGGGCTTCAGGGCCTTGTCGATATCGAGGGTCGTCAGAAGCCGTGCAGCCACGAGGGAAAGCCCAACGAGCGCACGGACTGCAACCTTCAGTCGGCCCTTGCCTTCAAAGCGGCCGGCAACGTGCTGCAATCCGCGGACTTCGCAGCCGTTGGCGACAACCTGTTCCGCTTCACACGCGAGAACTTCCAGTTCCGCGATTCCAGCATTCGCAATGGCTTCTGGCGCTGGTTTCGGCACGGCTATGCCTCGGAGGTGTTCTACTCGGATGACGGGGGGTGGGCCGGTCTGCTGTCTCTCGTCAAGGGGCTTATGGACGCGGACGACAAGGCCCTGGAGAGCGGACTGCATACCGCGGAAGCGACTCGCGCCACCTGGGGGCGAAACGGACACCGCCGTACCCGCATCGATCGCCCCTACTTCGACGACATGGACGGTCGTCGCGGCTTCCGGGAAGAAAACGTCACCAAGCCGCAGTATCGCAGCCCTCACTACGAAGCCCCTTCAATGGCATTGATGGGATTGGCCTCGTGGATTACAGGACGGCGGGACTTTGTCGACTGCTGTACGCCGGGCATTGAGGACTATCTCACCACCTGGCCTGAGGATATCATGTTCCAGCACGGCGAGAGCGATGACACCGCCAAGCTCGTCATCGCGCTGCTTTTTGTCGGCGCCGGTTCCGGTGACGAAAGGTGGACTCGAGAGGCCCGGGACCTCCTCGAACCGTTCCTCGAGCGCCAGTTGCCGTCCGGTGCCATCCCGGAGTTCGATCGCCCCGGGCAACGTTACGGCCGCGTTCGGGAAAACGCCCGCTACGGCACGTTCGAATCCTCGCTCTTTCAGGTTGATGAAGATTTGATTTGCGACCAGCTCTACGGCAGCAGCTTCCTGGCCCTGGCCTTCAGCCTTGCACGCTGGTTCATTCCCGGCGATCACAACGTGGTCGGCGCCTGCGGCAGGCTTCTCGATTTTCTGGCCCGAATTCAAGTGCGCGATATGGGCGATCCGTTGCTCGACGGTGCCTGGATGCGCAGCTACGATACGCGCAAGGGCGAGTACTATGGCGAGGCCGGCGACTGGGGTTGGGGGCCCTTTGCCGTCGAAACCGGCTGGATGTGCTCGATCATCGACCTGGCTCTCATCTGGAACCTGAGCGAAACGCCCCCGTTTCCGTTCCCCGACGACATCACCAGAGAGCGCTGGCAACCGGAATCTCTGCGCATCCGGACCGAACACGACGAATTGGAGGGACATTGGCGAGAAACCACGCCACCGCCCATCCCGCTCACGCCAGAGCCCGATGAACCCGATTTGCGGGGATGAAAACTGGGGAAACTGCGATGATAGAGTACCGTGGGGTTGGGGGCAGTCATACGTTCTGGGTTTAGCTCGCGGATAACCTCAAATAATAGAGCTGGTACCATCTCTTCCTGGGACTCGATTCGCTGAACGTCGTCGCCCGCTTTGCCGGCGGGCCGTTGTCGATGAGGAGTAGTGTGATATGAGATGTAGCGTTGCATCGGCAAGCGTGATGTCCTCCATGTTGCTGGCCGGGGTTGCGGTTGCTCAGAATGAAGTGCGACTGACGGTTCGCGATTACTCGGGCCGATCGCGGGAGCAAACCGCTGTACGCGGCGGCGTTCCTTTCTGCCTGGGGCAGCTCAGAGACTGTGGCCGTGTCGTCTTGCAGACGGATACCGGCGTGAGTGTACCTTGCCGGGTACGTCCTACTGCCCGGTGGCACGACGGCAGCGTCAAGTGGTTGCTTGTGGACACATTGGTTGATGTTCCAGCGAGGGGTGCCGTGTCTCTGCGACTTCGGGTCGATGGTGAGGCGGCGCAGTTGGTGAACACCGTGAGTGTGACGGAGACGGATGCTGCCATCACGGTGTCCAGCGGCGCGGCGCGATTCGCTTTCTCAAAGGCGTCGTTCGGTCTGCCGTCCGCGGCTTGGGTGGACCTTGACGGCGATGGGCAGGCGGAGGCCGAGGCTATCGGCGGCGTGGGTGAGTTTGTCTGCGAGGTCGAGCACACGCCACCCGGGCCACCGGAGGAAGAGAATTGGCTGCGCGATGCGGCCGGTACGGCAAGGGAGCGCTTCTCCGCAGCCCCATCTGGGGACTATCGCGTAGTAGTGGAGCACGCGAGCGACCTGCGCGCCGTGGTGAAGTTGAGCGGCTGGCTCGTCAACGATGAGGGACGCAGGCTGATCCAGTACGTAATCCGAGCGCACGTGTGCGCGGGCTCTCGTGAGATCCGGATCCTGCCGACGTTCGTTTACGCCGGGAACCCGAAGGAGGATTTCATCCGAGCGATGTACATTCGTTTCCCGCGTGTGCACGAAGGAGCAGCTTTGTGGGCGCTTGGCGGCGAGCAGCGCCATGGGGGCAGCCTTGGCGCCGACGAGAAGGTCAGCCTTTTCGAAGTCGGGTCGACGAAGATCTACCATCTCGCTCCTTACACCACGGACAAGACGGTTCGCTATTCGGTTGTCTCCGGGACAGCAACCATCGCGCAAGGCGCTGAGGCATCCGGCTGGGCCCGCGTTGCCGACACGGGCAGTTCGACACACCTGGCCGTACGCAACTTCTGGCAGATGCATCCCAAGGAACTCATGGCCTCGCGCGACGGCGTGACCTTCTATCTCTGGCCGGAGCACGGCGGGAAAGTGCTGGACTTGCGCCGCCGCAGTGACGAGGTCGACAACATCTACCACTATGACCTGAGTCTGTGGCCGTATGGTGGCGAGGGTGTTGCCGCGACGCATGAGCTTCTGCTCCGCATCGGGCCGCCTGCAGAGGACGCTGGCGGCGAGATGACCGGGGCGCTCAACGCGCCACTTCTTCTGCAGTGTACGCCTGAGTATTACGCCTCCACTCACGCTTTTGGACCGTTCGCGCCGGTCGATGCAATTGCCTATCCGCATTTCGAAGGTGTTCAGAACGTGATCACAGAGTGGATCCGCAAGAACCAGCGCACCTTCCATTGGGACGGCATGATCGACTACGGTGACACGTTTTTCCACGGCTACGGTACTCGGAGTCATTACGGCTATGTCTGCGACAAAGGCTGGTGTAGCCGCGGATACGTGGGTTGGCTCTGCAATGACGGGACTCTGACCAACTCGCTGTTCATTCAGTACTTGCGTAGCGGCGACTATGAGACGTTCCTGATGGCTGAAGCGATGGCGCGGCACGTGATGGATGTGGACACCTGCCACCACTGCGCCGCGGAGCCAGGCTACGTGGGAGGCGGGCATCGGCACGATCAGCAGCACTGGGGCAATGGTGTGCGCGGCTACGGTACCGCAACTCACGGTGCCATCGACTACTACCTGCTCACCGGCGATGAGCGCGCACTGGAAGTGGCGCAGGAGTATGCCAAGTATCACACAAACGGCATTGTGAGCGAGAACGAGGATCGCATCGGCGGGCTCATCCGCATGTGGGAGATCACGGGAGACCCCGCCATGAAAGCGAAGGCGGACAAACTGATGGCGGCGGAACTGAACGTACCGGCTGATCGTCAGTGGCCGTTCGTCACCAAGTCGCATTTCCGGTTCGTCTCAAATACCAGCGTCAGCTTCGTGCACTACCTCTATTCAGCGCCGCCTGACGACGCGGCCCGGTTACGCGATGCCATCGTCAAAGCCATGGACGGGCGAGAGCAGCAGTACCTGACGACATGGGAGGATTCCGGATACTTGACGCTCATCCTCACATCACTGGCCTTCCATGCGACAGGTGACCAACGCTATGCCTTGATGACGGCTTCGCTCCTGCAGCCGTCACGCAGCTATACGCCTCGACAGGAAGAGGTCCCGTCGGACTTCCTGAGCGTGCTCCGAGCGACGGATTTCGAGGAGATGCTGGGTGTGGCGCGCAAGTGGCAGATCAACAACATTTACATTGCCAACATCCGCCGGCTTTGCTCTCTGCCTTACGCGTTGTCTGCCCTCAGAGCAAGCGGCATGGACGAGTCAGGCGTCTACACTGCGAAGCTGAACAGCGGCCCTCCGCCGGCATTCGAGGAAGTGCTGAACAACGCGAAGGTCAGCCCATGGGGCAAGCTCAAGGGGCGCGACAGTCTTGCCTATTCCTACAGACTCGCCAACGGAGCCCCGAGCGACAAAGGGGGAGGCCGATCGCGCTTGGCCCTGCTGGAGGACGGCAAGCCGCTCTCCCCGCGCCAGGCACACATCAAGATCATGCGTGAAGGCGGAGGGATTTTCAGCCATTGGGGAGCCCATTCGGTCATCTTCTCCACCTCGGACAACAGCGATCCGCGGACCAACGGCCGTGAGTACAAGGTCGTCCATCTCGAACCGGGAGAATAGGACGACAGAGACGGCCCGGCATTGCGGCTTGCCTCTACGGCGCCGCGAGATAGACCTTCACGAAATCCGTCGCCGCCAGCGGCAACTCGAACCGAATACGGCCGTCCGGTTCCGTGCTGAACGGGATCTCTCCCCGGTGTACCGACTCGACCCGCAACGTCCGACGTGGTGCCGCAAGCGAGAACCCAACCGAATCGAGCGGCCGAAGTGTGTAGTTTGCTAACGGCAACAACACGCCAAGGTTACAGTCCATGGCAACAGCGTCGATCAGCGGCACGTCGCACGTCACCGGCGCAACGACCCCCGCTTGGCGAACCGGACGCAGAATCAATTCCCGCACGGCACCAGGGAACTCCCACGGGTTGTAGGAACGCTGCAGCAACTCGGACACGGCATCCGGCACAGGCGGTACGGCGTCCGCGGCAGCCGGCTCGGCAAGCGCGTTTCGGGCACATTCCGCCGCCTTGATGTAGGCCAAAGCCGGCAGGAACCCGACGCAGGTGATGCTGCCGGAACCATACGCGCCCCGGACCATGGCCGCCCGGCCGTCAGCGTACCGGCCCGAGACCGTCGCACCGGCACGCGGTTCGAGGACCTCCCGGACCGACAACACCTCGACGGTGACCGGCCCCGCACTCACCGTGTCTCGCCCCACCAGCGTGTGCAGGAACTT
>Ga0209045_1003081_pt1 | contig 11145 bp, 8 predicted proteins | sample SaaInlLV_10m_DNA_4_FD_184664 | JGI IMG/M metagenome (GOLD analysis project Ga0209045, IMG submission 184664) | Marine microbial communities from expanding oxygen minimum zones in the Saanich Inlet - Saanich Inlet SI072_LV_200m_DNA (SPAdes) (version 2) | ecosystem: Environmental > Aquatic > Marine...
ATTTGATGGGGGGGCCGCATTCGCACAACCACGGCGTGTGGATCGGGTGACATGTCACTGGAGGCAGCTCATCCCTGAGCGCTCCGCCCCGAACCGCACGTTCCAGGGATCCGGTTTGGGAAAACCGGCCTCCAGGTGTCCGGCCGGCAGCGGACCGTTCCCGGTCCGTCGGACAACGTGCCCTTCTGCGGGCGACGATAGGAGGCCCGCCAGAGAGGGGCTGGTCCTGTCCGTTTCCTTCCTGGCCAATTTGATGGGGGGGCCGCATTCGCACAACCACGGCGTGTGGATCGGGTGACATGTCACTGGAGGCAGCTCATCCCTGAGCGCTCCGCCCCGAACCGCACGTTCCAGGGACCCGGTTTGGGAAAACCGGCCTCCAGGTGTCCGTCCGGCAGCGGACCGTTCCCGGGCGGGGCTGTGTCCAGATCCCGATCGTCCGATCATCATTGTCTGACAGAACGACGGGATCTGGGGCGACTGGTTTGCCGGGCCGGGCACATTCTCTCAGAAGTGCCAAAAGGTGCAGTCAACATCGGCCCTTGCGTCGGAGTCCTTCTCGTATCCCCTGTACCCGTGCCTACATACACCCGTGGTATTGGGGGTGTCAAGCCCCTGTTCAACGGCCGCTCCATTGCCTATCTCGACCGCTTGTCTACCCGGAGTCCCGAGCCGAAAACGGGGCAGTCGAGCGGGGGATAGAGTACGGTCAATGCGCCATAGCGGCCCAGCGGGATGGCCTCCTCAACGAGAATTACATCGAGAGGGTCGTCCGGTTTGACGTAGGGGAACCACATCGACGCAAGCGTTCCTCCCCGAAAGAACCCGCCCTCGGGCGGTTCCTTCTGCGCAAGCGCCAATCGGGTGGGCGAATCGAGAGGATGCCTCCCCGGCGTCTTGTAGATACGCCTGAAACGGCCGCGCAGCATGGACCTGCTGAAGCACCTCCAGCCATGCCGTTTCCAGTTCCACTTGACGAAAGCGCACGGGAACGCATTGACACTGGCACAGCGGACAGCGCAGGACGTGATCGAGGTCCCGAAGCCGCGAGACAGGGCCAGAATACCTTCCAGACCTCGTGAAGCTCCCGCGACAGCCCGGCGGAAGCGACGCTCCGGCATGAGCAAGTTGGCCGCAAAGTGGTCAGTCTCTTCCTCGGCAAGCAGAGATGACTCGAAGTCGCAGAGCGATGGATGTGGCCCAACCCGCTGCGACACCAGGGCGTTGCGGTGTTCGTCAATGAAGTAATGCCCGAGTTCATGGGCCATCGTGAAGCGGGCCCGGGGGGAGTCCTCCGCCCCGAGACGGACGAGATTGCAGTAGATATGGAACCGTCCGCTGCGGTATTCGAGCATGCCGTCGAATGCGTCCCCATAGGCTCCAAAACTGTAGGTGATTCGCTTCGCATCCGCGATGAGTCGTGGATCGACCAGGCCCGTTGGGCAATGGGTCTGGCTGACCTCTTCGGCCAACGCGGCCAGATCTCGGCGGCGGCGCCTCCGGGCTTCAGCCCGGCTCGTTTTCCGGCGGCTGTCCCCAGCGGGTCTTCCGGATGGTGTATTGGTAGAATCACTCATTGTGATTTCCTACACAGCACGGTTTGCCGCTGGAGTCCCATTCGACAGACTTCGCTGCCTCAGTCCGTTGGGCTGTGATGTCCGCGGGCTTCGGCCGCGGCCCGGTCCTGATGCATGGCTTCTTCTACCTCAGGAGACAACTCGCCCCCCTCGCGTGCAGCACGAGCCAGGGTCTCTTCGACAAGGGTGAAATCCCGGTCGCCGGTATTGAGGGAGAGCCCCAGGTCACCATTGGTGGCCGCGATGTCCGCAAAATCGGGTGGTTCAGACTCATCCGGCCATGGGGCCATCTCCCAAAGGTGCTCCTCGGCGCTCGCCACTTGCTCCGGGGTGGTTGGCAAAATCCACCCCTCTGCTTTCAGCCCAAGATGAATCGCCTGGTCGAGTTCACGCTGCACCGCTGGATGGGATCGCCGTTTACTCATGTCCACTCTCCTGCGGGGACAGCCTCGGTAGGCCTGACCGGTTCCTTCAGATACCTGCGAATCCGCTCGAGGGCCCGGCGACGGATCTGTCGCAAGTTCTCGGGCGTTGTTCGCAATGTTGCCGCGAGGTCCTCAACCACAGCCTTTGGGAGTCTCTGGTGCTCGCGACCGGGACGGTACCACTGGAACGTGACCCGAATGACCAGCTGTTCACGCTCCGGAAGCCGCTGAAGGGCTTCCCGCACGCGCTCGATCTCAGGGCCTTCAGCAGAAACACTGGGTTCAGGTTGCGGGATCTGCTGCCAGACCTCCTGCTCGACGTGGATGACGTCCAGCCTCCCATGCCCACGCAGAATGTCCTGCAGCAGTCGTTGGGCAATCCGCCCGAGCCAGCCTCGAACACGACGCCGGATCTCATCCGGTCCGGATGCGTCCTCGCACGAGAACGTGCCGGCTCGGTCAAACGCGCGGCGGAACGTCTCCGCCACCAAATCGCCAACACTGGCATCACCGTGCAGCAAATCCGCGCAGGCCCGCCAGCACATCCCGTGAAGATACTCGACATGGCGCTCGTAGAACTCCGCCCACGCATCTCGTGCCGCCAGGGGATCATCGTCCTTGACGGACATGAAGACCAGCAACTCAGCATCATTCTCGGAGGAAAAATCCTGCACGTCAGCGACTCCGCCGCGAGTTTAGTAGGAGACTGGCCAGGAAGGGGGGCGCCGAGCCCAACCATAGAGATCCTACCTATTGAACGCAAATCCGTGACAACGTGCTCGAGTCCCATCACGACGGCATCAACTTCCCGAAAGCGGTACATGCCCTGACGGTATTGAGCGGAATAGTCCTACCCTCGGCAGCACTTCGGGCCAGTGCTGTCGTCCCTCCGTAGGCGCTCCCGGCCACCAGGAAATCCTCGCTGGACGCAGCCAGGGCGGTGATGCCTTGCAGCCCACTTCTGAGCATTGGGCCAAGGACGATTTCAAAATGCCGGTCATCGATCCTCACCCCTTGCGCGCGATAGACCTTCTGCAACTCGTCAAGCAAGTACGCAGCCGCAGCGGCAGGACCGTGCTCCTGGAGTAGCTGGACACACGCAGCACGTTCTGATCCGTCGCCGGCATTCCGCCCTTCCCAGGCTTCGAGCAGTTGACTCAACCTCGGCAGCCCTCCGAGGATGTCAGGGCGCACGCTCTTCTGAGTCGCCGCCACACACTTCGGCGGCATGGCGACGTGGAAGGTCCGCATCGTCAACTGGGTGGCCGGCTCCCCGATGGATTGGGCGGCCACGACACCAACCGTCTGGCCCGGACGCGGGGGCTGCCACGTCGCCAGGTCCACTCCCAAACAGGCGGCGCAGAGGCCGCCCACCGCGTTGCAGGTGACTGGCGAGCGAACGCTGATCTCCTCGACGCCCGCCCGGGCAATCCTCTCAAGATCCGGCTGTCGAATGGTCTCTCCTGCAGCAAGGATGGTCTTCCCGGTCCCCGGCGCAGTCACAGCCCTGCCCACAGCCCGGCCCAGAACGCGTTGGGCCAGCGGCAACCATTCACGAGTGTCATCTCGGCCGCTCGTCTTGAGCAGGCCGCCGGTGCACCCACAGTCGTCGCAAACAATCACCACGTCTTGCACGACCTTCATGATCCGTTTGAACAGGAACCCCGCCTCGTTGGTCTTCAGCGCCGTATCCGCCAACCCGCGACGCGCCCCAAAGGTAGAGGCGAAGTACTCGAGCGGGGTGTGTCCCCGCCAGAAACTGGTCGTGATCGGGCTACGCATGATCCGATTGTCGGGACGAGCCATCAGACCTCTCATGGCAACATGCTGTCGAGCCTGAGTCTGACTGCCGCGCGCACCGGAAGCCAACATCAGATGGAGACCGTTCAGCCCGTCCCGATCTGCGGCGAGCTCTCGCAATGCAGCGCCTGCCATGCCGCGTACGACCGCCATCCAGTGCGACGCCAACTTGGAGCAGGCGCTGTGATGGTCGGTAGCGCCTCCGGCTTCGGTGATGATCCCCTTCGCGCGATTCCAGGCAGCAGTCAGGCGCTTGTCGTAGCTGCTGACCTGCTTCAGCGTGTCCTTCCCTATCGAGAGACCGCTGAGCGTCGCCTGGTGGAAACCGAAACGCATCAGAGCGTCAGCCAATTGCGCCGCCGGAACAGCGCCCAGTTGATGCCAGGCCGTGGTCAGCAGCTGCCGGAGATCCTCCTTGGTGACTGCACCTTCGACCCATTCGAACTCCGGCGGGAGAAGATGGTTGAACAGAGCACTCCCCACCCGGGTCCTGCGTCCATTCAGCAGAATCGGGTCATGCGTACCAAGACTGCCGTTCTCATGGCCTTCCTCGACCTCCTCGATGGATCCGACAGCGCGGCACTCTTCCTCCTCAGGCGGAGGAGCACCATGGGTTGCGTAGTGGCAGCCAAGAACCATATCCTGCGACAGGCACGCAAGGTAGCTGCCGTTTGCCGGGCTGAGCTGACATTGAGACGAGGCAACCCGTTCGCGGGCCTCGCGCTGGGCGTCATCCCCCAACGGTAGGAACACATCCATTTCGTCGCCATCGAAGTCGGCGTTGAACGCGGTGGGGGTGAGCGGATGGATACGGATGACATCCTCGTCGGCAAGACGCGGACGGAATGCCTGAATACCCAGGCGATGCAGTGTGGGAGCTCGGTGGAGAAGGACATACTTGTTCTGGATCACGCGCCGGAGCGCGTCGAGTGCAGGCCGCGTCCTGAGAGCCAGCAGGTTCCTTGCTTCCTCAGGAGTGTCGGCAACTCGGGACCGAATGATCTCGCCGACAGCAAAGGGTTCAAAGAGCACGGCGGCAGTGGCAATGGGCAGCGAGCAGGTGTCATAGTCAAGTTCGGGGCCGGGGCAGACAACCGAACGGGCCGAGTAGTCCACGCTCTTGCCGGACATGGCCGTAGTGATCCAGCCCTTCTTTCCGTAAAGCAGCCGCGTCAGCCCGTTCAGCAGGCCATCAACAGCGCCCTGCAACGCTTCGGCCGTGCCGTCCGCACCGTTCTTCTCCCGGCATTCGCTGTTCGCCTCGAGGACCGCGGCATAAGCCGCATCGAGGCGCGCCCCTCCGCGAAGTTCCCGCGGAATGGTAGGCAGGCATGTCAGCTCACACGTATCGAGATCCGGTGCCAACGTGCGCCACGCATGGGCCACCGGGCTGGCCAACCGGATGTGCCCGTTACTTAGCTCATCCTCTTCAAGACTCGTCACTTCGTCCCCCGACCACGCCAGGATCCTGTCCGCGGAAGCAAACTGTAGCCGGGCAGTCATCACGCCACTGATGTGCGGATCGCCTCGCAGGATGTCGATGGCGTCCCCAGCGCTGTCGAGCAACTGAAGGTCCAGGCACAACCCACGCAACTGCTTCACCAGTCGCTTCACCGACTCACAGACAGTTGCCCGGGGCAAAGGTCCCCCGTTGACCAAGGCATCGTAGAGGGCCTCCTGGGCAGCCACGTCATCCGACTTGACCGTGAGCATCTCCCATAGGATGTGCGAGGCCCCGTGTCCCTGAAGTGCCCACGTCTCCATGATCCCAACCCGCTGGCCCCCGCCGTTGCGCCTCCCGCTCACAGGCTGGGATGTTCCCTGATCACGAGGTCCTACGGACCGCTCCTGGCGCTTGTCCTCGACCATTTGGTCCAAGCGAAGCACGTAGATATAGCCGACTGTGGTCTCCTGATCGAACGGACGTCCATTCCGTCCATCGCGAAGTCGATACATCCCGCTTTCCGGGCAGCCGGCTTCGCGGAGAAGCGTCTCGATGTCTCGCACTGACGCGCCGCAGAAACCAGGTGTCGTGACGGTGATCCCAAGTTCGTGAGCCGCCATACCGAGGTGTGTCTCAAGGAGCACACCGATGTTCATCCGGCTGGGCACTCCCAATGGATTCATCAGAACCTGAACGCGGCGTCCATCGGGAAGCATGGGCATGTCCTCAGTGGGAACCACTGTCGTGACCACGCCTTTGGCGCCATGTCGAGTGCAGAGCTTGTCGCCAACCCGCAGGGGGCGCTGAGCCTCAACCCGGACACGCACGAATTCACTCACCCCCGCAGCCAGCGGGGCTCCGTCCCGAGCACGGTGGTGCTCGACGCTCGTCACCGTGCCGGTCATCCCCCGCGGCAGACGTACCGACGTATCCTGTTCCTGTCCCGAAGCTCGTTGTTTGGTTCGGGCGATGAGCACATCGCCACCGGAGACTGCAGCCCCCGTTGCGACCAGCTCATCTTCCCTGAGCGATTCGCTCTTTCCTTCACGAATCGCCACGGTGTACTCCCTCACCTGCACAGTATCCAGCAGCCCATGGCGGACAACGTCCTCGCTCACCACGATGCCGTCCTCGAAGTTGTATCCCTCCCAGCACATGAAGGCCGTAAGCAGGTTCCGCCCCAACGCAAGGACACCGGCGTCAGAACATGATCCGGACGCTGGTGCCATGTCACGAATCACCTGAGCTTCAAGGCCGGTCTGAACCAGCGGTGCCTCCGGATCGCGAAGCGGCATGGCCTGCTTCTGCATGTTCGCTCCCATCAAAGCGCGATTCGCATCGTCGTGAGCAATGAACGGAATGAGCGCGGCTGACACGCCCAGGTGCTGTTGTGGGTGGACAGGTGTCAACTCAGGACTGTCAGACACGCGGTGCAGATCGTCCCCAACCCGTGCCAGTGTCCCCCCTCCATACCGGGACTGGACCTGGGAATCTGCCAGGTCTCCGATGATGTAGCTCGTGTCTTCTTCCGGAAGCAGCTGCGTGATCTGCTCCCCATCGGGAGAACGTGAGAACGGCGCAAGGAGTCTTCCCGATTCGTCAACATCGGCCAGAATCGCTGTGGCCAGATTGATGCCGATACGTCCTCCCTCCGGTGTCTCCAATAGTCCCAACCGGCCGAAGTGAGTCGGATGGGGACAGCGGGCCCGGTAGCCGGGACGCTTCTCTACCCCGGTCTGCATGACCAGGCGGAGCTGGGACGCGAGTGTCAGCGGGTTGCGTGTTTCCGCAATTCTGACAAAGGCACTACCCGCAAAGAACTCCCGAATTGTCCTCGCCAGGGCCGGAAACCCCGGACTCTCCTCCACCTGGAAGTTGGCAGCATCACTTGCGGCAGGCCCCGCAAGGGCCAAGCGGAGTTGCTCACCTACGAGCAGAAGTCTGCGCGTCGACAAGTCATTCTCCAGCGTGTCTTCCTGGGCCTGCAAACACCCCACAACCACCTTCTCGACACCATTGACGATGAATGTCCCACGTCCTGTCATCAACGGGATGCTGCCGGCATCCGCGAGGGCCTCTCCGTGTTCGCCGGAGGCAATCCGGACCTGCAACACCGCTGCATAGCTCCTGCCGAAACGCTGACACTCAGCCGGGGTTAAATCGCCGGGCACAAGTTCGTAGCCGAGGAAGTCAAAGGCCCCCTCTGCCGCAATAGACTGACGCAGGAGCTCTTCCAGCCCCTGGCTTGCCCGTTCATCAGAGGGAGTTTGGGCCTGTAGGAACCTCTCGAAGGACACCTTCTGCAGTCCCGCCAGATCCGGGACATCGGGAAGGTCAGCAGGTGCGAAATCACGAACTGCGCTCGGATTCTGGGCGACATGCGGCATAGGACGTCTCCTGGAGGTTCGCGTTGGCCATCGGCACGGCTGGAAACTGCGCCATCCATAGAGGAAACGCGAATCCGTGACAGGTAACATGCAGGTCCCCGCGACTTTCCTCGAAACCGCGAACGCCGGACGCGCACCAAAGCCCAGTTAATGTTGAGCTTGATGCTTTGTCAAGCAGACTTCCCCCTCAGCCGAGGCACGCTAGATGGAGTTCATGCTCTGGTATGTGCTTTGGTGCCACGTCACGCACTGACGGGTGCACTCCCCATACAAAGGCGTTCACTGTACGGCTCGACTGAGCTCTGCCCCCCCCCAGACGAGGACGAGCGTGCCATCCCCGCCGTGGCTTCTTCGCACCTCGGACCTGCTGTGCTGTAGGAACGTCTCTTGGCAGAATGCGTCCGTCTACGCCTGCAGCATGTATCCCTTAAGGCGGGCCGCCGTCTCGGTGAGAAGAGCTTCAGGGAGATCCTTCTTCTCGATGATCTCCAGTGACACGTACCCGTCGTAGCCGGCAGCTTTCATGCGCCTGGCGAGATCCAGAACAGCCGTGTTCTCGGGATCCAGAACATCGTTGTGGACGTGAAAATGCCGGATCCGGTCCTTTAAGACGGCGTAGGTTTCATCGTCCATATCCGCATGGTTCCAAAGGGCTCCGAAGTTCTCGACTGTTACCCGCTTGAGTATCTCTGCGGCTTCTGTCGCAGACTTGATGATGTCATGACCACATTCCAGCATCGGGCAGACGCCAGTTCCAGCCGCGTACTCCCCGACCTCATCAAAAGCGGCAGCGACCTGATCCGCAGCCTCGGGCGTCAGGCGGGGGATCCTCCCGCCCGCGAAGATCCGGACAACCGGGGCTCCCAAGTCCGCCGCCAAATCAAGATTGGCCTTGGTCGCAGCAACGTTGGCAGCGTGGTCGGCCGGGTCGGGACAGGCAAAGTGCCCTGATGTCGCGACGCATGGAATCTCCACTCCCTCGGCGGCGAACAACGCCTTCACCCGTTTGCGCTCAGCCGCGGAGCACTGCGAGGAAACACCGTGTGCATGCCCCGCATCAACACGGATCTCCACCCCGTCATAGTCAGTGTCCCGGGCGAACGCGACGGCTCGCTCGATTTCCCAAGTAGGGCAGACAAATGTCATAAAGCTCAATTTCATCTTCAATCGTCCTTCCACTAACCAACTACCCCACCTAAACCGGAACCGACATCCCAGCTTCTGACGACGCGTAGATGGCATCCGTAATGCGCTGCATGATCAGGGCCCGTTCCAGGTTTGTCTGGGGTTCCCGACCAGTCCGAATGGCTTCCGTGAAATCTCGAATGACATCCATCTCCGGCCCGCCCTGCCCTTGTTCCCAGATGGTCTCTCGGACGACGCCCTCGCCGGGAACGAACCGGTCGAGTATGACAGATTCAGGGCCGTCGGCCGGTTTTGACATCGTCATGTAGAGGGTGCCGTCTGTCCCGATGATCTGCCAGGCCTGATCGCTCCGGGCGCTACTGAACTCTGCCCGCTCCATGCTGAGCACGATGTCATCCTCACAGGTAACCATTGCCATGAAATGGGCATCCGCATCGGAACCCGGGGCCACGTAAGCGGACATCGCCGGGGCCACCGGCCACCATTTCGCCGCAAGGGTCTGGGGCTTGAGCTGCCAGTCGGTGATGCTCATCACGTAATCAAGATCGTAGCAACTCCAGTTCACCAGAATCCCACCACCGTTCTGGGCCATACTCTCGCGCCACGGCGGCGGAGCGGGATTGGGCTCAGCAGAGGCACCGAGAATCGCCCGGAACCGCACCATACGGATCTTACCCAATGCTCCGGATGCAACACAGGCCGCCGCGGCCTGAGCATGCCCGGTAAAGAACTTCCGCGGCGAACAACACCCCACGACGCGGTCGCCTTGAAGAGCCATCATCTTCCGCACGTCCTCAGCTTTCCCGGCGACCGGTTTCTCAAGCAGAAGGTGCCGCCCGCGCTCAAGAGTCTTGAAGGCTACCGGAGTGCGATCCTCAACCGGCATGGCGAGAACAACGGCCTCGATGCGGTCGTCAGCAAGCAATTCCTCGTCACTGCCATAGCGGCACGAGACCCCAAAACGCTCGCCGATCGCTTCGACTCGTTCCGGAATCAGGTCCGCAACCGCAATGACGTCTGCTGTGCTGCACGGTGCTGCGAGCTTCAGGTGGCTCGGCCCGATTACGCCACATCCTATCACTCCCAAACGCACTGGTTCCATCACGTCGTCTCCCTGTCAACTGTTACAGTTCGGCATTCCATGAGGCCCTACGGGCGACGGCCGCCAGCGCTCCCTGACGTCGCTGGAGGCGATCTCAACTCAACAACGTGCTCTCCCATGATCTGCGACAGCCCGGACCATCAGGCTTGCATCCGGCCTCGCCACAGACCATACTGCCTCTTGCGCCTTGAGAATAACCCCCATCACATATCCTTGCCACCAATCCACTCACGGTAGACAACACATACAATGAACACGGCTCTGCTCATCATTGGCACCGCTTCAGGCTTCGGCCACAGCGTCTACTCAGCCATCTCCAAGATCGTGCTGAAGGATCGGGTGCGGACACCCCTCCTCTTTCTCCTCTACATCAACATCTTCCAGGCGCTCGCCACAATGGTCCTCTGGGTGAAGGTTGACCCCATACTTCCCCCGAGGGAAGGTTGGGAGCCGTTGCTGGCAGCCGGATTGACCTGTCTCCTTGCCTATCTATTCCTCTACTCCTCATTGTCCTGTGGTGACGTATCGAGCGTCATGCCGATCATGGGCAGCAAAGTGATCTTCTCCGGCGTGCTGGCCCGGCTGATGCTCGGAGAAGGTCACAGCTGGCCCATCTATCTGGCCATCGTCCTGGTAGCAGTCTCGGTCGCGGTACTCAGTTACTCACCATCGCGGGAGCAACACACCCACTTCCGCATGCGTCCCATCGTGCTGATGCTGCTCTGCTGCGTCATCTTTTCGTTCACTGACATTTTCATCAAGCGATCTCTCGTCTATCTCGACTCCGCCAATTTCCTGGTCTATTACAACCTGATCGTGGGTACGGCTTCCCTGTTCATCATCCCGTACCTCAAACTCCGCGGCATTCCCCTGCGAATCCCGCAACGCGACATGCTGACCATTCTTCTCTCGGCCGTCTTCCTGATCGGCTCAACCCTGCTCTTTGTGCAGGCACTCAAGATTGCCGAAGGGGTCGTGATCCCCAATATTCTGATGGCAACGCGAGGCGTCTTCGTTGTCCTGATCAGCCTGGTCATGACACACCGGGGCAGTACCATGCTGGATGAGCAGAGCAAATCCGTCTATGCATTCCGGTTCGCCGCCTCCCTCCTGATCGTGCTCTCGATCGTCATCGCTCTCAAGAACTGAAGGAACTAGTGTCATGTCACGCTTGCTCTGTTAGATAGGGTATGGCATATTTACCTCTATACAAGGAGGTGCGCCATGCCCAAGGTCAAGTATCGGTTGTCCCTGACGCCGGAGG
>Ga0209045_1003083_pt1 | contig 11136 bp, 10 predicted proteins | sample SaaInlLV_10m_DNA_4_FD_184664 | JGI IMG/M metagenome (GOLD analysis project Ga0209045, IMG submission 184664) | Marine microbial communities from expanding oxygen minimum zones in the Saanich Inlet - Saanich Inlet SI072_LV_200m_DNA (SPAdes) (version 2) | ecosystem: Environmental > Aquatic >...
TGATGTAGTTTTAAAGGAAGGTGTCAAAGTTTGTACTGCAAATAATGATTCTGAAATATCTATCGGGGCACGAACAACCATAGGATATCACACATACATTTTTGCTTCGGATAAGATATCCATAGGTGCTGATTGTCTCATTGCTCCTTTTGTATACATTGTGGATAGCGATCATAATATTGAAAAAGAACAAAAAATTAATGAACAGCCTAATGATGTTGCTCCCGTTAAAATTGGCGAAGGGGTCTGGATAGCAACTGGGGCCAAGATACTCAAGGGAGTGGAGATAGGGAATGGAGCTGTAGTGGCTGCAGGAGCTGTTGTTACTCAGAATGTGAACGACTTTTCAATAGTTGGTGGGATTCCCGCAAAGGTAATCGGAGAAAGGAAATGAACGTTGGGATAATTATACTTTGTAGATACGACTCTACCCGATTGCCTGGAAAAATACTTAAAAAAATAGGCGCTAAGACGGTCTTGGAATACATCTATGACAGACTAAGTCTGGTTACCGGAGCACAGAGTATTATCGTTGCTACATCCAATGAAAAGAATGATGACAAGATAGCCGAATTCTGCTCCAATAATGATATTAAGTGCTATAGGGGCGTGAATGAAAATGTTGCAAACAGGATTCTGACGTGCGCTCAAGAAAATAGATTTGATTATTTCATTAGAATAAATGGCGATAATGTTTTTCCTGATCCTGTATTAATTGATGAGATGGTAGGTATTGCGATAGAAGGTGGATATGATTTTGTTTCCAATGTTAAAGGAAGAACCTTTCCAATTGGAATGTGTGTTGAGATCTTGAAAACAGAATTCTATAAGGATATAGTTGGGGAGTTTAATGATCCATCACATTTTGAGCATGTAACTCTTTATTTGTATGAAAACGGAGCATTAAATAATGCTTTTTTCTATACGAATGAAACCTGTCCTCAGGCGTCGGGGATGAAACTTGCATTAGATAATGAAGAAGATTTTGTCTTCTTAAATAGTATTGTCAGGAAGATGAAAAAGCCACATACGGCATATTCGCTTAAGGAGATATATGAACTGTCAAAAAACTAAAACTATATGGACTGGAAAGAATGGTATTTTTTTAATTGCTGAAATTGGTGTAAACCACGAAGGGCAGTTTGAAGTGGCTAGCAATCTGATAAAACTAGCAAAACAAGCGGGAGTTGATGCAGTTAAGTTTCAGACTTATGACACATTCCATTATATATCAGTGTCTCAAAAGGAACGTTTTGAAAGAACAAAAAGCTTCGAGCTTTCTCAAGACGAATTCAAGAGACTTTCAATTATTGCTGAAGATCAGAAGATTTTATTTCTCTCAACTCCCTTTGATACTGGAAGTGTAGATTTTTTGGATACAATAGTCCCTTTTTTTAAAATATCTTCTGGGGATTTAACCAATCGTGAACTTATAAAAAGGATTGCGAAGAAGAAAAAACCTATAATCCTTTCAACTGGATTGGCAGTAGATATCGAGATAGAAAAGGCATTACAATGGATTGAAGAAGAGGTAGATAGTGATTTTCTGAGAAAAAATGTCATCTTGCTCCATTGTGTGTCAAGTTATCCAGCACCTATTGATCAGGCAAACCTGTTGTCTATTCCATATTTGAAGAAACGTTTCGGACTACCTGTTGGGTATTCGGATCATACTATGGGGATACAAGCGTGTTTGACCGCTGTTGCCCTCGGCGCGGTGGTTATTGAAAAACATTTTACCGATAAAAAAGAAAACAGAAGTTTTCGTGATCACGCTATATCTGCAGATCCATCAGATATGAATCTGCTTGTTGATGGTGTGAAAGATATAAAGGCAAGTTTAGGGATGTATGGTAATGAGCGCTTAGCATGTGAAAGAGATAATTTGCTTGCGATGAGGAGAGGTTTAATTGCAACAATGGATCTTGAGAAGGGAATTGTCTTGTCGCATGACATGATAACAACAGCTAGACCAGCAGAGGGGATCGATATAAGCAAAATTGATAAGGTTTTAGGTCAAAAACTATTAAAAGATATTTATGCTGGTTGCCCAATTAAAGATGATTGCATTCGGTGGGAATAAATAATGATTTCTCGATTGCGTGTTGCCCTGTTAACGACCGAGACGACTCACCACCTATACTTTATTAAAAGGTTACAACAGGTACAAGGGATCGAGATTGTAGGTATATTTTATGAGCAAAAACATTATCCTGATAAAGAAGTAAGCAAACGATATCTTAAAAAATCAAATGGTATTTTTGATAAGTGTAAACGAGTATTTTTGAACCCTTACAGTAATATAAATTTCTTTCAAAAGAGAACAGAGTGGTATGAACGGTATAGGTTTTTTGATAATAAACCGGTTGTATACCCTAAAGAAATTCCATTAATTCATGTTTGGACAATGAATGAAGAATCATCAATCTCAAGATTAAATGAACTGCAGCCGGATGTTTGTGTTGTGTTTGGGACAGGTGTTATCAAGGAAAAGGTTCTTCAGATTCCATCAAAGGGTACAATAAATGTTCATCGAGGAATATTGCCAGATTATAAGGGATTGGATTCTGATTTATGGGCCATTTGGAATGGGGATTTTGCAAAAATCGGGACAACAATACATTTTGTTGATATAGGCTTGGATACAGGGAACATAATAGAACAGTTAACGGTATCGTTAAACTCTACTGAAGGTATTTATAGTTTACGATATTATACGACAGTTATTGCTGCGGATATGGTGACAAGAATTCTCCAAAAACTTCAGAAAGGAGAGGTAGATTCCAAGCCACAAGTTGGAAATGGAAAGTATTATTCATTTATGCCATATCCTATTAAATGGCTTACCTTATTAAAATATAACAGGTACATGAGAATGTGTAGTACATGGTAGACAAAGTTTTTAAAGACTCAGACTGCATAATCCTTCTTTATCATGGGGTAACAATAAAAAACGCGGATGATATAGAGAATTATTCTGGAAAGCATCTTTATTACAATAACTTTGAAAAGCACATGCGTTATTTGCGTGAGTATACAAATCCCACTAGCCTTTCGGACATAGTACAATCTATAAAACAAGGTGAGACAATTCCACCGCGGTCAGTTGCCATTACGTTTGATGATGGGTTTCAGAACAACTTCTCCGTGGCTTTTCCAATCCTGAAGAAGTATGAAATACCGGCAACATTCTATCTTTCAACAGGTTTTATTGGGACTAATCGTCTTTTCTGGGTAGATGAAGTAGAAGGACTGATAAGGTTGACACGGAAAAGAAGCGTAAATATCAGAGTAAAAAGTAAAGAGAAAGAATTTCTTTTGGATGATAAAGAAAAAAAGATAAATGTCATTCGCGAAATAAAGGAGGAGATGAAATCAATTCAAGATGAAGGCAAAGACATTCTATTGGAAGATTTGAGAAATCAATTGGATGTTTCGCTTGAAAATATACGCGAGTCTGCCATGAATTACAAGACAATGAGTTGGGATGAAGTTCGAAAAATGAACAAAGAACCGTTTATAGAATTCGGCTGCCATACCGTAAACCATATAATTCTTTCACAGGTTTCAGTGGACGTTTGTAAAAGAGAAATTGTTGAAAGCAAGAAGAAATTAGAGCAGGAATTAGATCAAGAGATTGATTTGTTTGCGTATCCAGAAGGCAGGAGAGATGATTTTAATACCTCAATTATAAGAACATTAAAGAAAGAGGGTTTCCAGAGCTCCCCATCTGCAATTTGGGGTGGGAATAGGATACCAAGTGTAGATCCATTCTATTTACATCGAATAATGGTCGGTTTTGAGGGGACATCCTTTCCTCAGTATGAGAATGTACAATGTGTTCCTCAGTGATCCTTCAAAAGTTTATTCAGCGGAAAAGATAAATTAAAATCTCTCTGACTCCTAAAGAAGTTGTTCTTTTGAGGAATAATATTTCCAGAATATTTAGGCTTTTTAGGTGATGATTGAAAGAAGGTAATGCCCTTAGAAGTGTATCATAGAAAGATATTCAGAAGAGCTTTATGCCCTTCTAATGAGTTGAGAAAGGGGAAGAAGATTTCTGAAAAGGATCTGGTATGTTTGAGGCCAAATCGTGGGATAGACGCTAGAGATTATAAAGAGGTTGTGGGTAAAAAAGTTATCAAGAAAGTCTGTAAGAATCAGGAATTGTCAAAAAACGATTTCATTTAAAAAAAGGTGACTTATGTCTAAATGGTATAGAGAGCATCCGTTAGGGTGCGTAGGTGGGGATAGGAAAGAAAAATGGATATGTAAAGATTCTAATGACAATATCATTGATGAAGCAGAAATAGCCATAACAATCGGTAAAAAAACAGACCTGCTTGCCTTAAAGAAACGGGTTTTATCCGAGATCAAGGAACAGATAAAATATTTTAAAAGAACGAGAAAAGAATTATACGCTGTGCCGGACTATGAAGCGGTCGATGTATGCCCTGTTTGTGATGCTCGTGTGGTAGACAGTGAAGAAAAGGTTGTAATCTATGGCGCGAAATATAGTCAATGTAAAAAATGTTCACATGTATATGTTGTGAATAGAGCATCCAAAAAGGCTATAGGAGAGTTTTATCTTTCAAATGTAAATTATGCTTCGACTTATACCGATAAAGAGATGATTGACTTTAGGACAAATAAGATAGCTATGCCATGGGTAGATTGGATGGTTAAGACATATAAAGAAGTTCATGGTACATTGCCAAGGAGAATATTAGATGTTGGCTCCGGTGCGGGGCACTTTGTGAAGGCCTGCAGGAAGAGTGGTCTTGAGGCTGAGGGAATAGAGCTTAGCCAACCTAGCAGGAAATTTGCTAAAGATTGTCTTGAAATTGATTTACATGGAGGAGACTTCGTTGAGGACTTTTGTAAGTTCGAGAATGTAGATGTAGTTACATTTTGGGGGCTTTTAGAGCATACTCCAAATCCTTTGAAGATAGTACAAACTGCGCATGAATTGCTAGCTTCTAAGAAAAGTGCTCTAATGATCGCGAAATTACCCAGATGGGATAGTTTAAGTACGGCTATTCAATGCATTATTTCTGATAGTGTAATCAGGCATCTTGACCCAATGGGACATATAATGTGTTTTACTGATGCGTCTGCAGCTACACTTTTTAAGAGAGGTGGTTTTTCGCCAAAAGCAGCGTGGTATTACGGAATGGATATATATGAACTGTTAATGCAAATAGGTGTTCATACGGGAAATCTTGATGTTTTAACTGCTTCGGGTGACATTATTATGAAACTTCAGGATTATCTGGATCATTCCTGCTACTCTGATAGTCTGACATTGGCTGGTGTACCTGAAAGCCCCAGAAAGGGATGATATGAAAAAAAGTCCTCTTGTTACGGTATATATAACGAATCACAACTATGGCAAATATTTAAAGAAGTCCATAGAAAGTGTATTAGCTCAGACTATGAAGGACTTTGAGTTAATAATAATTGACGATGGGTCTACTGATAATTCAAGGGGTATAATCCAGGCATATGAAGGGAAAAAGAATATTCGTACAATTTTCCAGAAAAACAAGGGATTGAACATTACTAATAACATCGCCTTGAGATCAGCAAGGGGAGAATTTATAGTTAGATTGGATGCTGATGATTATCTGGATAAAAATGCACTGCTTCTTATGTCGAATGCACTTAAGGATAATGATGAAATCGGTATGGTTTTTGCCGATTACTATTATGTTGATGCTTATGGTAATGTAACCGGACATGAAAGACGTTTTTCTTTTGATAAGGGGGAGATTACTCTTTTAGATAAGCCTGCCCACGGCGCATGTACAATGATCAGGACAAAGTGCCTTTTAGATCTTGGGGGGTATTCGGAGGGTTACAAATGTCAGGATGGCTATGAATTATGGCTCAGATTTATCGAGAAGTATAAGGTTGAAAATATAAATTTACCCTTATTTTATTACAGGAGACATGGACGAAATCTTACCGGAGATGAGACAAAGATATTAAAAACAAGAGCAAAAATAAAAAAAGACCTTGTGTCAAAGAGAGCGGGCGGTAAGCTTCCGACTTTGGCAGTAGTCCCTGTAAGGGGTGAAGACATGGATCCGGAGGATATTTCTTTAAGGACAGTTGGTGGAAAGAAGATCCTGGATTGGATAGTTACCTCGGCACTGGGAGTTAAGGATATATTTAAGGTAGTTGTAAGTTCTCCAGACAAGAGGGTAGAAGAATATGTGAGGAGTAACTATAAGGGTAGTCGAAAGGTAAAGTTTATTAAAAGGGAGAGGGTTAAGGCACAACTCAATGAAGGGTTGGTTGATACGGTTAAGGATATACTGCCAGATGTTTCAGTTGATAAATATAAGTCTAAAATGGCAATCTTGCAGTTGTCGATAGAGTATCCATTTCTTGAGTCTATATATATACAGAAGATGATAAATACAATCCAGGTGTTCAATGTTGATTCTGTAATATGTGTGCGTCCAGACAACAATATCTTTTATAAGCATAATGGCCATGGCATGGTTCCGGCATTTAAAGAGAGTATATTTCCTAAATTAGAAAGAGACTATATATACAGAAGAGAAGGCGGAGCGAGCTTAGTCACTCTTAAGGCTTTTAAGAAGCATAAGGGCTTTATTGTGGGGCGTACTGGACATATAGTGATAGATCCAGTGGCCGCCCATAGGATAGCTTCTAACTTGGATCTTGAGGTTGCCAACTTCCTGTCAAAAAAGAGAAGAATATAAAATGATGCAAAAATTACATCGAATAGACATCATGAGATGCAAGAAGGATGTTTTTTCACATGACAGCATAGTTGATCAAGGTTAGAAGAAAATTTACAGAAGATATCAGAGTGCGATAAGATCTTCTCGATGTCCGGTTGGAGTGAAGGGGTGAAATATACCTTAGAAGCGTTAGAATATTTATGAAGCAAAAACATGTTATTATCAAAGACACTCTGCTTTACTCTGGGGCTAATTATATTACCATTGTTATCGGCTTTGTTGTGAGTATTTTCTCTAAAAGGGTCTTAGGCGTTAGCGGAGCTGGATGCTGGGCACTTTTAAGCGTGATTTTACTTTATGGAATGTATATAAGTCTGGGCATAAAAAATGCGCTTTATCGTGAGGTGCCACAATGTATAGGGGCTAAAGAAGTCGTAAAAGCCGGAAAAATACAGAATGTAACATTTTCATATCTTATTGTTGTAAGTTTGGTAGGTTCAGTTGTAATCTGGATACTCTCATTTACTTTTTTTACTGACCCTTTATTAAAGACTGGTGTGAAGATTGTTGCGGTACTGGTTTTTGTGACTCAAATGTATAACCTGGTACTCACTATCTTAAGAGCAAGAAAGCAGATTTCTATAGTGAGTAAAGTGGTTGTTTTTAATTCTTTGTTTATTGCGGTGTTTGCGCTTCCAGGTGCATTCCTTTTTAACGTAAACGGATTTGCCGCTGGGATGGTGGTTTCAACAGCCTTATCTTTTTATTTTGCAAAAAGATGGGGGAATATCAGGTTTTCCTTGGAATTTGATTTGGTTCAAATATGGCATCTGCTCAAGATCGGTTTAGCAATATTTTTGTCTGGTATACTTTACCGTACATTCCTTAATATTGACAAGATAATGATCGGTAAGATGCTTGGGCTTGAACAATTGGGTCTTTATACAATAGGCCTTATGGCGGTTAGCCAGATTGGTTCGCTTCCAAGGTTTTTTAGTATTGTGATATTTCCACATATTCAGGAAAAATACGGTGCAACGAAGGATGTAATGGAAATAAAGAGTATGATATTAAAGCCTACCTATTTAATCAGCCGTCTGGTACCTATCTTACTGGGAGTAATCATATTCCTGGTTCAACCAATAGTCCTTTATATGTTGCCACAGTTCAAAGACGGTCTTGATGTTATGAAAATTTTAGTTCTTGGTTATTTTTTTATTGTAGTAAATGAAATGTCTAAAACATTACTGTTTACGATTAATAAACAAAAATTACTCATACCGCTCTACGGAATTATGCTTGCCATAAGCATAGGTCTGAATTATCTATTTATCACCTTGGGTTGGGGAATTGCAGGTGTTGCCACAGGTACATCAATATCATATTTTCTGTTTTTTTTAGTAGTTTTTACTTCAGCATCAAATCATATTATGGAGTGGCGTAGTATTGTAAGGTTTCATTTTGAGATAATGATATTTTACATATACTTCTTAATGAATATTTTGTGGATAGATGCAATAGTAAATGTTCCGAATATAATTGCTACGGCTTCTTTAAAGATAACGTGTTTTCTTTTGATCAGTATCCCTGTTTTGATTGGTGTTCAACGTCGTGAAAGAATCTTTTCGTTGGTTTTTGAAACTGTAAAGTCTAAGATCTCTTCTTTCAGGGCAAGTGATGGAGTGGTGGCAAACTGACAAACCTTTACGTCAAATGGTAAAGTATAAATCTGTTTTATGGTTGATTTACAGGTTGAGCATAATAAGAAATAAATAAGGTATATTAGGTAATGGTGTTTATAATTCCAAAAACACTGGAAGAGTAGGTTTGAAATGGAAAGAAGCTCAAGAATAAAAGCATTTTATAAACTGGATATTGCTGAGAAGTTAAAGGTAGTTAAGGATTTTGCTTCGCTTAGTGATGAGGAAGTAATGATGCTGAATACCGGCAGACCTGATATGGAGTCTGTTGAAAGAATGGTAGAGAATGTCATAGGTGTTATAGGTATGCCATTCGGGATTGCTACAAATTTTCTAGTCAACGGAAAAGATTATCTTATCCCTATGGTTACAGAAGAATCATCTGTTATCGCTGCTGCCAGTAATGGGGCAAAAATGGTGCGTGCAAAAGGAGGCTTTACCACTTCATGTACCGGGTCATTTATGGCGGTTCAGATACAGGTAGATAACACAAGAGATCCAGAAAATGCTTCACGTGAAATAATCAAGCATAAACAGGAGTTGCTCGAAATGGCTAATACACAATCAACTACTTTGCCTAAATTAAATGCAGGGGCAAAAGACATAAAGGTCGATATAGTAAATGGCTGGTACGGACCAATGGTAATAGTTAGGTTAATTGTGGATGTGTGCGATGCAATGGGTGCAAATATTGTAAATACTATGGGAGAGTTTATTGCATATAAGATTGAGGATCTTACCGGTGGTAAAGTTTTTTTGCGTGTAGTAGACAATTATGCTATAGATCGACTCGCCAGAGCAGAATGCATTGTGGACAAACAAGTGTTAGGGGGTGAAGAGGTGGTAGATGCAATGCTTAGAGGTTATTCATGTGCATATCATGATCAGCACAGAGCCACAGGCCATAATAAAGGTGTTATGAATGGTATAATGGGGGTAGTGTTAGCAACTGGTAATGATGCGAGAGCTGTAGAATCAGCTTTTCATTCGTATGCGGCGCGGGATGGAAGATATAGAGCCCTGCCTGTATGGAGTAAGAACGAAGAAGGAGATCTTACCGGTTTTCTGGAAATGCCAGCCCCTGTAGGAACTATAGGTGGAATGACCAAGCATCATCCCGTAGCCAGAATTGCACTGAAGATACTTGGAGTTGAAAGTGCTGATGAGTTGGGCCAAATTCTGGCAGCAGTAGGCCTTGCTTCAAAACTTGCAGCTGAGAGGGCACTGGCGTCGGAAGGAATACAGCATGGTCATATGAAATTACATGCTACAAATATTTCTTCTATGGCGGGTGCGCAGGGCGATGAAATAAATGTTGTAGCACAAACCATGATAGAGAAAGGCAAAGTAAGTCTGGGCTTGGCTAAGGAGTTATTAGAAAAAGTGAGAAACTCATGCAGAAAATAGTATCCAGATCACCTGGAGAAATATTTTTCTTTGGAGAGCATGCTGTAGTATATGGTAGACGTGCAGTAGTTGCTGCTATAGATCGATGGATTACTACAACTTTAACCAAAAATAATGACGAGTATGTGCAAATAAATTCATCCTTAGGCACTTTTAACGCAAAACTCCATGGTTTGAGACTGGATGTTATAAAGGCTGATGTACATTTAGCTCCTTTTGCACACGGTATTGAAAGGATATATAAGCGATTTGGGAATGCTACGGGATTTACTGCCGTAATCGAGTCAGAATTACCTGTTAACTCAGGACTTGCATCAAGTGCAGCCTCTTCTGCATCACTTCTTGGAGGGGTGATAGCTTTAATGGATAAGACTCTTTCGGAAGAGGATATGGTTCATCTTGTTTTTAGATCTGAGATTGATATACAGAAAATAGGTAGTATCTCCGGTTCCGCATGTACGGTATTAAGAGGTGTGGTAGGGATAACGGGTAATAATTTTAACAGGTTGGATGATATTGTGGTAGAACCTGATGTAATAATTGCTGACAGCAGAGAGTCTGTTCCTACGTCTGAATCAACTGGTTGCGTGAAGGATATTCTATACAAAAAAGAACGGGAGGTTCAAGGAATATTTGATGTAATCCATAGTCTGGCTACTAGAGGTGAAGAGGTCTTGAGGCAAAAGGATTGGCGAACATTGGGAGTACTTATGAATGAAAACCAGTCTTGCTTGAAACAACTTGGTGTAAGTACTAGAAAAATAGATAATGCAATCGAATCAATAAAGCTACTTGTTTATGGTTCAAAGATAACAGGTGCAGGAGGGGGAGGCTGTTTTGTGTCTCTGTGTAATAAGGAACAAGTGCCGGGAGTTGTAACCATCTTAAAAGAGCAAGGCTTTAATGCCTACAGTTGTCGTATCTGCACAGCAGGAGATGGTGCAGGATAAGATGCAGGCTATTATACTATGTGCTGGGATGGGTACGAGAATATCTAAATCTATAGATTATAAGCCTAAATGCATGTTGCGCATAGGCGAAAGCACTATAATAGAACATCAGATTAGGATATTTAAGAGATATCTTAATAAACCACCGATGATTGTGGTTGGATATAAACAGGATATGATAATAGAGAGTTTAAAAAGTGAGGATGTTGAATTTGTAGAAAACCCTGAATATGCAACAACTAATATACTAACCTCACTCTGGTATGCTTTTAGAGAAAAAGAAATACAAGATACTGTTATGTGTCTTCCTGGGGATTTAATCTTCGACGATAAAATAATTATGGATTTGCTTGAGACTGAAGG
>Ga0209045_1003099_pt1 | contig 11046 bp, 16 predicted proteins | sample SaaInlLV_10m_DNA_4_FD_184664 | JGI IMG/M metagenome (GOLD analysis project Ga0209045, IMG submission 184664) | Marine microbial communities from expanding oxygen minimum zones in the Saanich Inlet - Saanich Inlet SI072_LV_200m_DNA (SPAdes) (version 2) | ecosystem: Environmental > Aquatic >...
TTTCAGAAACATCACTACAGTAGTTTGTTAAAAGATGAACCAGATCATTATGGACATGATTCAACTAAACCACCTCACCCAAATGTAACAAAAAAATGGACTAGCGTTAGAGACCTAGATGATTTATTCACAAAGTTCGGTAAAGAAGAAGGAGGAAAGAAAATCATAGACCTTGAAAGTGCAGGATATGAAAAACTCCTTGGTGGCGGAAAAATTACAAATGCATATTCCGTCAAAGTACAAAAATTTACAGCCTCTGCTGAAGACAAACTAAAAGCTGTTGGGGGAGAAGTGTTAACGAACAATGGCTGAGGGTAGTATTACTGCGTTTATTCGAAAAGTCGTTTTCAAAGCAGAACCTTATCTTCCTCAAGTTCCAAAACCTAAAAAGAAAATCCCACTTCAAGTAAGATTACTTTGGTGTGGAGTTGCATTACTTGTTTACATGGTTATGGGTCAAACCCCGCTATTTGGTGCAACAGCACCACAATTTGATTTTCTAGCATTTGCTAGAGTTATTTTTGCATCACAACAAGGAACACTTGTTGAATTAGGGATTGGGCCCATTGTTACTGCTGGACTCTTAATGCAATTGCTTAGAGGTTCTGATATTCTTAAATTTGATTTCAAAAAACCTGAAGAGCGAGGAATTTTCCAGACTGCAACAAAATTGGTTACCTATATTGTAATTGTAGCAGAATCAATTGTTTATGCTACTGCAGTTTATGGACCTGGTGTAACTGAGCCACACTTTTTGTATGTGATGATAGGGCAGCTGATGGCTGCGTCAATAATTATCATGTTCATGGATGAGCTGATTCAGAAAGGATGGGGTCTTGGTAGTGGAATTAGTTTGTTCATTATGGCAGGTGTTGCTCAACAAATTCTCTGGAGTATGTTTAGTCCGTTACCTGCAGGTGATGGTGGCATGATTGGTATTATTCCATATATTGTCCAATCAATTGGTGGTGGTGATATTTCAAATATCTTATTCCGTTCGAATCAACTCCCGAGTATCTTTGGATTGTGTCTTACTGGTGGAATTTTGTTAATCTTGGTATTTACCCAAGGAATGAAAATTGAAATTCCAATCGTTTCAACAAAATACAGAGGATTCAATGCAGTTTATCCTATCAAATTGATGTATGTCTCAAACATTCCTGTAATTTTAGCCTCCGCACTTACTGCAAATGCTGTCTTTATGTTCCAGATGCTTTGGGCAAACATGAACCCGCGTAATAATAATTTCTTTATGAATTTTGTAGCACAATTTGATCCAACTAGTCCATCTACCCCAATTGGTGGTATCATTTACTATATCACTCCTCCAAGAGGTCTAGATGTTGCATTGTTAGATCCAGGTCGAGCTATTGGTTACGTTTTGTTTATGATTGGAATTGTCGTTGTATTTGGTAGATTATGGGTTGAGCTTGGTGGATTATCTCCAAAGAGTGCAGCTCAGAACTTACTTGATGCAGATGTACAAATCCCTGGATTTAGAAGATCAAACAAACCTGTTGAAGCATTATTGAACAAGTATATTCCATCAGTTACTATTATTGGCTCTATGATTTTGGGCCTATTGGCTGGTGTATCTGATGTACTTGGTGTATTTGGTTCTGGAATTGGAATTTTACTTATGGTAGATATTCTCATCAACTATTACACACAACTTGTAAGAGAACAAGTTGAAGTTGTAATGCCAAAATTGGGTGCTTTACTTGGCAGAAAATAGAAAAATTGTATTGGTAGGAATACCTGGTGTTGGAAAAACTAGTTTACTATCTAAAATTGTTGATATTTTAAAAAATAAGAATATCCAAGTTAATGTAATTAGTTATGGAACTTTGATGTTTGATGTTGCAAAAGAAAATGGTTTACAAGATAGAGATGGTTTAAGAAAATTACCTATATCCGAACAACAAAATCTTCAAAAAATTGCTGCAGAAAAAATTGCTACACAATCTGAAGAAATAGTAATTATCGACACTCATGCATTTATCACATCTACTGAAGGGTATTATCCTGGATTACCTGAACATGTTTTAAAAATAATCAAACCATCAAACTTTATTTCAGTGGCAGCAAAGCCTGAGGAAATTTACAACAGACGTATGAAAGATGAAACTCGCAATAGAGATAATATCACATTAATCAACATTAGAAAAGAACTAGAATATCAGACAGGTATGATTTCTGCATGTGCAGTTATTACTGGTACTCCTGTTAGACACATTCTTAACGATGAGGGAAAGATTGATGAAGCAGCAGATAAGATAATTGCTGCATTAGGACTGTAAAAAAATGGAAATAAACATAATACTACTCTTCATGGATTCAATCTTTCTTCAACTCCCAGATTTTCTTGGAGGAGAAGGAAGAATGGCTTTAGGTAGTGAAGATCCTATAGTCAAAGGACTAATTGCCTCGATGTTTGCAGTTACAGGATTTGGAATTATGCTAAATATTTTCAACTCAGCAGTGAGAAAGAAAATGGTTGATTCAGTCAAACTAAAACGAATTATGAAAGAAACCAGAGCATGGCAAAAAGAAAGAATGTCTGCAATGCGTTCCAAAGATGCAGCAAGAACAGCTGAACTAAACAAAAAATCATCTTACATGAACAAAATGTCCATGGAGATGATGCAGATGAACATGCGACCTATGATGATTACTTTTGTTCCTTTGATTTTGATATTTTACCTTGTGTTACCACAATTATTCACATACACTGTAGCTATCTCCCCAATCCCACTAAATGTAATTCCAGGAGACATGTTCCAATTAACCTGTTCTGCAGCACAAGCATTAGATACTGAACATGTTTGCTTTGGTAGAGAAAATGGATTGTTTCTATGGGCATGGTATTTTCTCTCATCAATTGCATTTAGTGGAATGATCATGAAACTGACCAAAACATCAATGGATCTCAGTTGACCAAATCAATTGTTATTTCTGGTCCTCCTGCAGTAGGTAAAACAACTGTTGCTAAAGGTTTAGCAGAAGAATTTGATTTAAAATATCTTAGTGGTGGTGATGTTCTAAAGGAAATGGCAAAAGAACACGGATTTGATTCTGAAGGTGATGACTGGTGGGACACAGAAGATGGAATGAAATTTCTAAATCAACGTGAAGAGAATTCAGATTTTGATAAAAAATTAGATCAAAAATTAATTGAATTATTTAATCAGGGAAGAATGGTAATTACTAGTTACACGTTACCTTGGTTAATCAAAGATGGGATTAAAATTTGGCTTGAGGGTTCTCGTGCAAGTAGTTCAAAAAGGATGCAATCAAGGGACAATATGTGCGCAGAGGATGCATTTGAGATTACAAAAAAACGATTTGATAAAAATAAAGCATTATACAAAAAATTATACAATTTTGATTTTGGTGATGATAAATCCGTTTTTGATGTGATAATTAATACTGATAATCTTACTGCAAAACAAGTAATTGATGTTACAACTGAAACTGTGAGGAAATTACTATGACCCTAAAACAATTAGAAAATTTAGTTGAAATTGATCAAGATTTCACTGATGATGCATATGGGACATATTATGATAAACGCACCATTGAACAATTACTAAATTATGGACTCATAATTTTGGATAAACCTCCTGGACCAACTAGTCATGAAACAGTTGCTTGGACCAAACGAATTTTGAAACTCCCAAAAATTGGTCACAGTGGAACCCTTGATCCTCAAGTTTCTGGAGTTTTGCCTTTAGGATTGGGGGAGGCAACAAAAGCATTGGGTGTTTTACTTTTTGGTCCAAAAGAATACCATGCATTAGGACGAATTCATTCACTTCCATCAAAAGAAAAATTAAATGAAATAATTGAAATGTTCCGAGGAGAAATCTTCCAAAAACCTCCACAACGTTCTGCTGTGGTGAGACAAACTCGTTCTAGACATATCTATGAATTTGAAGTGTTACAGCAAAAGGAGAGGTTACTTTTAACTCGAGTTTTATGTGAGGCCGGAACCTATATCAGAAAATTATACTATGATATGGGTGAAATTCTTGGACCCGGTGCAACAATGATTGAATTAAGACGAACTAGAGTTGATCAATTCCGTGAAACTGATGGGTTGGTAACTTTACATGAATTGGCAAATGCATTTGCAATCTGGGAGGAAACAAAAGATGCTACTAAATTGATGAGTATGATTAAACCTGTAGAGTATGCATTTAGTGAACTAAAATCCGTAGTTATTCGTGATTCTGCAGTTGATGCCATGTGTCATGGTGCACAACTAGCAATTCCTGGTATTTTGAAAATTTCCCCAAATCTGAAAAGTGGTGATATTGTTGGCGTTTATACACAAAAAGGAGAAGCAGTAGCTTTGGCAACATCTACAATGTCTGAGGAAGAAATTCGTGATGCAACCAAAGGATATGCATTTGAAACAAAACGAATCATTATGGCTCCAAATACGTATCCTAAAAAATGGAGAACAAAACCAACTCCTCCAAAGGATCAAACCCCTGGAAATTAATCTTAGAAATTGCTATCAAAAAGTCTTGTAATCTTTACTGCAGTTGGTTTAGTTTCAGCCCTTGCCCTTGGAATATATCTAATTGATGTAAAAAGTACCAGTCAACTGATTTTTGTTGAAGGGAATTCTGTATCTATTGTGACTGAAAAATTTGATTTTAAACAAGGTGATGAGATAACACTTCGAGTTGTTAATTCTGGAACAGCACCCTTGGTTTTTTCTGATGCATCATATGGTCTTAAAATTACTGGACTCTCTGGAACTTTGATGTACTCTCCAATTTCTGCTCAAGTGATATCTGAACTAGCCCCTGGAGATGAGATTGTTTTTTCATGGGACCAAATTAAAAATGATGGAAATCCTGTTTTAGAGGGTCTCTACAAAATTTCTGTGAATGGTGCAGATAAAGAAGGAAATGCCGTTGAAAGATCAACCACTGTCACGATTTGGAAATAATTTTTCTATTTCGCAAATAACACAATATATAATCAGATTTTACAAAGCACTTTTGTCGCAAGACTTGTGCCGAGGTCGCCTAGCCTGGTAGGGCGCGTGCCTGGAAATTGTTAAACCATAAAGCACGTTCTCGCAAGGGAACGGGAGTTCAAATCTCCCTCTCGGCGCCATTTTATTTCTAAAAAATCTAAACTATGTTTTTTATTCTATTATTTTTTTAATCAATTAAATGCCAAAAACAGGTGACAAATGTACGTTTGCAGGATATTACAAATTCTCAGGTCATATTGACCGTAGTATTAGGTGCCATCCTACTTTTGATGAACATGAAATTTTAATGAGCAATGGTGATGTCTTTCCTTCACTTAGCATATGTATCAAGGATGCGTTTTGGACGTACGATAGACGACAATGATTATTTTTTGAAAACTAATTTCTTAGACAAAGAATGCTGGAGTTAGCATGATTCATGGCACATTCAATACTACAATATTCTCCTGCTCTATTGGAAAAATTTTTCTTGCAACAATTACACACTCTTTTCATTATTTCAAATAGGTAAAAAATTGTTATAATTTCTGTAATTGATACTCAAAGATGAAAATCATATTATGTATATTTATACAGACGTTCAAATAATTATGGTTAAATTTTTGCTGAATTCTAATTATTTTATCATTTTACAATTAACACAGGTTTCTTTGATTTATGTAAAACATAGTTTGATGTACTGCCTAAGAAAATCTCTTTAGCAGCGCCACGTCCACGACTACCAATCACAACTAAATCAATACCGTTTTTGGAATTATTTACAAATTTTGCAACATCATATCCAGGTTCACCTACAAGAGTTCTTGCAGATAATTGAATGCCTTTTTTTCCCGCTCTAACTTTTGCTCCATCCAATGATTTTTTTATTTCAGAAATTGAATTGAAATCTAAAAATCCGAGTGGATGTAAAGCATACATTCCAGGTATAGCTTTTACTGTTAAAGCAGTAATCGTTCCATGTGATTGTCTTGCAATATGAATTGCCATGTCTAAAGCACGAATTGAATTTTTTGAGCCATCAAAGGGAACAAGAATTTTCTTAGTTTTAATTACCATATGTCAAAACAAGTGCCTGTAAAGTTTAAAGACTACAATGATTATCTTGATTGATTTTCAAGAATGATAATTTGGGATTCATATCTTATAATTTAAAAAATATTTCAGTTTGTGGATAATACATTCGTAAATGATGTAATGAGTAAAAATGTGGTAACTGTTGAAAAATCAGCATGGTTACAAGAAGTTGCAAAAAAAATGGATACATTAAGCATTGGTTGTGTAATTGTAACAGAGAATTCTAAACCTATAGGAATTGTAACTGAAAGAGATTTTGTAACTAAAATCGTATCTAAAGGAAAACCATTATTTACGGAAATCTATGATGTAATGTCATCACCATTAATTACAATTAGCCCAAAAGAAACAATTTGGGAAGCCTCGGAGATTATGAAAGAAAAAGGAATTCATAAACTTCCAGTTAAAGAAAATGAGCAAATTGTTGGAATTATGACAACTTCAGATATTGTAAAAATTTCAAGTGTTGGTTCAGATTCACAGATGAGAAAAATATGTGATCAGATACTTTTGAGAATGGAAAATGAAAACCTTCCAGATTAGTTTATTCTATCTCGTAGTTGATGACAATCACAAATACAACCTTTCTGACATTTTATCCTCTTACAGTCTGAACAAATATTCTTATTCCAATATGGCGTCGTATTCATTTTAATATTTCTGAGTAATTTTGAAAGTACCTTTCTTAATTTTAAATATGATTCTCAATAAATAAAGACTCCAAATTCCAATTAAAATATAATACAAAATACTCCCATCCGGTTCTTCTGAAATTACCTCGGGTTCTATTTCTTTAGGTAGATCAAATGGAGACACATAAACAATTCCAAGTAAAATGGGTATCACTACTAGTAGTATTATTGGCATTACCATAATATTTCTTAATTATATGGGCTATAATTTGAATATATTTTAACTACTGAATGATAATACATATCTCTCATATCATCCTCGCCACAAACTGCTAGTAAATTAACAATATCTGTTGCAGTTATGATTCCAACTACTTTATCATTATCAATTACAGGTAATTTTCTGACTCCTACCTTATGCATCATGTCTGATGCAGTTCTAATAGATTCATCTGAATTTATTGAAAAAAGAGTAGGAGTCATCATTTTTTTAATTGAATCGGTAATAGTATATGCATGAGATCCCACCTTAATTGTAAAATCCCTATCAGTTACAATTCCTACAGGAACATTATTTTCCATTACAATTATTGCACCAACCTTTGCATCTTCCATCATTTTAGCAGCGCCATTTATTGTCATTGACACATCTATAGAAATTACAGATTTTGTCATTACATCCGCAATAGTAGTGGTTTTTGCATCTTCCATCTAATTATAATACACAATTAGATATTTTATGTTAATTTAGAATATCAAACATGAAAATCACTCTAGATAATCTAAATTGAATTTAAATTAAAAATTAGGATCAACAATACATGGGAATTCAAATAAAAAAAATTCTTGTCCCATTGGATGGCTCAAAAAATTCAATTCGTGGTTTAGATATGGCTATTCACATGGCAAGAGAATCTCATGCCACAATAACCGGATTATATGTGCTAGGAATAGTGAAACCTCAAACAAATGACCAAATCACTCCATTAGAAAAAATGTTATTAAAAAATGCTCAACAAATCATGAAAAAAGCCAAACTAAAGGCAGCACAAAAAGGGATTTTGTTTTTTGATAGAATATCATATGGAGATGGTGGGAAAAGAATTGTAGATATTGCTCATAGAAAAAACTTTGATCTTATAGTAATTGGTTCAAGAGGTATGGGTTCTGCTAAAGAGATTTTCCTAGGAAGTACATCAAACTATGTGTTACACAAATCAAAGAAACCAGTACTAATTGTAAAATGAATAAAAATAACAAATCTAATTTCTCAAAAATTCTTGTCCCATTAGATGGCTCTAGATATGCTGAAAAGGCATTATTGAGAGCAATTGAAATGGTCAAATCCTTTGATTCTGAGATAATTTTATTGTATGTGGTGGAAAAATCAACACCTCTAACATTTTTAGATCAAAAAGAATATTTAAAAATTCTAAGAACTTTTGGAAACAGAATTCTTAAAAATGCAAATGAGAAACTACTGAAAAAAGGAATCACTGGGAAAATTCTCATTAAAGAAGGAAATATTGTAAATGAAATTGAAAAAATTGTAAAAAAAGAAAAATGTAATTTATTGATTGTAGGCAGTAAGGGGCTCGGATCTTTTACTAGATTTTTCCTAGGAAGTGTTTCAAACAAACTTGCACAGTCTTCTTCTTGTTCATTGTTAATTATTAAATAGAATTAAACTGCAAGAGAATTTACAATATCTGATTTTGTTATAATGCCAACTAGTTTTGATTTTTTGGTTACTGGCAGTCCACTGATATCATGTTTAATCATTAATGTAATCGCTACTTTGACATCTTTATCCATCTCAACTGAGATTGGATTTGATGACATTATGTCTGTTGATTGAAATGGAAACAAGTAACTCATTTGATTTGAATGATTTTCTTTTAATCCCTTTTTGAATTTATATTCTTGAACTTCTTTGGGATCTGCTGATTCTGCAATCCATTGAGGTATTTTTGCAGGTACAAAATCTCTGAATGTTATTATTCCTACGGGTTTTTGATCTCTTTTTATAATTATTCTTGATATTCCATATTTTATCAACAAAGTCTCAACAAGTAATATTGGATCACTTGGTTCAGCAGTAATTAATTTTCTTTTCATCATTTTTGAAACTTTGATTGGGCTTCTATCTTTTGTAAGATATGTTTTCATTAGATTAGTTTTGGTTACAATTCCTTCAAAAATACCTTTATTGTTTAGAATTATTACGATACCTATCCTGTGTCTTTTCATCATCTTTGCACATTCTTGAACAGAATTTTCTTTAGATAAAGTGAATAGTTTTCTTGGTTTGAACTCTTTTGCTTTTACAGATTTTATTGGGTTATTTCCTAATTCGTAAATCTTTTTTGCAATATCTTTTTCAGTGATTATTCCAATCGCTTTTCTTTTTTCTATTACTACTACTTGTTTTATTTTATTTTCTAATAGAATCTCTCTTGTTTTTGTAAGTGTTGTGTTTGGACCTACCGTGATTGGGTTTGTAATTATTTTTGATAATTTTGATTTTCTTATATTCATCCAGATTCTATTTAATTAATTATCCAATATATCATTAAAATATTATTGCTAAAAATCACACCTGATAACTGTTATATTGGTTTTTAATTTTAGTTTTGTTAGATTAGATATGAGTGAAAATATTCCTCTGTATGAAATTGGCTTATCGAAAGAAGATCCTACCACTGAACTTGTTATGTCAAAACTATATGGTGCATTAGAAAAAGCTAAAAATGTACTTTCAGATATTATTGAGGCAAAAATTTCCGTAGAACATCAAAATCCTGAAGGCTCAAGAACACACTATAATGCAACATTTACTGTCATTACTTCAAAAAAACGACTAATTTACACGGGTGAAGGTTGGGATATTCTTAAAATTGCTGATGAATTATCTCGAAAATTGGAAAACGAATTAATCAAGCATGATCATAATCGTCAAAAAGAAAGCATACGTAAAAAAGACACCAATTAATGTTATTCCAAAATATTCTTGTTCCAGTTCCCAAAAAACTAATTGCTCTGTTATGATTGTAAAATAACAGAATGTGGGATAATTGATTTCAATTATTGGAAGTGGTAGAGTTGGTACTGCCATTGGATTTCTATGTGTTTCAAATGCATTAGATGATGTTTTGCTGATTAATCGAACAAAAACCAAAGCAATTGGAGAATCTATGGATGTTGCAAATGCTATTCCTTCTACTTCTAAATTCTCTATTCGTGGAACTGATGACTATTCCCAATTAACAGGTTCAAAAATTGTAATTATTACTGCTAGCTCCCAAGGATATTCAAAAGATAGAACTGAAAACACACAATCTCAAGTAATCATGATTAAAGAAATTGCAGAAAAAATTAAACATTATTGCCCATCTGCAATAATTCTACTAGTTTCAAATCCTCTTGATATTTTGACTTATTTTTTCCAAAAAAAAACTGGATTTCCAAGATTCAAAGTAATTGGGATTGCATCTAGTCTTGATACAAGTAGATTTCGATATCTTGTCTCTAAAAAATTATCTGTTCCTCAATCCTCTATTAACAATGCACTAGTTTTAGGAGAACATGGTGATTCTATGATTCCTATATTTTCAGGGGTTAATGTTGATGGTGATTCTCTTTTATCTCTAGTCGATAGTCGAGATTCAATAACAAATGATCTAAGAAATTATTGGAAAGACTTGAGAAATCACAAGAGCAGGTCTCAATTTGGAATTGCAAAAAATACCTATGATGTAATAAATGCAATAATTAATGAAAAAGAAATTTCTCTTCCTGCATCTGTTGTGCTTGAAGGAGAATATGATCAAAATGATGTTGCTATGGGTGTCCCTGTAAAAATTAATCAAAACGGAATTTCTGAAATACAAAAAATTGTTCTTGATGAATTTGAATTAAAACAATTTAGAGAATCATCAAATATAATCAAAAATCAAATAAATTCTGTTTGAAAATTAGTTTTCGAGTTTTATTCGTAAACCATTAAATCTTTTTCTTCAAGCAAAGCATGAATTTGATTTACTGAACGATGAATTTCTTCTTCTACTTTAGCACCCACACAAACTAGTTTGCCTGATGCAAAAATTAGAATTACTGTTTTTGGATCAAGCATTCTGTGAATTAATCCTGGGAATTGCTCTGGTTCGTACATACTTCTAGGAAGGGTTCTTGCTGCTTGCTCCAGGTTAACTTTACCTCCAAGATTAATTGATGAGACAATGTTCTGAATTGTAACTACGGCATCTTTTTTAATTTTGATTTTACCTTTTCTTAGTTTTTGAACTACTGTGTTTACTGCTTTAATTG
>Ga0209045_1003102_pt1 | contig 11027 bp, 13 predicted proteins | sample SaaInlLV_10m_DNA_4_FD_184664 | JGI IMG/M metagenome (GOLD analysis project Ga0209045, IMG submission 184664) | Marine microbial communities from expanding oxygen minimum zones in the Saanich Inlet - Saanich Inlet SI072_LV_200m_DNA (SPAdes) (version 2) | ecosystem: Environmental > Aquatic >...
GCCGTAAGAGGACTTGGAAATAAGCCTGCCACGTAATCCCACCAATAAACACGTCAAGGAGATTGAGCACAGCGAACGCCAGGTACATGACCACAATGAGTATCAGTGATTTCCCTGCCAAATGTACGAAAAAGGGAAGTTTTTTGAGCCAGCTCTTGAGAAGGAAGAGCTCGGCCACTCCTATCGCAAAACCCATACAGAATGGCAAGACAAACGAGCCCGGTGTGAGACCGTATCCGTGAACGAAGTGAAGGGCTATGAAGAAAGGAAGCACTGCCAGACCAAGCTTCGCAGAGGCAAGAAGCCTCCGGCGCGTGTATGCATTAATTGTCAGTGCTGTTCTCCGCAAAACTTTATTTCCTTTTTACTTTATTTCTTACATATAATTTTCAAATTTTAGACAAGATTAAGGGGATTAACAAGGACTGTTTGTATTATAACTTACACGACGATTTGGGACTTGGAATTTACGAATGACTAATGACATTTAACGAATAACTCTGTCTTTTATTTAAGGCTGAATTTGTCATTTTGAAAGATTTGACCCCTAGCTTCTAGATTGGGCGATTTGTTATGTGTCATTTGCTCTATTAGCCCAATAATCGTGTACTCGATTAAATTCTTTTACCCAACATGCAAGAATATCGGAGGTATCCCTACCCAAGGACTTTGCAAGCTCGAAAAACCCTGGACCTGGCTGCATATCTCCGGATTTATGAACAACTATAACAGTAAGCATACCTCGTCCAGCATCTTCCTCCTCTATACTGATCTCTCCAAGAAGGTGCCGCATTCTAGGATCATGCGCATCAATATCGATTGCCTGATCTGTCCTGCCAATTCTGAATAGGCAATACGTGCTTTCTGGCGAGCCACATCGATCAATATGGATCTAGCTTCTTCTTTTGCTGCATTCCAGTTAGGATTTGAGAACCCATAATCATTTCGCATTTCTCACTCCTGACACATAACTAGTAATTGATAATTTTTTAGATGCCTTCTTCTTTTACACCAACAACCTAATTTGGTCCGACCCCAAGTGATCTTAGAGAGTTTATTTCTGGCTAAACGCCCAAAACATAAAAACACCAATCCCAATAAATACTAACTCTCTTGCCTTTTGTTTTTGTCTATCTTCTTCAAGTTGCCTGTTTGTTTGAAGTTTCTTATTGTATGCGGATACTGCTATTTCCCTAGCGACAGAAAGCGCCTTTTGTGTCTCTTCATAAACCGGAAGATACTTTAAATTATTGATAAAGCCTGGCAGTGACATTCCCTCTGTTAAAACTAATGGAAGTATTTCCTTTTTTAAAGCGCGGGCATGGCCAATTTCCTGAGAAACCCAATCTGAATCTTTAGCATTCTTACTCCACAAAACGATAAATAAATCACACTCATCAACCGCCTTAGAAATAGTTGGTTCCAATTCTTGGCCCGGCATTATTGAGTGTTCAGCAACAAAAACTGTAAGAGGAGTATTTTCTAGCTGTTGTTTCAGCAAATACACTTGTTTAAGATCGTGACTGGAGTAACTGACAAATATTTTGAAATCCATATCTTCCTTGATTTCCTTCAGTACCTTTCGAGAATTGTTATTTCCATTTTTTTAACGGTCGCTGTCCCCAGAATTCATTAAATAATAAAGATGCGACCTTGAGAAGCACCTGTCTTCTCGGTACCTGATTTTCCTTTTAAGCAATTTCCCAATAATGACATAAGCTTGGTTTGCCATGAATGTTTTCAGAACAGGAATTATTACCTAATTGGTTTGTGTTGGGAAGGTTGTCAATAATCTGAGATATAAGTCCGTGCATTTGTGCTGTTGTTTGATTAGGACTAGCAAAATGAATATAAACATCTGAATGATGCTTTATAAGTTGGTTAATTACAAAATGAGCATCAAAAACCCAACTTGTTTGTAATTGGTTAATTACTTGTTCAATTGCATTCTGCATTGTTGTAATACCTCCTATATATTGGTACGCCAAAATTAATTATTGATAAATTTACTTTCTGAAAACTCTTTTCCTGTAATCTTCAGTAAGCCATTCGGTAAGATTTTGGAAACATTATAAGTCAACTGAAGGCGAGGTATCATTCTGGTAATAAGTCTTCGAGCTCCACCTTTACCAACTTGAGACCATTTTCCAGATTTTAACAGTTTTATTTTAGGGTCACTCATTGATCCTTTTTTAACACGCTTTGTCAGATTGTCTTGATAAAGACTTAAGACTGTATCAAGGAGATTTTTATTTCTCATAACACATTGATTACTGAAAACTTGTTCTATTGCATCGCCCATTTCTGTCATATCAGTAAATGGCCTATCAACTGTTCCAGAAAGAAAAAACTCAGCGTGGTCATTAAAATCTTTAATTATTCTCACAGGAGTTAGTACAGAGTGACGGTAACTATAATCGCGGGCACAGGCTTTTCGCCATTTTCCAACCGTAAGAATATAGTGTTCAGGTCTGCTCGGTTTTTTTGGGGGACAAAGTTGACCAAAATACACTAAAGCCAGCCATGTCCACAGCCCTCCGTCAACGCGAAGGTTTTCATTCCAATCACCTCTAATTTTATCCCAAAGATACGTCCCAAACTCGATGCGGTTTGAAAATATTTTTTCAGGATCAATTTTTACATCAAGATACATATCTTCACTCCTTTCGAGGTCGGTAATAAGATGTGATGGAACTGGAACCGATTCCCCTACTCTCTTTTTATTTATAAATTCAAAGAATTCTTCAATTCCAGAATCTTTTAGCCTGCGCATGGAGAGCAATTCACTCATTATCTACTCCACAAAGTAAGATATTTCTTTTAAAAGGATTCTTCATCAGCCATACATCTACCACTTTCATTGCCCATTCACTAATCTCTGAGCTATCCTTTTCCTCAAATTCATCAGGAAAAGGTTGCCCAAGTTCAGCAATAAATGTTAACCAGGAACTTCTCCATTCTTCTTCACTGTCACTGACAGCCACATGTTCAAGTGCCTGTTGTATTGCTTCTGGAAGTATTAATGCTCTGACAATAGGATCATCGCCAAGACGTAGTCTCTTGATCATGCCTAAATCGGGATCGTCGTTGACATATAAAACAGGAGCAACGCCCTGATCAGCACAAAGCCTCCATAGTCTTTCTCCCAGTTTCTGCTGCTCCACGGGAAGCAAGGGAACTGACTCTGCTTCATCAGTATCGTTTCTTGCTGTAATTCCCTCACAGGAAGCAACTATTACTTTTGTATCTGGGTCAAATATAATAATTCTAAATTGTAAAGGCTTAATGGGATCAAGTGCAGACAAGTCACCAGTCACAGGCAAAACTAATTTGTCTGCAGTTCCCAGCGACAGGCGCTCTTCAGTGAAACCGGACAGGGCTATTGCCAAGACTGGTAAGCCCTTAGAGATTTCCAGATTTTCAATCTCTAGCTTATGTACAGTAAAGCTTTCTCGTTTGTCACCAACAGAAAGATCGACATCAGACCTGTTAATCCGTTTGATCTCTGTCGGGTTTGTGGTGTGAGATTGGTGTTTCATGATAAATCAACTCCTGCTTTTACCCTAACCTGCTGATCGGCTTTAAACCCACGAATTTGAAGAGAAAACTCTTTATCAGTAATTTCAAAATCAATTTTATTCTCCTTTTTCTGAAGAATATTTATATTCGTGGTTATTATTTTATGCTCAGGTGAGTTTTCAAAATCAAAATCAAAAGCGGGATGGTAATTTTTAAAGGGATCTCCATAACCGCTGATATTATTGTAGGCCACCTTCACACTTCCAGTAACAGGAAATGTTACTTTATTGCCTTTTGCACCCGGCCCAGGTTTCAATTCTACACCTGGACCATCATCAATAATCAAAAAATTGAGAGGTGCTGGTATATCTGGTTTTGGTTTAGGTGGGGTATCGACTTCACCTTTTTTTCTGGCTTTTTTTGTTTGTTTCTTTTTTGGTCCGATACCTGGGATGGATAGAATATCAACAAATAAATCTTCGATACGTTCTTTACTGCTACCACGAAGCAAATTAAAAAGCTTGACAATAGATTGGCGAATATTTGAGAGAGTTTCTCTTGATTTGTCATAACCTTCCATGCCATCCTCTTTTTGGTTCCACTTAAGATGTGATGCCACTTCTGCATTAGCTAAAAACGCGGATATTGCTTCATCATCAGCCAAAACTAATCCGAAGACTGGAGCCATTTTGGGTAAGTACTGCTCATTAGTAATAACCAAATCCTCACGAACATAATAATGCTCACATTTGGATTTTTCTCTCAGCTTAATCCAGACTTTAATATGGGATTCTTTAGAGTTACAATTTTTGGGATAAACGTTTACAGGAAAATTGAATCCGATGCATTCTTCTTTTTCAAAAGCATTACTGATTTCCTGGAACTCTTCTGTTTCAAAATAATCCTCTGTAAGAGCAGGATCTTTCCACCATCCGCTTTTTACACTATGGTAGTCCTCAGGTTGAGCAGCCATTGCATGTTCAAGAAAATCGAAATATTCGATTGAGGGAGCACCTTCACTCAGGTATTTATTTACGTATTCCTTTAAATTGGATTGAGTAATTTCTTCGCCGCAGATTATTATCTCTGCTTTATTACGATAAATAGGAATGAAAAACTCTTCTAAAAACGCTTTGATTAAATTCTCTCTAGTTATATGAGATTTGGGGAAAGGAATGACCCATGATGTTCCCAGCGAACCATCCATACGTTCAAGTGAATAAGCCTTTTTAAAATCATCAATCATATCATGATCGATAGCGGGAACCGGTTGTCCATGGTTTTCTTTATCTGGATTACACCAGTAACTATTAAGCCCGAATTCCTCGTTCTTTAGTTTGTGTGTATGCCTGAAAACACATTTTCCAAAAAGTAGCCCTTGAGAGTTTTCATCTGGAATAGACAGAGCAAATGTTGTATTCATGGATGATGCCATGTTGTAGGTTACTTTACCTTGTCCTGCACGTCCAAGTTCCTTACCGGTTTTTGATGGCTTAGCTTCCCCAAACCAGAAATTTGCCCAACGTTCATCTCTCCCTTTTGCTCCACTATCATTAGTATCACCAGTAAGGCCACATGTTAAAAATTCCTCAAGAACCAAAGCCGTTGGGTTATTAAAATCAGGAGCTGGTACTTCCAAGCCTAATTCAGAGTTGGAAGCTTTTAAGTGTGGAAGAAGATTCTCCAAGGCTTCTTTATTATAACTTTTATCTATTTTGTCTTTGTTAAGAATCCTTATATTTATTTTAGGTATCTCTCCGTTCGCATTGTTAATGCGTGCATCTAGGAAATTTTGCATAAATTCTCTGATAAAAATTTGAGAAAAAACTTTGGATTCATCACGAAAATTCATCCAAGTAGTTTTTCCGCCACGGGTGTTTAAACGATTCAATTTTTCAAAATTCCATGTCATGTCTGGCATAAGTCCATCCTCAAAGCTTAAAAGGTTTGTTTTGTTTTGCAAAACTGAATTTTGCCTTTGCCTGCTTTATTTCATTATTAAGAGTGTTGAATATTTTACTTACGTCCTGCTCGTTGTAATCATAGTTCGCCCTGTTAGAAAGATTGGCGATAAGCCTTATATCTTTAATCGTCTTTGCCACTCTTTTTTCTGCCAGTTCAATAAATTTATCTCTGTTTTTGTTGGTCAATTTCATATAGATACTCCATTCGCCAAATAAGCCATTATATATTTAAAATGCAAACTATATACTAACTGTACGCACTTGTCAATATTATTATTAATATATTTTTATTTTATACACTATTATTATCATGTGTGTGCCATATAACATATATATAGCACATACATGCGCTATATTGTAGCTGTCGCAATGCAAGTCCTTATATTACAGAGGTATACAAGAGGTGAAGGGCACACAAAAAAACCTGAAAATACTTGTGCAAAGTGATTAGTTTTTACTTAACCAGTTCATATGGAAGTTGTTAAAAAGGAAGGAATATTTCTAGCAACACAGGCAATTATGTCCTTTCATACTAGGCATTATTCATAGTTTTTCTTCAAAATATTTTCTACGATTTTTCCTATTTGGTTAGCAAGGAAAGGAGGCACCGCATTCCCTACCTGATGGTATTGGTGAGTTCTGCTGCCGCAGAAAAGGTAATTGTCTGGAAACGTTTGTATCCGTGCAGCCTCTCTTACTGTCAGGCTTCTGCATTGATTTGTATCATAATGAATAAAGTAATGGCCATCCTTAGATATGTGACTTGTGACCGTAGTGGCAGGCTCGCCAGGAAGCTGCACCCTGAATCGGTCTGAAAATTTCCCTGACTTTGCATTATGATGATCAGGTAAAAGTTCCTTATTATGCCTCTCATAATCTGACAATTTTGGAGACTTTCTATACTTCTTTGAATAAATTGAAGCAAATAGATATCGCTTCAAATCCTGGCTTAAGTGAGATCTGGATTCATGATTTGCAATTCCATTCAAATTACCATCATGAAACCAATTATATAAATCACTTTTTTTATTAATAGTATTCTGAGACTTTACAAACTCAGCTCCTTTACCAGCAGAAGGACTTTTGAAATTTCTACAAGCATCGTCCTTAAAACGCCCATTTCCGCTTAATATCTCATTATGGAAATTAGTGACAAGCTTTTCCCAGTTTTCATCTGAATCATTTATTTTTCTGTATGATCTCTTTCTTTTCTCTTTTCCGTCTTTTAAAACAGTTTCATAACCAATATACTTTCTGTTCATTCCACTTCTTATCTTGGGAAGTTGTCCAATTATTTCCTTCAGAGCGATTTTATCATGTTTCGTCTTAAGCACTCCCGGTATGTGCTTAATATCATTGCGAACTCCCAGTAATATCACACGGTGTCTTTTCTGAGGAATACCATAATCCTCTGCCTTTACTAGAAAATCGCTGTCTTTCTTTACCGTATCAGTAACTAACGAATAAATTTTATATTCAGGCGATTTGTACCATTTGAAAATCTTTCCCGGCACTTCTAAATCATTCTTTATCCAGTCAAAAATTTTCTCTCCATTCAACTTTGCCGACAACAAACCTTTTACATTCTCCATTACAAATACAGCTGGATGGTGTCTGGCTATTATCCTCAAGTATTCTTTATATAAGTATACCCGATGGTCATTTTCCCCAATTCCTCCAACTCGTGATCTGCCAACAAGTGAGTATGCCTGACATGGTGGTCCGCCTATGAGTACCCAGTTTTTATTATCCTTTAGCTCCTGCTCTATTCTTCTATCCACAGTACGTTTGGGAAGGTCTTTTCCACCAAGTTCAGCATGCCATGTTTCTGCTTTGGCTTTCTTTGCTTGACTAGGGTATGCCTCAAATAATTCTTTTGTAAGCATCTCTCTGCTTTTGAGACTGGTAGCCCTGAGAACATCGTAATATTTTTCAGGTAACCTATTTACAGAAAATTGACGACTGAAACTTCTTAGTTGAAGTGTCTTATGCGCATTCTCATCTTTTTCGATAGACAGTTTAATGTCAAACACTCTGTTCTTCCCGTTTACAACAGACGAAAAGCCTTCACCCAGCCCACCGGGACCGGCAAACAGATCAATAACAGGTATATTTTTTAATTTTGACATAATTCATTCAATATCCTGTTAATGGATTTTTCTTTTTTATCATTCTTTAATTCGCATTCCCATACAACGATTACTTTCCATCCCATTTTTCTAAGTTCTTTCTTTACAAACCTGTCTCGTTCAATGTTTTCGTTGAATTTATTCTGCCAAAACTTTACCCTGCTCTTGGGGTTATAGGCAAATCTGCACTGTGGATGCCTGTGCCAGAAACAGCCGTGGACAAATATAACAGTTTGATATTTAGGTAAAACTATATCCGGTTTGCCTGGCAAGTCCTTTCTATTCAGGCGAAAACGAAAACCATTTTTGTGTAAAACAGAACGTACTATCTTTTCTGGCTTTGTATCTTTACACCTGATACGGGACATATTCCAACTGCGTTTTTCTTTAGTTAAAATATCCATTCATATCTAAATATTTTCAGGTTGGAAAAATATTTTGTAGCATTTTTCCAACACAGTGGCAGGCATTTCAGGTGTGTGAAGCTTTTATATCTATAATCAGATTCCATCAAATATCTCTTTAATATCTTTATTACTAGCCATGTTTTTGAACGCATCAAAAGTATGAAATCAATATTAAAATGCTAACTATAGTATGCAGACTTTTAATTATCAAGAAGTATAATCTAGAGCAGATAACTTGATATTTGTTAGGTGTTTATGAGTAGCTGATGATATAGAAGAGGAATGTGTTTCGGTTTTAGGAGAATTTCCATTAGTGGAAATATAGCTGGCAATACGGAAAAGGAATGTATGGTTTTGAAGAAGATCAATGCGGAGTGGTTTCTGTAAGAAAAAGTGGGGGTGTTTTGCAAGATAAAAGACACTTAAGCCACAGACCTACACAGACTAAACGCTGAAGTTAAAAACGAAAGGAAAAAAGACGGAAGACATGAATTTCACAGATTGACACTAACGTTAAGAACAAAAAAAAGAGGAAATTAAACATCAGGACACATATGAAAGCAACAGATGAACAATCTTACATTAAAAGCATATAATTCCACGATTTGTTACTCAACTTCGCCGTATATAATCAAGTGACGATCGCTTACAATCTTTACTGAAAAGTTTGTAAGACCTATGTTACTTAGTTGCTGTTCGACTTCAGCAGGTTCAAATGAGGCACATAACGAATTATAAAAGTCTTTTTTAAGTATTTCAGGCTCATTACCGGAGTATTCATTAACAAGCCAATCAACTCTTTCTTTACTATCAGGTCGAAAAAGATCAACAATAAATATTTTTGTTCCTGAAGAACCATAATCAAGAATGGTTTTCCATAAAACATCCGGATCGTGCAGATGGTGATACAAACTATTACTAACAATCAAATCATATGGAATCCCGGGTATTGGAGCCACAGGTATTTCGGCTTCAATAAACGTAATATTGCTGAGGAACTCAGTCTCTCTGCATTTTCGCTGGTTTGCTAATTTGATCATAATAGCCGCTCCATCAATTCCTATAACTGTAGAATCAGGAAAGCGTTTTGCAAATCTGAAAGTAATATCTCCAGGCCCACAACCTAAATCCAGTATCGTGCCTTTTATCTCAGTATCCGGAAATTCAATATCAAATATCTCAATTACCCGTTTGTTAATTGTTTCAAAATCGGCATTTGCATAGGCAATGGCATGTTTGGGATCGTCCATTAATTCTTTCCATATCAAATTATTTATTCAGATTAATCCTAAGCTGTCACTTCTGACTCATTGTCCTGAGGTAGTCCTTTAGCAGGGCATCATCTTCTGCATTTACAGACTCACTGTATCTCCCGGGTTGATGCATGGCTTTCATTACGTTTATCCACTCTTGATAGGTATAACCAGCGGCTTCTATGTCCGGCACCGAGTGACAGAGTGAACATTTATATCTGTAGAGCTTCTCGATTTCAGATACATCCTTCTCTGCAGCTGTTGCCGTATAGCCTGAGATAATCTGCAGAGTAATGATGAATGATACTGTAAGAATTATATAGTGATGGGAACACCTCTTCATATTCAATTCTCCTTTCCAAGTCAAATCAGCCTTAACTGCATAACATTTTTTTGAAAAGAAATAATATCTTTTTGTAGAAATTTAACCACGAAAGAGACGGAAAATCACGGAAAAAAGGAAAACAGAATGTTCACCGCGAAGGCGCAAAGAACGCTAAGAAAAAACAGACTATTTAGCCACTCCCCGGACTGGAAAGCGCCGAGGACAAGGACTTACGCAGACAAATACAGATTAAGGAATTAAAGGATTAAAGGATTTAAGAATTGAGGAATAACAAATGACCATTGACTAATTCAGGAACGATTTCATCTAAACATTTGTTTAAAAGTGAAGGGAGAGAGATGCCTGGTTCACAATATTAACAGTCAGGAGGGAAGGATGTGTAAATTATATGAAAATATACGTTTAATAGTCTTCGGAGGTTTGTGCCTGGTTTTTGCTGGTTGTTCATCATACGCGCCTTACCGTTATAGCTTTTCACTTATTGAAACACAAAACGAAACACGCCAGAGTGACGTTGCATGGCAGGTGATGAGTTTTGAGGATAGTGATGTCGGGTTCAGTTTTGTTCCCACTTCCGAGAGTATCCGTGTGTCAATCAAGAACAAGACCGGCCATGAAATAAACGTTATCAGAGATAAGGCAGAGTATATAGATCCTGCCGGTAAGTCTCACAGGATACATTACGGTATTGATTACGAGCAGGAGGTAATGAAGTTTGCAGTTAACACAAGCTCGTTAGTTCAATCATTGCGGATAGACCCGGATTCTGAGATCACAGGGTATGTATGGATCAATAACTGGCCTGATTTTCATCTGGGGCAAGGGCCGGGAAATGACCCCATCTCAACGCCTAATATTCACAATCGAATGGATCCGTTCTTCCCAAGATTCAGCTTTGAAGGAGAGGGTGAGGAGTTAAAGGGTTCTACCTTTAATCTGGTTTTGCCGATTGACTTTGATGGACAGATATCCAACTATACATTTACTTTCTTGATCGATGATGTGGTTGTAAACGGGAAAGATATTTAACCACGGATGAACACGGAATATCACTGATGATAAAGACAAAAAAACAAGTTTCTCGCGAAGGCGCTAAGGGCGCTAAGAAAAACAGAGGCAAGGGAAAGGAAAAAACAGAAGCTAGAGGCGAGAAAAAAACAAAAGACATTGACCACAGATTTTTCACTGACGAACACTGATGATAAAGACAAAAAAACAAGTTTCTCGCTAAGGCGCAAAGGGCGCTAGGAAAAAACAGACTATTGGACGCGGATTAACGCAGATAAAACACAGATGAAAAACTAGAAGCAAGAGAAAGAAAAAAGAGGAATTTAGAAATAAAAGCAAGAAGAAATATATTACACTACCGATTAGCACCTACTACATTAAATGTTATTTTTGCACCTCAA
>Ga0209045_1003106_pt1 | contig 11005 bp, 7 predicted proteins | sample SaaInlLV_10m_DNA_4_FD_184664 | JGI IMG/M metagenome (GOLD analysis project Ga0209045, IMG submission 184664) | Marine microbial communities from expanding oxygen minimum zones in the Saanich Inlet - Saanich Inlet SI072_LV_200m_DNA (SPAdes) (version 2) | ecosystem: Environmental > Aquatic > Marine...
ATCAGCATCACGCACATTACAAAGATAGCCATTAATTCCATCATCGACAACTTCTCTACATCCTTCAACATTAGTGGTAATAATTGGCTTTCCCATTGCTGAGGCCTCCAGAAGTGTTTTTGGAAGTCCCTCTCTATATGAAGGCAATACAACACAATCAGAGTGTTTTATAAATAACCTTACATCATCAACATCGCCCAAATATTCAATAATTCCTTCTTCCACCCATAAATCAACATCCGAACGCAATACTGCAGTTTGATTATCAACATCTAAAAATCCTAAAATCTGAAATCTGACATTTAAGTTACTTTTTTTTATAAGTCTTGCAGCATCAACATACTCTTGAATGCCTTTATCCCATATTAAACGTGCAATTAACAAGAATACAAATTCATCTTGATTTCTATTGACAATATTTAAATTTGAGGGCTGATAATATTCAAGGTTAACGCCGGAACCTGGAAGGATATCAACTTGATTTTTAGTAACTAAATTTTTCTTTAAAAATAAGTCTTTATCATCATTATTTTGAAAAAATACACATTCAGATTTTCTCAAACTAAACTTATATAAAAGACTTACAATTTTTCCAAGTAGCTCACCCCTAATAAAAGCCGTACCAAGCCCAGAAATGTTATTAACAATGGGGATTGAATAGAAACTAGCAGCAATAGAGCCATAGATATTAGGCTTGGCTGTATAAGCTAAAATAACGTTAGGTCTTTCCCTATAAAATATTCTCAAGTATTGGAATAGCAAATAGAGGTCATTAACAGGATTGACGCCTTTATTGTCAAGATTTATATTGAAATGTTCACAGCCAAAGTCCAAAACCTCGCCAACATACTTATCTTTTGGCGTTACAACAACCACCTTATCTCCTCTATCAATTAAAGATAGGACAAGCCCCTTCCTGAAGTTCTTCACATTCCAGGTTGTATTGTTGACAATAATAACTTTCATATTAAAAAATATTCAATCTATTTAGAGGGTTCTGAGCTATTGTACGTATAGGACAATAGTAATCCGAAAAATATCCATAATTCCCTGTATCGCATAACATCACTATTTATTGAAATAAAAAATAGTGAGATCCAGAATAGTGCAATTGTAAAACTATTTTTATCAAAGGGCTTGTTTTTATTAAATAAAAACAAATAGAAAACCAAATAAACAAGTAGTAGCCATGATATTACACCCGCAGCCCCATGGAATGCATATCTTTCTAAAAAAGTATTATGTGGCTTGGCATTATTTACATTATTAATTGCCAACATGCCAGAGCCCCACGGGAAATATTTTTTGGCATGATCCCAATAATACAACTTTTGTTGAACAAAAAAAGTTGGGCAAATCTTGCTTTTTATAGCATCGTTTGAACTTAACTCATAGATCGATTCACCATATCTGCATTTCTGACCTGTGCTAGTCTCAATAGACACATGAGTGGCAAGCACATAAACCATACCAAATACAAACACTAATGTCTTTATCAGCATACTGCTTAGGCTACTTTTTATTCTCAAAAAAACAAACCACAAAACAACAGCTAAGCCAGCAATTATTATAATCTTTGATAGTGATAGAATCATCACAGTAAAGATAAATAAGCCAATGGACAGCATAAGTTTTCTGTTTTTATTTGTCATTTGAGTTGGAATCAATATCAATGATATTAGCAATGAAAAAGCATATGCATTAATAGATACAGAAAACCCAGAAACTCTTGGAAAATCTACTAAATATGGAGATGTGGAACAGCCAAAACAAACTAAAGAATTGTCAAGACCTACAAAATATAACAAAAGTCCAAAAATACCAAAAAATGCATGAATCAGGCCTGCAAATATAAAAGATTTTGCAATGAATTGAAATCCATAAATTAAGTTTATAAAATAAAAAGCCACTAGTATAAGAACTAGATACAATGACCCTAAAAGCATAAAGGCATTTTCTAAAATAAATTCACTTATATTTTGGTAATAAAATGCAGGCGTTAAATATGACACGATCCAAGTAGTTATAAATAACCCAACAACAAAAAATCTAGGGCGCTTAACTTTGAAAATATTTTTTAAATTAGGTAATTGGATCAATAAAGCTGGAAACAAGAAAATAAAAACAACGTCTGCCAAAGACAAACTTTCATTAGTAAATACTCTAAACTGAATGAATAAAATAAAAAAAAACGACAAAGACTTGACTGTTTGATCAAAATATTTATGATGGATTATATTCATTTAAACTAGAGCCTTCCAGCAATCCAATTGTGCAAAATTGCAGCATATTCATACAGAATGACCTTCATCTCATCTAATTCGACACCCCATTGAACGTCTTTAGATAAAAAATTTCTTAAATCAGGAGTAGTAAGACTAATCTCTGGTGCGTTTTCTTTCCATAATAACAATGAGCGTAGAGAATGGCGCGGTGCTGTTAAGAATATAATAGAGTTCACATTATTTTTATCGAGACTTTTCTTAACCATTTTCACGTTCTGATAAGTACTATTGGGGTATTTATTCAGCATATTTATAGATGATTTTGGCACACCCTTACTAGTTAAATATAATTTAATTAGCTCTACATCAGCAATAGCCTGCATTCTGCCAGAGGACAAGAATATTCTATTAGCATAGCCATCGTTATAGAGTTTTACAGCATCAAGAGCTCTTTTCTGGTAACTTGAATTCCTATAATCAACCTCGCCATCGCCACTGAATACAACGATTGCATCTGATTTTTTAGGTAAATCCTTTATGATTAACTGTTCACCCATAAACCAAAATAACGGGCTGTAAAAAATTAAAAAATTAAATACAAGAAAAAGAGATAATCTATTAATAAGAAAATAATTAGATCTCTTATATTTATCAATTAAAATCTCCTTCCAATTGTTCTTATTATTTGATTTCAATTTCAGACTGCCACTTATTGCAGTATCTATCTTTGAAAATCTCTCATCCCAAGTATTTTCCTTTGCAATTTTGATACGCATCGTACGATTTTCTTCAGTATCTTCTGTTAATGTTTCAACTAGTTTTTTAGCCTTCTGAATGAAGTCTTCGGCATTGATTCCAATATTAATTAGATGATTGTTTTGTTCATTAAATATTTTTATTTCCTGTAAGTTAGTTGATAGTACAATTTTTCCTAAAGATAAATATTCATTCAACTTGCATGAATAGACACTATCTGTGGCCTCATTAACCATATATGGAATTAATGCTATATCAAAACTATTAATATAGTTCGGCATTAAATCATGCGGTCTTTCACCAAGAAAAATAATATTTTTAATATTTCTTAATGTAGTGGTATTTGTATATTTTGGACCCACTAGAACAATATTAACACTTGGCAAAGAGTTAGCTAACTTTATTATCAGTTCTTTGTCAAAGACATCACTAATTGCCCCTATATAACCAATAATAGGGCGTGCTATTTCTTCAATATCACTTGGAATAGTTAATGCATTTTTGGGAGGAAATTTACTTGAATCAATGCCTGTTGGAACATTGTAAACAGAATCTGAAAACTGCAGAGCTTTTTTATACATCTTATGTGAAGTTGTAAATACCAAATCTACATCTTTAAAAAACCTATTTTCATATTTTTTTAGCTTGCCAGGATTTGCAAGTGATCTGGACATATCGTCAGCACAATAATATATTTTCAAACTGGGCTCTATAGCTTTAATAATCCCTTGTACTGTTGGAGTAGGAAGAAAAGATATACATATAGGTTCATAAAACTTGGCTGCTTTTATCCACCCTTTAATTGACTTAGATATAAGAAAAGTATTTAATAAAATTGATAATTTATTATATGGGTATGGAATAAATACTGGTGTAAACACAGTTACACCAGTATCAACATCTTTAAACCCATGAATTGATCTCAATCTGGCTTTAACTCTATCAACAATACGTCCAAAGTCTTTTATCTGTGGAGATCTAACACCCGTATTTTCAACAAAAAGAACATCACACCCTTCTTTAAGTAAAGATTGAGTAAGTTGATGGTGTAGTTGATAGTGTTCCGTCCAATTAATAGAGGAAAAAATAATAATAGCGCTTCTCTTCATATATCTCTATTACAATAATGCAATTTTTACCACCCCAAAACCTCTGACAATTTTTTAAAATTCCTTATGTAAAACATCTATCCTTATATAAAACATCTAAACGATCCCCTTCTTTTCCTTGTTTAATTTTATACTTTCTTGGTATGCGCTCATTAGTTTTTTGTAGTCTAATAATATTTCATGGAATCTTGATGTAGGTGATGTCTGTACTCCAAACTTGATGGCGTGGCTAATATCAAGCCCTTGTAGTTTGTAACTATACTTCTTGTGTTCTTTGATTGGTGTGATTGTATTGACTTGCTTAACCACCAACACAGTTTTTAATCCTAACTCTTGGCGGTACGTGCTACGGTGTTTAAGCTTACCTTCAGATCATCTTCAAGCAATTACTTATGCACCTTCTTCTCGTCGTAGATTGGGATCTGTTCAAATACCTTACTTAATGATGTGATTTTTTACTCCGAATTGTTGGGTTTAGTTTAACTCGTTCGAAATAATAAATTTAAGATTGTTGTCTTAATTTGTTTGGATGTTATAGTTAAACTCAGAAATTAAATTTAATATTTATCACCAGTATTGATAAACAATTATCTACTTATTATACGAGGATATTAACAAGTCAAATACTCCCTTTTCCACAACTCAAATATAACCAACGAAAATAAACGCTCTCCATTATTCATCCCAAAGTCGATACCTAAAAACAAGTTATTTACAGCCTCTTTGTTAAAAATACACTCCGAATCAAGTAATATTTCCTCAAAAAAAACTCTCCATTTTCCTTTTTTTAGAAGATCTGATAAAGGCATGGAAAAGCCTTGCTTTCTTTTAAGATCAAATGACTTTGGTAATATCTTCTTAGACAGCTCTTTTGATAAAATTTTTCTCCTATTATGCGTAGTTTTTAAATAGTCTGGAACTTCTTTTAAAGCAAAATTAATAACATTAATATCAAGAAATGGAGATCTGACCTCTAATGAGGATGCCATGCTTGCTCTGTCAACCTTTACCAAAATATCTTCTGGGAGGTAGCCGGTCAAATCAGACCTAATGCCACGCTCTAAAACTGACATACCCTTATGTGAAGAGTTACTATAATCACCTCCATTTAAATCTAAATATCTTGAGGGGATTAATTTTTCTCTTTCTTTTGAATTAAAAAAAAATTCATTTTGTGGCAATTCAACATCTAAATCAATTCCTAATGATGCCAAAAGCTGTCTGCCTTTAAAGCCGGTTGGTAAAAAATTTTTTGAAATTTTCCCTGCACTTTTTGCAAGAATTTTTGGCAAAAATTTTCTACTTATATCTAACTTTATTAATCGATTATAGTGTTTATAACCACCAAACAACTCATCTCCTCCATCCCCCCCAAGAACAACTTTACAAAAATCTGAAACAACACTGCTGAGTAAATATGTTGGAACCATAGATGAATCACACATTGGCTCATCATAAAAAACTGCAATTTCTGGCAATTTCTCTACAGGAATTTCATCAATTTTTATTTCTGTATGGTTAGTGTTAAACTGATCAGAAATGGATTTTGCATATAAAGACTCGTCATAAGACTTGTTGTTTGGAAAGCTGACAGTATAAGTGTTAATATTGTTATTTTGTTTTGCCGCTAAAGCTGTAATTAAGCTAGAATCAACACCACCACTGAGCAAAACTCCAGTTGAAACATCCGAAACAAGGTGGCTTTCAACTGAATCACCCAATATAGTCTCGAATTTATCAACCAAAAAATTTTCATCAACCTTATTATTAATCGAATTATCAAATATTGGAATATTCCAATATTTCCATACATCAAATTCGCCCGACATATGATTAAACAATAATGCATTGGATGGGGGTAATTTATGAATACCTTCTAATATACACATGTCGCCAGGAACATATCCAAATTGCAAGTAATAATTTAATGCTGTATTATTAATAGCTCTTGAAACGCTCTCATCTGCTAGCAAGCCTTTTAATTCAGAAGAAAACCTCAATTCTCCATTGTCAAATGAATAGTACAATGGCTTTTCCCCCATTCTATCTCTTGCTATAAAGGTGGTTGATTGCACTTCATCATAAATTGCAAATGCAAACATTCCATTAAACTTGTCAACACAATCAACTCCCCATTCTTTCCAGGCATGAATAATTACCTCTGTATCACTTTTGGTAATAAAAGCATGCCCACTCTTCAGCAGCTCTAATCTTAACTCCTTAAAATTATATATTTCACCATTAAACACAACAACAACATCACCAGAAGGGCTACTCATCGGCTGTCCTGCAGAGGTGGATAAATCTATAACAGACAGCCTCCTATGTGCAAATCTCGCCTTACAGTCTTTCGAGCTCCACTCCCCAAAACCATCTGGCCCCCTATGCTTCATAGAGTCACGCCCTATAGTAAGCCAGCCTGCTCCAGAAATCATTTTTTTTGACACAACACCTATAATTGCACACATCTATAACCCACTTACTAATTCTTTATAAACTTCATGTAAATTTTTTGCCGTATTATTGATATTAAAATTTTTACGGATGGTCTTAACTGAATTAATCCTCATGTTTAAATTATCTTTACTATTTTTATTATCAAGGCAAATTTTAATCCAACTTCCAAGCTGCTCTATATTTCCGGCCGAATACAGAACTCCATTTTTTTTGTGCTCAACAATCCAATCTTTCAAGCCTGGTAATTCTGTAGAAATAATTGTCAATCCACACGACATTGCCTCCAACAAGGCATTTGGTAAACCCTCTCTTTTTGATGGAAGTATATATAGATTTGCCGCTTGATAATACTTCTCTATACAATTGGTATGATCAATAAAAAAAATATAGCTATTAAGAAAGGGTTTAGATTTTTCCTTCATATCTAGGACCATTTTTTCATGAACTTCAAAATTATCCAAATCAGAACTGCCTAAAAATATAATTCCCGTTTCATTTTTTATGGAGTCTTTTACCTTAATCCAAGCATCTAATACGTCACCTGGAGCCTTGTCAATAGACAAATGTCCTACGACCAATATCAAGTCTATATTTATAGGGAGATTAAGATCAATTCGTATATCTCGTTTACACTCACCTCTTTTCAATGGATAAAATCCATTAATATTAACGCCATTTGGAATTTGATAATAACGTTTATTGTTTAAACTTGATTTTTTAAATAGTTTTGTAAAAGCGGGTGATAAGCCAATATAAGAGTCGACTAGTGAATAAAAAAAAAATAAATATTTAGAGCTTTGTCTAACTGATATAGGATCATCATGTCCAATTGACGTCATTTTTAGTATAGTTTTTTTTCTAAAAATTTTTGACAAAAAAATCAAAAAAGCATGTCGCCTAGAAAAGCCGTGCATATGAACAATATCCAAATCATTCTTTATGAAAAATAATACCGCATTAAAACAGAATTGCATGTGTGATAATATGACTAAATTACCAACAAATACCCTATTTACTCGAACACCTTCAACCCTATCTAGATTTGAAAACTCCTTGTTTTTTGTTGATGTAAAAACTTCAAAATCAACATCATCTTTCATTAGCGAGATTAATTTCATGCACTGTAAGACAGCCCCATTAATTTCTGGATAGTAAACCCCTGTAGCCATTAGTACTTTAATTTTATTTCTATCCATAAAAATTAACGAACTTTATAACAAGCATCAACCACAAATTTATTATCTCCTAGAGAAAGGTGGTGAACCCCAATAATACCATCTTTAAATTTAGGCTCTATTCTTTCGATTACAACTTGCTCATAAGTGTCTATTGTTAATTCCACAATTTGACATAATAACAAGCCATGGCCATAAATATTTTTAATATTGTTTTGGACAGGTCTTATCAACCTTCCTGCCTCATCTTCAAAAAAATCTCCTGCACTTCTAGCCTCTCTAGAATCTAATACAACTGGATTAAGTTTGTGCGGGGTTAATGTGAAGCTATCAATATCATCAATTCTAAATAAGTTCAACGTGCTATTGTAATCACCAAACTTATCATCACTCTCGTTAACAAATAGCCAGTTTCCATACTTTTTACTAAAAAGTATCGTAGGATCTCCGAAAGCCCTTCCTTCAAAATAAGTTTTGCACAAGGTCCATGTGCCAGGAAAATCTAAACATTTCCAAATTTCAAGTCTACGCTTTGAAGTAACTTCCGGAATCATAAAAAAACATCACCTTTTTTAAAAATGAATGGATATGACATATGATAATCGGTAGCGATAGCATCAACTATTGATGTAATACTCTTATCGCTCAATAGCCCTACTGAGATCTTCGCTCTTTTTTTGTAATAGCAATAATTTTCAAAAAAAATATAGTCTTGATTATCATTTGAAACAATAAATGGGTCCGCCCAAAATTCATTAAATCCTGGCTCTATAGTATGGGATCGCCATAATACAGAATTTTTTATTTTTCCCTTGTAAACTAATATTTTCCATACATTTCTATTTTTAATATCACTAGTCATTCTTTTGTATTTATCAAGCAATCTAAGGGAAACATGCTTACGAAATACATATATTACTAGAGGAAAGAAAGTAGGGTATTTATATAGCTTTTGAGAGTATATGCCAGATTCTAACTTTTTTACACTTCCGTAATCAGATAGAATAGATAAGTTTTTCATCAATAGTTCCACTGATTTTTCAAGTACCAATTCCCTGGTTTGATACCAAAAAGTTCTAATGGAATGAAATGATCTATCAATTACCGTACCACCATCCAATTCATTTTCTAAAATTTGTAAGGTTACCCCACATACACTTTCATCGTAAAAAACTTCCCAAAATCCCGCTGGACCTCCACGGTTTACCCTATTATCACCATGATGAAATGACCATATACCATATTTAGCAGAATTGTAAATGCCATCCCCTTTTATTATTCCAAATTCATGCCTTAAAATAACATCAAGTCCCATCTTTTTTATTTTATCAACCTCGGTCATATTAAAAAAATCAATACACCCGTCTTTTCCAGTTTTTACAGGGTTTAACGGAATATTTTGAATTTTATTAAGATGTTTCTTGATTTCTATTGTTGAAATTTTCCTAGCAGCAAAACCTTGGACACTAGGCAGCTCCATTTTATCTATAAACCGTAATATTATATTTGTAGGTAACATTTGAAATGTTAGGCTTTTTGCTTTATTTAAGACCTTTGAATACAAAGATCTTTTCACCATCTTTAAATTATCTGGATTTTTACGTTCATCAGAAAAAATACATACCAACTCGTACCTTTGATCTTGGATAAGTTCAGAAACAATTCTAGCCTCCCAATGAGGGATTTGTCTCCATGGACTTCTAAAAATCCCTATTCTAATTTTTTTATTCATTCTATTTTGATAATGTTTTTTTATGACCAGCAATAATTGCTTTTATCGAGACAATTGCCCTTCTAATAACAAGCTTTTTATTTTTAGAATAATAGAGTGATATTGCTGTTGAGTAGAGCATGTAAGCCACCATGTTAATATAGAAAAATATCTTATTATTTACAAACTCATTTAATGATAAATATGTATGGTTCCGAATCCCATAAAATACTTTTGTATTACCTATATTTTCAGAATAAATCGTTGGAAGATTATCTACTTTTATAGAATCTTGAAGGTCAACAATTTTACTTTCTAAGCATATATAAATATTGAAATTTAACCTACTCATTCTTAATGTAAATTCATGATCATCTGCATACAGATAATAATCTTTGTTGGGATATCCTATCAAATCTAAAATCTTAATATTAAAAAACAACCCTCCATATGGGGCTATTTCAGCCCTAATGATAGGGAAATTCATGGAATATTTTCGCATATATTTTGACTTTTTACAAAAAAAATCAGCAAGCTTTCTACTAATTGAAAAATCAAGAAAACAGTTGGTATAATAAAATTGGTCACCTGTATTGCCCATCCGGTGATATATTGACCAACCATCTGACCTTGATGATGAAAGGATGTTTTTCGAAGAGTTTCCGAGATAATTATAAGCCATACCTAGTTTTTTTAGAGAACCTGGGGATGCCTTGTTATCATCATCCAATAACCACACAAATGTACAATCATCGAACTTCCTAGCAACTTTCAGGCCCATGTTAAACCCTCCTGATGAGCCAGTATTTTTGGTCAAATACTTAACTATTAATTTATTGGCGCCAATTTCTTTTTGCAGCCCACAAAGCTTAGATCGACTATTGTTTTCCGAGTTGTTATCAATCACAATTACCTTGTCAACCCCTTCAGAAAATGCGGAGATAATAACTTCCTTCAACATATGAAATCGATCAGAATAGGTTACTGTGATTGCGTATATCAAAATAAATTTATATTTTTTTTGCTATACAAGACCAACCAAAAGGATAATCTTTACTGTTGTCGAATCTGGAAAGAAAAAATAAAACTCTCTGAAAGATGCTAATCAAAAATATCAGGCATAATTTTATTGGTATAAAAAATAATCCACTTATTTTGATACTACAATTTCTAGAGGTTATATTTGAATTTGGCAACAGATTCAATAACATAGGGAGTTCGTATGCCCACTTAATTAGCAGCCCACCAAAAGGTGTCACCCTAACCTCGCTAAACCCGGCATCTTTACATAAATACGCTATTCCAAATGATGTGTATCTAAAATAATCATGGGGCTGCTGATGCTCCCCCTGACACATTGGCGCTGTTAAATAAAGCACCCCTCCTGGCTTTAAGACTCGATACATCTCCGAAATACTTTCCTTTGGAAGTTTTAAATGTTCAATTACTTGAGTGCATAAAACAGCATCATACGAATTACTCAGAATAGGCATATTATCCAATGGTGCAGTATAAGTATTCTCTGTAAAGTCCCATGTATTATCTCCTATACTGTAGTGGTCCGTTAATCTT
>Ga0209045_1003108_pt1 | contig 10999 bp, 11 predicted proteins | sample SaaInlLV_10m_DNA_4_FD_184664 | JGI IMG/M metagenome (GOLD analysis project Ga0209045, IMG submission 184664) | Marine microbial communities from expanding oxygen minimum zones in the Saanich Inlet - Saanich Inlet SI072_LV_200m_DNA (SPAdes) (version 2) | ecosystem: Environmental > Aquatic >...
ATCTGCCGATTAAGGGGCTCTCTTTCCTGATCATTATGACATTGGGATTGGCTCATAAATTCAACCTGATGAAAAAATCACTAGTTGATTTGAATATCAACCTGGAACGACGCGTGATCGAAAGGACCGAAGAACTGCAGCAAGCCAATGAAAAGCTCAGAGAACTGGACACATTCAAGAACCGAATGTTCGCCAATATCTCCCACGAGTTTAGAACGCCTCTAACCCTGATAATTGAACCCATCAAATCATTGCAGAAGGGTGACTTTGGAAAACTGACCAAACGCAGCCTGGATATTCTATCATCCATGAAACGAAACGCCGACAGGCTTCTCAGACTGATCAGCGATTTTCTCGATCTGTCAAAAATTGAAGCCGGCAGGATGAATCTGAACAAAAGAGAAACCAGCGTTTCAAATCTATTGTCATATTGTGTTTCCAGCCTTGATTCGACGGCTGCAGGCAAGGGGATAAACGTTACCTTCCAGGATAAGACCGACGGTTTTCAGGCCCTTATCGATCCTGATCTGATGGAGAAGGTGGTTTTAAACCTGCTGTCCAACGCGATGAAGTTCAACCGCCCGGATGGGGAAAATGCAATTGTGGTCACACTGGAAAAGGAAACAGCGCATTTCAGAATCACAGTCAAAGATTCGGGAATTGGTATTCCCAATGATAAACTGGAAAGCGTCTTTGACCGCTTCAGCCAGGTGGACTCATCGATTACACGTCGACACGAGGGTACCGGCATTGGGCTTTCCCTCACCCGGGAAATCGTTGAACTGCACGACGGTGAAATACTGGTTGACAGCAGGCTGGGAGAGGGATCGACCTTTGCAGCCGACATCCCGCTTGTTTCGCCTGATGTGAAAGAGGACGCTCCGCAGACAATCATCCTTCCGACTGAAGGGCTCCCGGTTGAAAATTCAGATGTGGAATTGACAGCAGCCTCAAAGACACCCGTCAAGGCAAAAGGCATACTTGATCCGATCAGCATTATCAAAGATGTCACATCCGAGACAATCACGATTCTCATTGTGGAAGATAACGATGACATGCGTAGTTATCTGGAAGGTTTTCTAAGCAGAAGCTACCACACATCAACGGCTGGCAATGGTAAAGAAGCTCTGGAAAAACTGGAAAAGGAAAAAGTTGATTTGGTATTGTCCGATCTTATGATGCCTGAAATGGACGGCTATGAACTCACCCAGAGCATACGGTCCCACCAGAAATATGAAGGTGTGCCAATCATACTGCTGACTGCTAAATCCGACGTTCCAGATAAAATACAGGGGTTTGAAAAAGGCGCCAATGACTACATCATCAAACCCTTCAGTGCGGACGAGGTGCTGCTAAGGATTCAATCCCAATTGAAGTTCAAACTGCTCCGGGACAAACTGGTCAGGGTCAACCTGAATTTGAAAGGGAAGAGAAAGATCCTTACCGATACCTCAAAGATTAAGATTGAAGCGGTGAAGAAGTTTCTGAATGACAACTTTACTGAAGATTTCTCTCGTGAGGATCTTGCTTCAATGGCCGACATGAGTCCGGATCATCTGGGGAAGATGTTCAAACAGCATACGGGTGTCAAGATGACCGATTATGTGAATCAGCGAAGAGTAGAAGAGGCCTCAAGGCAACTGAAGGAAACCCGGTTGAAAATCATCGATATCGCCTTTGATGTCGGCTTCGGTAGCCTGAGGTCTTTCAACCAGGCGTTCCGCGCAATAACTGGCGACAGTCCATCAAACTATCGAAAGATAAAAGATCGTCATACTGAAGCGTAATGATTTCAGTAAGACGATTACGCCCTCGACTGTTAAAAAGCAAATATGTGTTAAGTGGACAGAAATTTTCCATTTGTCATATTCGAAAATTGTTGTGTTGTTGAACTGTTTTTCTCAGGGCTGGACATCCACTTAGCGTTAAGTGAAGAAAGGAGATCATCATAAATGCGTATTGCTCTTATATCTGACATTCATGCAAACGAAGTTGCACTAAAAGCTGTATTAAAAGACATTGGCGTTTGATTGGCGTTTCAACATGAAAAAGTGGATTTAAAAACTGAGGAATTTCCCTTATCAATTTGCATTTTAAGGAATTGATTTTATGAAGCAAAAAAGGAAGGAAAAGATTGGCGTTTGTTGGCGTTTCGAGTGAGGGAAAAATTCAAGTAAAAAAGTGAGATAACTAACTGATATTGAATGGCGTCCCCAGCAGGACTCGAACCTGCAGCTGAGGATTAGGAATCCTCTTGGATTATTCTCAAGTATATTGTTTTGATTGGTGATCCGTGAAGGTTCTCCAAAATGTTGTGGATTGGGTGTGGATTGACGGAAATCTACATTTTTGAATGACCGTTGAACTTGCTGTTATAATTTGAGTTATGACGCCATTTTTAGTAGGTTGAAGGTTCGGTTAATTTCCTGAAAGCCGAAACCTTTATTGGTAATCGCAAAATAGCACTGAATCTGAATTAGTATAAGACCGAAATGGACCTTGACCATTAAATCATGTATACTTATGATCATATTCAGACGAGACATAAGTTTGTGTTTGTGTATCTTTAGAGTATAGGCAATTGCAGGCAGGTAGGAAGTGATGGATAAATCTACTATTAAATCATTGTTAATAGACAATAGAAAGCTACTCAAGGACTTCGGTGTCAGAAAGATCGGTTTGTTCGGATCGTATCTTCATCAGACAGAAACTGATGATAGTGATATCGATTTGCTTGTAGATGCAGATGATAACATGAGCCTTTTACGCTTTTCCGATCTGCAAATTAAACTCTCAGAAATATTTGAGCATAAAATAGATCTTGTATCCGTCAATGGTATCAGCAAATACATTAAGCCGACCGTGATGAGGGAGGTTGAATTTGTCGAGGAGCTTTAGAGCTTATTTACAGGATATACGAGACTGCATCGTCAAAATTTTGGATTATACAAAAGGATATGACTACAGTCGATTTACAAAGGATGAAAAAACAATCGACGCAGTTGTGAGGAATATTGAGATTATTGGAGAAGCTTCAAAGCACCTCTCTGATGATATAAAAGGGTTGGATTCTCAAATTCCATGGAAAGCAATTGCCGGTATGAGGGACAAGTTGGTCCACGACTATTTTGGTGTCGATATTCGGTTTGTTTGGAATACAGTCAAAGAGGATATCCCATTCTTAAGCGAAAAAATTATCAATTTGTTGGATCAAATTGAAGAGTAAGTAATCCTCCTTCCCGCCCACATTTCCGCCAGACTAGACCACGCTCCCCGGTCTTCGTTTTATGGGATTAGGGGCGCAGCGATGGGCTCCGCGAACCAGTTTTAAAAGCTGTGCTTCGTTCAATGATGAGACTTCAGCCCATGACAGCCCATGTTCCCTGACCTGTTTGAGGTAAGCCCATACCGTTACATGAGAAACGCCACAACTTCTGGATACCTCACGATCCCCCAACTGATGCTTTAACCCCAGTCGCAGGATTTCCCGAACTTTTTGAGCACTTAACTCTTTTTAACGCTTTCTTGCCATTTAATCTCCTTGTAATGTTTGGTTTTAGAACAGAAAAGATGACTTTTTAATGGCCACAAAGGTGACTATCGGGTCAAGCCGTTTTGCTGGGGGAATATGACTATTTGCAGAGACCTATTGAAATTCTGATAGCAGTCTGAAAAGAACAGGAACACAGCAGTAGGGTGGGAGGCCAGAGACTGTTAAATATCACCGGAATTGCTGTTAAGTTCGTACCGGAATCAGTGTTATTTAACACCCGGAATACGCAATTCAAGTAAAAAAGTGAGATAACTAACTGATATTGAATGGCGTCCCCAGCAGGACTCGAACCTGCAGCTGGGGATTAGGAATCCTACGAGATAACACCCCAACAACTTTGTTTTGATGGAGGATTTGTTGAGAGCGCCAAATTATATTGTGGATTGGGTGAGGATTGACGGAAACCTTTAGTTTTCGCCCAAGTTCGAAAGTTCTGATATGATGTAATATTTTGTGCTTATTTGGGTGGGTTGAAGGTCGATTCATTTTCTTGAAAGCCGAAACCTTCAAAGCAGATTTATATTCCTTTTTTAATCTCTGCTATTTTGAGTACAATTTGACAATACATTGATAAATGTATATCATGAATATACATTTTATGGAGAACCAAATGGAAGCTACAATTCTTGATTTGAGATATAAAATGAAGGATGTGCTGAATGCACTGGATAAAAACGAACAAGTAACAGTACTTTACCATGGCAAGGTGAAAGGAGTCATCGTCCCGAACAAATCTGATGAGAAAATGGAAAAAGTGAAAACCCATCCCTTTTTTGGATCTTCAGCCGCAAATGGACAAAAGACGGTTCTTGAAGAGCTGGATGATTTAAGGGGGAACCGATTCGATGATATTTGATACCGATATTTTCATATGGGTTCAAAGAGGAAACGGCAAAGTTGCCACACTGGTTGAAAAAACCCCTGATCGTTTCTTGTCCATCCAAACCTATATGGAACTGCTTCAGGGAGCAACATCCAAGGATCAACATAAACATACAAAATCGTTCATTAAGGACTTCAATTTCATGGTTTTGCCGTTAACTGAAAACATCGGTCACCGTGCACTCGTTTATGTCGAAGAGTATGGCTTGTCGAACGGAATAAGAGCCGGAGATGCAATAATTGCGGCAACTGCCGTTGAGAACAACCTTCCACTATCTTCTAGCAATAAAAAGCACTTCAAAGCGATTCGTGATTTAAATCTCAAAGTTTTCAAGCCTTAGTTGTTGAAAGTAAATCAGTCGTAACTAGGGTTGTCTTGCCGAGATTGATGCGAATTGAAGAGATGGCGTCCCCAGCAGGACTCGAACCTGAAACTCTATACGCCAATAAAGGCTTTGCGGGGTGGTTGGAACAAAATTGGAACACTTTTAAGATTTTGCAGCACCAAAAAGTGAGTCAAAAACAGATTTGCGCCCTTCAATAATAAAGGTGAGCTAAAAGCAGAGCGGATCCCTCTCGCACACGCATGGGCTTTCAAACGAGTTTCGAACTCTGAAGAATAAGCAGGTTGATTCAAGCGGTCATGCTATTGCAGCACTAATCATTTTCAACTTCTCGATAGTTCTCTTTTTCTTCTTTACTAGTACGTCATCATTAATTCTTAAAACAATACCCTTTATAAGATCAGTTGTACTTTTGATGTTCGTAATTTCTTTAAGGTGATTTAAATCATCGGCCACAAAACGACCTTTGAGAGAAAGCCTTTTTTGTGCTTTCCCTTTGGCTAAATCGCTGTTTAGAAGCTCTGAAATACCCTGCGATGAAATATCGTTATTTGATAGTGAGTGGATATAGTGCTTCATTAGGCTGGGGATAAATTCAGTTCCCCCACTGAGTTCAACACAAACGAGATTCAGAATATCAATCATATGCGCGGGAACACGGCTTTCCAGCGCTTTTCGTTGGACTTCCAACTCTTTTTTTACAGCTGGAGTGGATTGATGAGGTAAAACAGCCACAGAATCGCACTGATCACAAACTCCAACCAGAACATTCTTCACGATTCCACTAGCATCACTAAATGGAACATCCCTTAATTTAAAGGTCACATTCGTAAATGACTCACAGCTGTTGCAAGCAGCTTTCTGAATATCACCGACTTTTAAAATTTTCATAAATCACCTCAATGATGAACGCTTATGAATACACTATCAGGCTCAACAAAATACCATTTGATATACCAAATTTGACCAGAAACTGTCAGCAATGTCCGGTTAGGTTTTTGCAGAACAAAAGTTGAACGATAAAACCTGTCTCTTACATAAGAATTTTAAGATGTTCTAAGTTTGCTTCGCGAAAAACCGCCAAACTCGCTCGTGCCTCGCTCAAACAAGGCTCATTTTCGCTACGCTAAACTAAAAACATCTAAAAAATTCTCATAAGTTCGATCCAGGATTCATCATTCAACTTTTTGCAAAAACCTAACCGGACATTGCTGAGAAACTGTGGTTTTAATGAGGTGCACATCAATTGTAGCGTCAAAATGATGAGGACTGGAGGAGTAACTATAACCTCTAGCTTTCCCGATTATTTGCGCCACATCACTTACTGATACAACACCTGTAGAAAGTAAGTTTTTAATGTCAATATCATTTCGTACTTCGTGGCTGAAATTCCCTGTATTTAAGCATGCAATAACCTTACTTTTTACTTCCTTGAAACCCATTTAAAATCTCTTAATAATAATTGTACGATAATACACGTACATGTCAAGTGTTATTTTCAAATCCAAAATTTCCGGAAAGTCATTGGCTGGAGCAGCCGTGCTATAAAACATTGAAAACCTCGGAACATAATTAATTATTATTTCAACAGTTCAATGAAAATTATCAGGTATCCTGTCCCCAAGTTTTTTGAAAGTGAGTTAAAAGCAGATTTGACTCCTTGAGCTTTGGGAAAGGCCCAACCAGTCTCTAAAATGTCCCCTCAATGGTTACACGGTAAAAAAGTTTATTCTTTGTACCTAAATTGAAAAAGCAGTAGAAAGACCAAATATTAACTGCACACAGTGAAGGTTTTATTGCTGGCTTTCGACGTGGCACCACGGAAGCAAATTCTTGTATATCAAGGGCTAAAAGAAGCGTCTTCTTTGGCATGGATATTTCAATAGACTTTAGGTCACCAAAAGAATGTCTTTCTTGCGAGTCTCATAAGTAGTCTTTTAAGAAGATCAACTAAAAACCCAATTAAAATTCATGAAACCATAGTGAAACAAGAGCCCATTTTCTTGATCCTGATAAACGGATTGATGCGGTTCGTTGAGCGGTTTCTTGTATTAATTCGTTTTTGGTTAATGTGGTGACAAAAGTTGTGTTAACACAACAATGACCAATTAACAAAGCAAGAACCGGAGAAGAAAATGAAAGTAATCAAACTGGAATCAAATGATCAATCCGACGTTTTCAAATCAGCCAAACTGCAAGCTAAAGAACTTGCTCAAAAAGAACTCGGCGATAATATGTCGTTAGTATTTTATAACGACAATTTAAAGCTCGTTTCCAATCATGGCATTAAATGCAAAGTGACTGAAAAAGAGAACTGTGGCGCTGGTGCTTATGCCAAAAGCTTTGATGCGGATCTGGAAGTAGTGGTAGGTGATCACTTCAAGTTTTATTTTCGACATGTGGAAGATTACCTGACGACTGATCGCAGGGATGCTTCTGTACAATACGACCTGAATCAAACTGGCTTTCAATAGGTTGATTGTCTGGCAAACAACATCAGGTTGAATTGATGGTCAGATGTAGAGAGCCTTTTTAGGGGCTTTCAGCTTTTGACAGAAACCATAGCGGTGAAATCGTTGAATTTCACCGCTCCCCGCCAAAACATATTATCGCGTGTTAGTAAAAGGGCTTGTTTAACCTCCAGCGCTAAGATCAAACAAATACATACCAAACAGGACAGTACAGGAATGCTCGCTGAATAATGGTAAAAAAATTAAGCGCGTATGGAACCAGACAGAATAAAATGTGTACCAGAAACCTGTTTACACGAAGAGGAACTCGAAAAAGCGTTAAACGGGTTTTAAATGAACTTTCCCTATGGTAATGCTCATTTGAAAAGTAGCTTATTACCATTGCAACACTACTGGAGTTCTAGTATGAGTGTCGATCCGATTCTTCTGAAATGTCTTGATTTTGCCATCAAAGCGGAAGCAAAAATGACCCTTTTTTATAATCAAATGGCTTTGGCGTATTCAGATGACAAAGAGCTGATGGATTTGTTGTTGATGTTATCCATGGATGAAGCCAAGCATCAAATAGAGTTCAGGCAATTGAAAAGTACTTTTCAGAATGCCGAAATCACATTATTACCTGAAGAAAAGGATCATCTGCTGGCCATGCTTCTCCCTCAAAAAATGCTTAATCTGGCAGAGAGTCAATTCTCCGGGAATAATCTTTTGAACCGGGACGATTTAATGTTAGGTGTGTTTCAATTTGAAAAAGAATCATTAAACTTTTTTAAAGCCATCATGGAAATAACAGGTGAGAATCCGGTCTTACAGAAGATAATTGACATCGAAAAGAAACATGTCCTAGCGGCAAAGAAAATAATTACCACAGGAACCCGGTATACCAGCCTGGAAGATAGTTGGGATTTAGGTTGAAGCGATAGCAAAACCAGTCCTTTTAATCAACAAAAAGTGACGTAGCTTCATGAGCATAAAGACAATGATAATAATTAAGTCCTAACGATTGAACGAGACGTTTACTGTTGAGATTTTATATGGATACAATACTGAATTTACAGCAATTATTTGAACATAATGGGATACTTATTCTGGCAATCTTGATAATAACGGCTGTTTGCTTGTCGGCACTTGCTAAGAAATGTCATTTACCTAAGATTACCGGTTATATTGTGGCTGGAATAATTATCGGCGCGCCCTTTCTAAATCTGATATCTAAAGATAATTACGAAAAATTCCAGGTCATCAATCTATTTGCTCTTGGTTTGATGTCTATTACTATAGGCTCACATTTAAATCTACATAAGCTCAGAATTTCAGGAAAAAGAGTTATCACTGTTTTTCTAGGAGAAAGTATTCTGGCGTTTTCGCTGGTGTTCTTTTCTTTTTATTTTTTTTCCGGCAACACTCTTTTAATCTGTCTTTTAATCGCCGCGATATCTATCGCTACTGCTCCGGCCGCAACTGTAGCTGTCGTCAAAGATACAAAATCAAAAGGACTGCTGGTTAATACGATTTTGCCAGTGGTTGCTCTTAATAACGTTGTCTGTATTGTTGTTTTTGATTTACTCCTTGATGCCGTGATTTTAGTAGATAGTAGTAGTTTTAACATTACCTCATTACTATTTACAGTTCTAAAAGAATTTCTTGGCGCAATCACTCTTGGTTCTATCTGTGGCTTTATTTTAAAATATTTTTCAGAAAAGTATATTCATTCAAGTAGATATATTCTCACAATGGTAATTTTAGCTGTCATTACCATAACTGGTATATCAAACCTCTTTCAAATTAACTTAATGCTCCCTTGCATTGTTGTAGGTATTGTTATTTCGAATACCAGCCATTTTCGGCATAAGATTTTGACAATATTCGAAGAAATTGAATATATCATACTCATTATTTTCTTTTCTCTTGCTGGAGCTCATATTGATACAACCAGTATAAAAATTGCTGGATTCCTTGGTATAATGTACTTTTTCGCGCGAGGTATCGGTAAAACATTTGGCGGTTCGTTAGGAGCCTATTTAAGCGGAGCTCCAAAGAGAATATATGAAAATATTGGCATATCACTGTTACCCCAAGCTGGAGTCGCGATTGGTCTTGTCATAATGGCTGGAGAGATTGCTGTTCTAAGTGACCATATTGATTTTTTGACTACTTTGGTTCTCGCTGTTGTTGCTCTAAATGAGTTGTTTGGACCTCCAGCGACAAAATGGGCTCTTTCCAGGAGTGGTGATTTGGGTCAAGACAAACCAAAACTCATCGATTTTATTAGTGAAGAATACATAAAGGCAAATATCAAGGCAGGAAACAAAGAAGACGCTTTAAAAGAGATGATTTCTTTCTTCATTGATTCACATAAAGGTACATCAGAATTAAAGGATGAAATAACAAAAAGCGTTTTTGAAAGGGAAAAGGATATGTCAACCGGAATTGGCGATGGTATCGCTCTTCCCCATGGAGTAATTGAGAAAGGTAAAAGTGTATATGGAGCTATTGGTTTATCGAAAAAAGGTATTGAGTTCAACGCAATAGATAAAAAACCCGTACATTTGATCGTTCTAATAGTCACACCTAAAAAGCATCAGAATGAAATCCATCTGGGTGTGTTACGCCAATTATCAAAATTGTTATCTAATACATTAATTAGAGAAAACATTTTTAATAGCAATTCCGCCGCTAAAATATATGATATTTTAAGAGAGCAAGAGATGGGCGAATTCAATTATTTCCTTGAGTGAAATATGAAACCTAATTAAGACCAAACCGGCTAAGACTTATTTTTTCTCATCAAAACAATATCTTCTAGTAACATGAAATTTATTCAATTAAACATAAACATCAGTTTATAATCTTGAATATGAAAATTACTTGCTCCATTTTCAAAATACGTCAATGAACCTACGATATTATTCTCACAAAGCTGGTCGATCCAGCAGGAAGTGCAAGTTGGTGGATCACAGAGTATGATCCCGTTGAAAAGATAACCTTTTGCTACGTAACAGGGCTTGTCCAGGACGAGTTGCATGTGTTTTGCTACTTGATCGAAAGCTAGCCGGTCTCTGAATAACTTGCCTGCTGCAAGGATGCAGGCAACCGTTAGCACATACCCAGAACGTTTCTGTTACATCAAACATGCCATGGGCCAGGGTACGTCCCCGGTGCGTATATGATTTCCGCACCAGCATCCGCCCCTGACAAATTTCACAGTGATCCGGCTGCTCCCGGACCGATATCGTCAGGCCGGAAAGCGCATCCAACTGCTGGAGAGAATGGCCATGCATCTTGTCTGTATACTCTCTGATCTGACTGAGTGTCAAAAGGGTTGCTCCGTTGTTTCTTTTTCTGCATCAAGACCATGACGCCGATAGATCAAAACAATCTGATCAACCGGAACCGGCATACCGCTCGCGGTCAGACGCGAAGAAACTGTCTTCGGAGACGCCAGGGTTGTTCCCGCTCGAATGGCTTCGACTAATACAGCAATCGTGATTTCCAGCGAAGGTTCAGCCGGTGTTAAGCCGTCTTGCTTGATCTTGAGCCTGCGCATCTGAATCTGCTCTTCAACTCGGTCGGCATGCTGACTGGTATACAAATGCACACCATCTACAATCTGGCGCTGTAGAAGACCAGACCTTGCTAGTTCTCGCAGCGCATTGTGCAGACTGTTGGGCATCTTCAGTTTCAATAGCCAAAGCAACTCCTTGGGAGCCATTCCGGCCTTTGACGATTCGACAATCTTCAAAATAGTGGCT
>Ga0209045_1003111_pt1 | contig 10990 bp, 7 predicted proteins | sample SaaInlLV_10m_DNA_4_FD_184664 | JGI IMG/M metagenome (GOLD analysis project Ga0209045, IMG submission 184664) | Marine microbial communities from expanding oxygen minimum zones in the Saanich Inlet - Saanich Inlet SI072_LV_200m_DNA (SPAdes) (version 2) | ecosystem: Environmental > Aquatic > Marine...
GACAAAAACTACTCGTTTTGTGGATGTAGGGTTTTATGCCCGAACACGGCATCCATTTTTTTGGTTTTTCTCGATCTATCAGTATGGAATACTTTTAGTATTCACAGGCTTCAACTGGTGGGTTTTATTTCTTTCTCTCGGTATTTCTTTGATTTATCTCCTTTGGCTCCTCCTGGTTCAGGAATCACTCGCATCCCGAACTTTGGGTCCTTCCTATCTTCGCTACAAAAATAATGTTCCCTTCTGGTATTGGAAATTCAGGGTAGCCGAAAATCTGAAAATCAGTTTTCGCTCACAGCTTGTGTGGCTGATTGGTATGCTGATTATTCGTACCTGGTATGGAGTTAAGGTTGAAGGAGCAGAAAATATACCTCAAAACAAACCATTTATAATCGTATCAAATCATGAATGCTATCTGGATCCATTCCTATTTGGGATATTTGTGCCCTATGAAATAAAATTTGTGACAACAGCTGATGTTTTCACAACTCATTTGATGCGATTTTTACTCAAAGGAACGGGTAGCTTTCCCATGCGGAGACATCGTCAGGATTTAAAATCAATTCGCACGATGATTAGAATGATAAACAAGGGGCAGGTTGTATGCATTTTCCCTGAGGGGGGTAGATCCACAGATGGTTCTCCCCTGCCAATCCTTAAAGAGACTTTGAAATTAATCCAACACTGCAAGGTACCCATATTACCCGTTCATTTGGATGGTGCCTATGAGATATGGCCTAGATGGGCTCCAAATCGTAGACGAGGGAAGGTTACCACCTCATTCAAGCCATTAATCCCAGTCGAAGCTCAATCGGATTTGAAAAATTTAGAGCACCAAATCAAAACCCACATCTTTGCAGAGGAGAAAATCTTTCGTCCTGTGAAAAGCAAAGCCATTACCAGGGGCATGGAACACTTACTATGGGCATGTTACAAGTGTCATACTCGCAATTCAATCGAGGTCACTACCGGTCATAGCCTCAAGTGCAGCAATTGCGGCACAGAGTGGCAGGTGGCCAATGACTATTCTTTGACAACCTCAAGCACATCCCAGTCTCTTTCCAGCACTCAATGGATAAAACAGATTGAAGCGGATGTTTTGGATTATCCGCTTAATCGCGAGCTTCCTTTTACACTTGAAAAGGATGAAAAAGCTCATCTCCATACGCCAATAGTGAGATATAATACTGAGGAAACCGTCGTTGAAAACGGTGATTTGGGTTTGACACTTTCAAATCAGAGAGTGGTATTATCGGACAAGCAGACCCTGCTTTACTCCTGGTCCCTGGCGAACATCACGATATTCACCATGGATTACTTCAATGCCGTTTCCATAGGTGTTGGGGGTGTCAGGCATAGCTTTAAACTTCCCCCCCATGAAATCACATTAAAATGGCAGACATATTTTGATATGCTTATGGGAGAATATGTAAAAAACGACCACAATTCCGTTCAATAATCCCTTCAGTTTTAAGAATAATTAGCACTTTCCCCCTTTTTAATCTCCCTTATCTTTGCGGTCACATCAAGATAAGAAAGGGATATCGTGAGTAAGCCATTACCTGAAATTACAATTAAAGCCGTTTTCCTTGGTATAATACTATCTATGGTCCTGGCTGGCGCCAATGCCTATCTGGGTCTGTTTGCTGGCATGACCGCCTCTGCCTCAATTCCAGCTGCTGTTATCAGTATGGGTGTTTTAAGTTTATTCAAGAAGCATAATATCCTTGAGGATAATATCGTTCAAACAGCTGCATCAGCCGGCGAGTCGCTGGCTGCAGGTGTCATCTTTACCATTCCCGCCTTATTACTCATGGGATATTGGGAAACCTTTGATTATCTGGAAATTGCTAAAATCGCAAGTGTGGGTGGCTTAATTGGTGTTCTTTTTACAATCCCTCTGCGTCGTGCTCTGATTGTTGAGGCAAAGCTGACATACCCTGAAGGGATTGCTACGGCGGCAGTACTGGAAGCGGGAAATGCCAAGAGCAGTGGAGCCGAGGATGAGGTTCAAGGTGGTTTGCGTCTGCTTAGCCTGGCCAGCATAACTGCAGCGTTGATGAAACTTGGGCAACAAGGATTTGCACTCTGGCATTCTGCCATGGAAGGGGCGACTCATTTGGGTCGTTCTGTTTTTGGCTTTGGAATGGATTTGTCGCCAGCCTTGATCTCTGTTGGGTATATCGTTGGTAGAAATATCAGTATCCTGGTTTTTACTGGTGGGCTCATCTCATGGTTCGTTGCTATTCCCATTTACACTGCTATTCATGGATACGAAGGTGATGCTCTTGATGCAGCCAACACCATCTGGGATACCAAAATCAGGTATCTGGGTGTGGGTGCTATGGTAGTCGGCGGTATTTGGTCATTAATTAAGCTTTTCAAACCGCTCATGTTGGGCATTCAGGCCAGTTTAAGGGCCTATAGTTCTGTCCAGAATGGTGAAGTTCTAAAACGTGAAGAAAATGATATTCCCATTAAGTATGTGGCTATTGCTCTGCTTGTTCTCATGATTCCCGTCTTTATGATATATAATGATATCTTGCCTACACCCCAGTTGGCCATTTTAATCACCATTATTATGATGGTCTTTGGCTTCTTTTTCTCAGCAGTAGCCGCTTATATGGCTGGTGTTGTTGGTTCTTCAAACAACCCAATTTCAGGAGTCACGGTGGCCACAGTATTGTTCGCGTCACTCCTGCTCCTGGCCATCCTCGGATCTGGATCGTTGCAAGGTGCTGCTGCCGCCATCATGGTGGGTGCAGTAGTTTGTAATGCGGCTGCCATTGGAGGTGATAACCTCCAGGATTTAAAAACTGGACATCTTGTTGGAGCAACACCCTGGAAGCAGCAAGTCATGCAGGTGATTGGTGTACTAAGCGCAGCCATCGTGTTAGGCGTTGTACTCGATATTTTACACACAGCCTACACTATTGGCTCACCCACATTATCCGCACCTCAGGCCACATTAATGAAAGCTGTGGCTGAAGGTGTTTTCCAGGGGAACTTGCCCTGGGATATGGTCATTACGGGCGCCATCATTGGTGTTATAATCATTGCCCTTGATGTCCGTCAGGAACGAATTGGATCCGATTTCAGAATCCCAATCCTGGCAGTTGCAGTGGGTATTTACCTGCCCATTTCTCTGACTACTCCAATTTTCATTGGTGGAATGTTAGCTCATTTTGGTGACAAAATGGGTGCAACGGACTCTACCAGGAAGAAGGGTTTACTTTTAGCAGCTGGAATGATTACCGGAGAGGCTATTATGGGGATCCTTGTGGCTCTGCCAATTTTCCTTACTGCAGATAAAGATTGGTGGCCCAACTATGATGGTTTTGGCTGGCTGGGACCAATCCTTGTCATAGCTATTGCCATCTGGTTCATTATCACATTGAAAGCTGATAGAACTCAAGTCGGAGAAAATTGATGAAACCGGTTCGAAGAGATTTTTTAATAGAGCTTCCTAAGCCAGAACTTCACTGTCATCTCGATGGGTCATTGCGTTTGGAGACCATGCTGGACCTGGCTCAGAAGGATAAGATTGAATTACCTGCCAAAGATGTAGATGGGCTCAGAAAAGCGGTCGTTGTTCAGAACCGAGTGAAAAATCTGGAAGAATACATTGAAAAGTTTCAATTTACACTTGCAGTTCTCCAGACTCCTGATGCTTTACAACGCGTTGCTTTTGAGTTGGCTGAAGATGCCGCAGCTGAAAATGTTCGCCATCTTGAGGTCCGATACTCCCCTATTCTCCACAAGGACAAGGGTATGACCCCAATGGAATCGCTGGATGCAGTTATCAAAGGTCTTCGAGAAGCTGAACATGAATTCAATATCAGTACGGGAGTTATCATTTGTGGAATCCGTAATTTTTCCATTGAATCATCCATCGAACTCGCTGAACTTGCCATTGCTTATAAGTATAGAGGCGTTGTTGGTTATGATCTGGCGGGCGCAGAAGAAAATTTCCCTGCTAAGGATCATTTAGAAGCATTCTATCTCATCAGGAACAACAATGTCAATGTGACGCTGCATGCCGGAGAAGCTTACGGACCACAATCCATTCATCAAGCTATACACTACTGTGGCGCAAACCGAATTGGGCACGGAACCCGTCTCAGAGAAGATGGGGATCTCATGAATTACATCAATGATCACCGTATTTGTCTCGAAGTTTGTCTGACTTCAAATTCTCAAACTGGCACCATTGGCAAAATGAGCAATCATCCCCTTAAGTTTTACCATGATTATGGATTGAGATTAAGTCTGAATACAGACAATAGACTCATCAGCGGGGTCACTCTAGTTGATGAATATATGCTGGCCTATGAAACTTTTAATTTCAACATGCTTGATTTTAAGGATTTTATCATCAGCGGGTTCAAAAGTGCCTTCTTAGAGCATCGAGAACGTACAAAATTGATTAAAGAAGTAGCCCACCAGATAGATGACTATCTGGGCATGGGAGCTCATAAATACTGATCGACCCAGTTTTATTTTGACTTCCTGAGCAATCCTAGCGATGGATTATCAGGTATATCTGTATGGCAAGATGAATTGCAGCCTGCACAGCTGATAGACTCATTTTCAGGAACTTTGCCCAGATTATAGAAATACTTAACCGTATACCAGAAGGCTATCGCGACAGCAAGCGTCACCAGCAGGATATCAATTAACTGAGCCAATTAAACATCCTCCCAAAGTAAGTAACTGCAAAAGCTAGTGAGTAAGCCAGCCCCAGTGAATATGCAATTGAGAATAACGTATATGCCCAGGTACCTGTTTCACGTTTAATGGCTGCCACGGTAGCCAAACAGGGCGTATAAAGTAAAGTAAACACCAGGAAGCTTAATGCGACGAGTGGCGTCATTCCAGAAGACCTCAAACCACTGATCACACCCCGACTTCCTTCATCAACATCCTCACCAACTCCAAACAGGACACCATAGGTTGAGACCACAATTTCTTTAGCGACAAAACCTGTGATAAGTGCCACGCTTTCCCGCCAGGTGAATCCTAGCGGTCTAACGATGGGTTCAAATATTTTGCCCACGCGTCCAATCCATTTTTGCTCTGTGATATCTCCTATCTCCTGCTGACGGAGATTATATAGCTGTTTGCTCTTCTCGCTGGATAATTCATCCTTCAATAATTCAAGCTGCTCATGAAGTTCCAGATAGCTGGAGCTGGATTCATAGGCGATCATCTCAGAGTGATACCCTGAACGATCTTTCTCAACAGATTTTTTGAATTTTGATTCTAGGTCCATTAATCCAGAGTCGTAATGCTGTGTTAGCGTAGTTCTTTCGACCCCATAATCCCTATCCAGTTCAACCTCGGTTGGAAAATACCCCAGAACCCAGATAATCACAGATCCAACAAGAATGACGGTTCCCATCTTCTGGATAAAAAGATATCCACGTTCCCAGGTATGCAGGATAAGTGAGCGCAGGGTTGGACGCTGATATGGGGGCAATTCCAGGACAAATGGTTTTGACATACCCTTCAGAATGGTTCGACTAAAAAGCTTTCCACTTCCAATAGCTGCAATGATACCCAGGATATACATTGAAAATATTACCGTCGCTGCATTTTCGGGAAAAAAGGCACCTGCCACGAGGACGTATACTGGTAGACGGGCAGAACAACTCATGAAAGGGTTTATGAGAACAGTGAGAATTCTATCTCGACGTGACTCTAAGATGCGGGTTCCCATTATCGCTGGTACATTGCAACCAAACCCCATAATCATGGGGATGAAGGCTTTACCATGAAGTCCAATATTGTGCATGACTCGGTCCATAATAAAGGCTACTCTGGCCATGTATCCCGAGTCTTCCAACACTGCTATAATTGAGAATAATATAAAAATATTGGGTAGGAATACAGCAATGGCTCCTACGCCACCGATAACACCGTCCACCAATAAACTGGCAAACATGCTATCTGGTAATAAGTCAGAGATAAAATTCATGAGAGCAACAAGACCGGTATCAATCCAATCCATGGGAATGGACCCTATGTCATAGGTCAGTTTGAACATAAGCCACATGAAAAGACCGAAGATAGGCAATCCCAGCCAGCGATTAGTAAGCACTCGGTCTATTTGACGACTATAGTCCACGGAATCCACCAGGCTTTCAACAACACATTCACGCAGAGCACCTTGAATAAAACCGTACCTAGCAAGGGATATGACGGCTCGCCCTGTATCCTTGAATAATCCCTCAATCTTGTCAATGGAGACTTTTGCCTGGCCAAGGATGTCAGTTCCATTGTTGTGGAGCCGGACTTCATCACGACTTTGCTTATCTGATTCTAACAGTTTGATACTGGTCCATCTACTATGCTTGTCATTAACATCATTCTCTTGAATGAGCTGATGGAGTTTCTCAATTTCTATTTCAATATCTCTGGGATAGCTAATATCAATTGAGCGAGCTTTCATTGATATTTCGGTACTTACGCGTAGGATCTTTTCCTTGAGAAGGTCAATACCCTCGCCAGTGCGACCAACCACAGGCACTACTGGAGCACCTAAAAGGGTAGCTAGAGTATCTACATCAATTTGCAAACCCTTTTCATGGGCCATGTCCATCATGTTGAGGACAAGCACCAGGGGCTTGCCCAATTCTATAAGTTGAGTTGTGAGAAAGAGGTTTCGCTCAAGGTTGGATGCATCAATAATATTTACTACGACATCAGCTTCATCATTTTCCAGGTATTGCCGAACAACTGTTTCCTCAGCGGAAAAGGCAGCTAAAGAGTAGGTACCCGGGAGATCAATAACATCAAATTTGATATCTGCATGATTGTAGTGGCCTGATTTTTTTTCAACTGTCACACCTGGCCAATTTCCGACCCGCTGTTTTGCCCCAGTCAAGGCATTAAATATAGTGGTTTTACCACAATTGGGATTTCCAGCAATTGCAATGTTAAAGTTCATTTCAGGCTATACGCTCCACGGCGATTTTTTGAGCATCCATGCCTCTGAGAGACAGGTGATAACCTTTCACAATAAGTTCCATTGGATCTCGGAGCGGGGCATATTTATCAACCCATATTTCCGCGTCACGAGTAAGACCCATCTCAATCAGACGGTGACGAAAATTCTCACTTCCCCCAATTTCAATTATACGACCTTTTTCACCGGGTTTTAAATCACTGAGGCGTAAGTCATTTTCATCAGATATATGAAGTTTATGACGTGGTCTTTTAAAATTAAACATTAGATGTTTCCAGCATGTAAATAACTACCACTTTGAGATAAATCCGCATCTAACTGGTTTTCTTACAATCAGAACAGGTTCCGAATATGTGCATGGTATGAGTTGAGGGTGTAAAATCATTTTCTTCACAAACAGATAGTTGTTGGGCTTCCATTTCCAGATTAAAGAATTCGATGACCTTGCCACATTCCTCACATATGAGATGATCATGGTGCTCATCTTCATCCTTGTTTCGCTCAAAGCGCATGCGACCATCTCCAAAATCCAATCGAGTAACCAGGTCAAGCTCAGCCAGGGACTCGAGGGAGCGATATACAGTTGCCCGGCTCACATTTTTTTGCTTCTTGCGTAACTCCAGGTAAATCTCTTCGGCATCAAAATGCTCGTTCGTTGCATCCAATAATTTTAGCAGAGCAATGCGTTGAGTCGTTGCCTTAAGTTCATGCTCTCTGAGCACTTCTTTTAGTTGCTGATTTTCTGCTGCAGACATAATCTGTTCTCCTATCAATACAAAAATAGGAATGAATCTCATTTACGCAAGTGCAAATAAGTCTCATTTAGATTAAGATATTTTGCGATGATGATCCTCTCGGAGGATGCTCCCAGGAAAATGGAAATAGATGGGTGTATTATTTACTTCAGGATATAAAAGTATCTAAAAATCAATCAGTAACATCAAGATTGGCAAACTTGGCAATCAGCTTCTTTTTAACATTGCCTTGGAACATCACAGTGACTTTAGCTTCTGGACCAGATCCCTCAACTGTGAGTATTTTGCCCTTTCCAAAGATCTTGTGACCCACTTGCATACCGGCCACATAGACCCCGGGTGCATGTTGATTGAGGGTACCCATTGCCCGACGCATACCGGTCGTTTGTTTTGGTGCAGGCTTGTTGGGTTTACTTCGAGTCACTTTTACTCCAGATTTCTTGCGATAATCCTCTCGGGTAAAATCGCTGATACTTCTTGTTGAATAGTCTAACAAATGAGCTGGTATTTCTTCAAGGAATCGCGAGGGACGGCTATACATCGTCTCTCCATATCGCTGCCTCATTTTAGCACCACTTAAATATGCACGTTCCATCGCTCGTGTCAAGCCTACATAAAAAAGTCTTCGTTCTTCCTCAAGAGCCTCATTGTCATCAATTGAGCGCTGTAAAGGGAAGAGTCCATCTTCCATTCCTGTTAAGAATACTACAGGGAATTCAAGCCCTTTGGCACTGTGCAGGGTCATCAGAGTGACCTGTTGTTTATCCTGATTAAACTTGTCGATATCGGTGAGCAGAGCGACTTCTTCCATATAGCCCGTTAAATTTGGTTCTTCAGCTCTCTGAGCATATTCAGATACTGCAGAGAGCAATTCGTAAATATTATCTGCACGAACTTCACTCTCTGCTGTTCCCTCGGCTTTAAACTGATTAACAAAACCGAGCTCGTCAACAAAAACGCGAGCCCACTCCTCAAGATTCAATTCATTGAGTAAGCTTGAATATTTTGAAATCAACTGAACAAACTCGATTACCCGATTAAAAGCCCTTGAGGTTAAACCGTATTCCTGGGCACGGGTGGCAGCGCTAAAGAGGGAAATACCCTGATCAATGGCAAAGGCGTTGATAGCATCCTGACTGGTCTTCCCTATTCCCCGAGTAGGCTTATTAATAATTCGCATGAAACTGATGTTGTCCAGCGGGTTTACGATGAGTCTGAAATATCCCAGGACATCTTTTACTTCCATGCGATCATAAAATTTGGTACCGCCAATAATCTGGTAAGGCACACCATTCCGACGTAATACATCTTCAAGTGGCCGAGATTGGGCATTGGTGCGATAAAGTAAGGCTACATCCTGGAAACCATGTTTATTGCGACGACAAACAGATTGGATCTCATCCACAATGAGTCGACCTTCATCCAATTCGTTCCGCCCTTCCAGCACCTTGATGATATCGCCATCACCACTTTCGGTAAAGAGTTCTTTAGCCGCTCGTTTTTCATTGAGTTTTACTACAGCAGAAGCTGCAGATAGAATAGTTTTAGTAGATCGGTAGTTCTGCTCAAGCTTAAATATCTGGGCACCAGGAAAATGCTGTTGAAAATCAAGGATATTTCCAATATCAGCTCCACGCCAGCCATAGATGGATTGATCATCATCTCCCACGACACACAAATTTTTATGCTCGTGACTAAGTGCTTCCACAAACTGAAACTGAGCCTTGTTGGTATCCTGGTACTCGTCCACCATAATATATTTGAACTGATCCTGATATTTTTTCAGGATATGCGGGTTCTTTTCAAACAATTCCAGGGGTTTCAACAGGAGATCATCAAAATCCATGGCACTGCTATTTTTAAGCTCAGACTGATAAATCCCATAGATTTTTGCGACGGTATCATCAAACGTCGACATAGCCAGATCAGTAGCCTCGGCCGGAAATATCATCTGAGACTTGAATTGCTTAATATTGTAGAACACTGAATTAGGTTTGATGACATCGGTTGAGATTTGCAGGTCCTTCAAGATCTTTTTGACAACTTTTTGACCGTCTTCATCATCATAAATACTGAAACTCTGCTCATACCCGATATAGAGTGCTTCCCGTCGAAGTATTCGGGCACAAATAGAATGAAAAGTTCCCATATTTACATGGGATCGATCCGCTCCCAGTATGCGCTTAATACGTTCACGCATTTCTCCGGCAGCTTTATTGGTGAAGGTAACTGACAGAATTTCATGGGGCTGAGCGGTCCCACTATAAATCATATTCGCAATTCGATGGGTTAGTACCCTTGTTTTTCCACTACCGGCACCGGCAAAAATAAGAACCGGACCTTCCAGGGTTTCAACTGCAGCTTGTTGTTGAGGATTTAGTCCAGCCAGGACATTGTTCATCTGTTGGATCTCCGGCGTTGATAGCGATTCACTTTGTTATTGTGCTCGCGGAGGGTTCTAGAAAAATCGTGAGCACCAGTGCCATCATTTTTTCCGACAAAATATAAGTAATCTGTTTTTTCAGGATTGAGTGCAGCATTGATGCTGGCCAATCCAGGGTTGGCAATGGGACCAGGGGGAAGTCCACGTTTTAAATAGCTATTGTATGGATCATCTATAGCAAAATGTTTGCGTTGCAGATTTCCGTTCCATTCTCCTCGTCGCACCAACATGTAGATCACTGTTGGGTCACAACCCAGGAGCATGTTTTTCTGAATTCGATTGTGATAAACCGAGGAAACCAATCTTCGTTCATCTTCTCTGGCTGTTTCTTTCTCAACCAGTGAAGCAAAAGTGATAAGACGCTTAAGATTAAATCCCAAATTGGCAGCTTGCTGGAGCATTTCTGGTCGTATACTCTCTTTAAAATGCCTGACCATTTTTGCTATCACCATAAATTCATCGCTATTTTCCAGAAAGCGGTAGGTCTCGGGAAAAAGAGTCCCCTCAAGATGTGTAAATCCATCTCCTGCAATACTGAGTAGCGTAGAATCTGTGAGAAGGTTAATCATTTTGAGCGAGTCCAAATTTAATTGACGGCTCAGGAGTCCGATGATTTCATCAGAACGTAAACCTTCTGGAATAGTGACAGTAATCTCAATTGCTTTTGCATGGGCTAGTGCCTCAATGGCCTCTGTGTTTGTAAGCCCCTTTGGAATGGAATAGGCACCAGGATAGATTGCTCGCGATCTATTAAGTAATTTTGCTGCGACCTTAAATGACTCTGGCGAGGATATTATGTCGGCCTCGTAAAGTTGCTGCGCAATT
>Ga0209045_1003116_pt1 | contig 10976 bp, 8 predicted proteins | sample SaaInlLV_10m_DNA_4_FD_184664 | JGI IMG/M metagenome (GOLD analysis project Ga0209045, IMG submission 184664) | Marine microbial communities from expanding oxygen minimum zones in the Saanich Inlet - Saanich Inlet SI072_LV_200m_DNA (SPAdes) (version 2) | ecosystem: Environmental > Aquatic > Marine...
AGGTCGAGGCGTGGCAACACCACCGGAACACCCAGAATGCAGTGATCGACTGGCAGTTCACAACCGGAAATGCCCGCGTCAAGCTTAAGAGACTGTATCCAACATTACAGATATGACATGACACTAGTGTGGTGGACTTTCCACTGCCTGTGGCCCCACAGACGAGGACAATTCCATAGGGGATTCCGCAAAGCTTCCGGAGGGTCTCTCCTGGGAGACGCAGTTCTTCGAACACTGGGACTCGGTAGGGGAGAATGCGGACCGCCACACCAACGGACCCCCGTTGGTAGAAGAGATTCACTCTGAAACGGCCCACACTGGCAATGCTGTAAGACAGGTCGAGCTCACGGGTCGTCTCGAAGGTCTTCATTCGTTCAGCGCCCGCGAGGTCTGTGGCGACGCGCCTGCAGTCCTCGGGTCTGAGGCGTTCCTCCCCGACGCTCTCCCAGACACCCTCGAGCCGGCATTGTGGTGGGATGCCCACGGTGAAGTGCACATCGGATCCGCCCCGCTGCGCGGCCTGGGTTAGAACTTCATCGACGCGCAACTCCATCAGATGCCTTCCTCGTCCTGCGGGGCGCTCAGCGCCTCTTCAACCGAGGTCTGCCCCCCGTACACTTTCAGGACGGCCTGTTCGTAGAGCGTCTTCATTCCTTCCTCTCGAGCCGCCGCTCGCAGTTCCGCCTCAGAGCCGCCATTCACGATGATCTTGCGCAGGCGTTTGCTGAGCGGCATCACCTCATAGACGCCGAGCCGTCCTTTGTAGCCGAGGTAGTCACATTCCTCACAGCCAACGGGCCGGCAGAACGTTAGAGGGCCTTCTATGGGAGGAGCTGCTCCCAGCTTCTCAAGCAGGTCCGACGATGGACTGAACTGCTCTTTGCACTCGGGGCAGAGGCGGCGGATCAGGCGCTGGGCGATGGCGAGGTTGAGCGCCGCGATGATCAGGTAGTAAGGTATGCCGATGTCAACCAGTCTGCTCACAACGGCGGGGGCGCTGTTCGCATGCAGGGTCGAGACCACCAGATGTCCGGTCAAGGCGGCACGGACGGCGATCTGCGTGGTCTCAAGATCGCGCATTTCGCCGATCATGATCACGTTTGGGTCCTGGCGCAGGATGTGGCGGAGGCATCGGGCAAAGGTCAGGCCGATGTCAGGCCGCACCTGGACTTGATTGATCTCCTCCAACTCGTACTCGACGGGGTCTTCGACAGTGATCACATTCAGGGCCTTTCGGTCCATGAACGTGAGTCCCGCATAGAGACTCGTCGTCTTCCCGCTTCCGGTTGGGCCGGTGAGGAGGATCATGCCGTACGAGGCTTGCAGGGCTTCTTTGAAGCGCTGCAGGTCTATCCCGACGAAGCCAAGGGAGTCCAGGTCGAGGATGCTCTGGCTCTTATCCAGTAGCCGCATCACCACCTTTTCCCCGTGTACTGTCGGCAAGGTTGAGACGCGGATGTCGATGTTCTTGCCCGGGAGCTTCAGGCGGCAGCGCCCATCCTGAGGCAGTCGCCGTTCCGCGATGTTGAGTCCCGAGAGGATCTTGATTCTGCTGACAATCGCAGGGTGCATCCGTGCCGAGACCGTGAGCAGTCGTTGGAGCACACCATCAACCCGCAGCCGGACGTTCGTCGTTTGCTCGCCGGGTTCCAGGTGGATATCACTGGCACGCTTCTGGGTCGCCTCCCTGAACAGCACCTCTACGAAGCGTACGACGGGCGTCTCCTCGGCAATGGCCAGGAGGTCAGTCGCGTTAGTCATCGCTTCGGAGTCGATGGGGTCGGCCTGCTCGACTTCGAGCGAGATTTCCTCCAGGCTCTGCTGTTCCTCGGCCAGAATGTCCTGTGTGGTCCCGTAGCAGGCATCCACGGCTGCAACAATATCGGCCGGTGGGGCTTTCACCGGCTCGATCCTGCAGCCAGAGAACTGCGACAGCACATCCAGGGCAGCGAGGTCAAACGGGTCTTCCATGGCCAGGGTCAGCACACCCGCTTCATCCTTGCTGATGGCAATGACGTTGAACCTGCGGGCAAGCGTTTCCGGGAGTAGATCAGAGGCGTCTTCAGGAAGGGTTGCCAGTTCGTTCGCACCGATTTCGGGGACGTGCTGGTTCTGGGCCACGAGGGCTTCGTGGAGCTGTTCGGTGGTCACGAACTTCATCTCGAGGAGGATGGTGCCGAAGGCTCCACCACTCTCTCGTTGAAGGGTGTCAGCGGCCCCCAACTGCTCTTGTGTTACCCAGCCGCGGTCGAGCAGGATGTCGCCCAGTCTGGGGCGGAATCGTCTTGATGGCGTCACTTAATCGGCCTCCGCAAGCTTCAACAACACCTGTTCCAGGGCCGGCTGGCATTCAAGGAATGCATCCACGATGGCTGGATCAAACTGCGTCCCCGTATGTTGCTTGATTTCTGTCACGGCTTCCTGAATCGGGACTGATGCACGATACACCCGTTCGCATCGCATCGCATCATACGTATCGACGACGGCAAAGATCCGTGCCCCGAGGCAGATGTTGTCGCCCCTCAGACCTCGTGGGTATCCAGACCCGTCGAACTTCTCATGGTGCGAGTGAACGATCTCTGCCGCCTTTTGCAGCCATGGAGCGGTGCGGAGGATGTTGTATCCAATGTCCGGATGGGCCTCCATGATCTCCCGTTCTTCCGGTGACAAGGCACCCGGCTTCCGCAGCACGGTGTCCGGGATCCCGATCTTCCCGATGTCGTGGAGGAGGGCCCCATGAGCGAGAGCCTTGAGTGCTGCTTCAGGGAGGCCCAAGTAGCGCCCCAGCACGAGAGCCAGCTCGCGCACCCGGATACTGTGTTTGCCGGAGTCCTGCTCTCTCGCGTCCAGGAGGCCGACCAGAGCCTCGAGAGTGAACTCGTAGAAGCGTTTCGTTTCTTCGAGGGATTGCGTGACCTCCGCGCTCTTGAGCTTTACCATGTCCTCCAGGTGCAGTTGGTAGTCGCGATTCTCGTCCAGCAGGTGGTGATAGTCAAAGGCGCGCTTCACGACAGCGGACAACTGTTGCCGGGATATGGGCTTCTGAATGAAGTCGTACGCACCATACCTGATGCTGTCGACAGCGTTGTCAACGGTGGCCTGTCCCGTCATAACCAGGGTAATCACGCGTTCATCGGCCTGATGGAGTTCCTCAATGAGCTCGAGTCCCGTCTTCCCGGGCATGTTGATATCGGTCAGGACGATCCCGATGCCATGGTCCGGGTTCCGCAGTTCCTCGAGAGCCCTTTCCGCAGAGGACCGCGGGGCAACATCGTACCCATCAAGCTCGAGAAGCCGCCTGACGACCTCAAGTATGGATGGTTCGTCGTCCACGATCATCACTTTTCGTCTGGGCGGGGCGGGGGGCGGGACGGGTTGATTCGTGGGCGCGATTTCCTCTTCTGGCGTGTCTGCCGGGCCGGTTGCCGCAAATCCTTTCTCAGACCAGACACGGTAGCGGTCACGGCCTGCCCTTTTGGCGGCATACAGAGCCTGGTCTGCCCGGTCCAAGAGGCGATCGAAGTCCTGACTTTCCGTGACCTGCGTTGTCTGGCAGGCGATTCCTGCGGAAAGGGTCAGGCGGAGCGGCGTGGTGTCCTCACAGAAGTTGCACTCACGGGCCTGGCCCAGGAGTTCCTCCGCGAACCTGACACCGTCATCGGTCGTCGCATTGGGCAGGATGACGACGAACTCTTCGCCTCCGTAACGCCCGAGGACTGCCTCGTCCGGGGCGACGTGTTGGAGCATTCGCGAGAACTCACAGAGGACGTGGTCGCCGGTCAGGTGTCCATGCGTGTCGTTCACATTCTTGAAGCGGTCTAGATCGATCATCACAACAACGACGGGATGCGCGTCTCCCGCCTGGGCGAGTTCCTCTTTGAGGGTTTCCTCAGTGTGTCGCCGGTTGTACAGGCCGGTCAACCCATCCCTGACCGCAAGCTGTCGCATGCGCTCAAGGGCCATGAAGACGGTTGAGAGGTGATTCGGGGCATGGTACAGGAACGTCATATCCTCGCTGGTGTAGGCCTCATCCGTCAGCAGGGCCAGGATTCCCCGCATCGTATCTCCCGTTCGGAAAGGCACCATGAACGTGCGTCGAGATGTGGTTTCTCTTTGACCATTGTCATCATCGCGTATCAGGCGTGTCTCCAGCAGTTCGTCCCGCACGGCTTTGCCACTGAGTGTGTGATACCGCCTCAGTACGTCCGCCTTGAAGCTGTCGACAAGCGTGTCGCTTGCGGCCTCCTGTGCCCGGAGGATCAGGTGAGAGGAGATTTCTTCCACATACAGGATCCCGACTACTTCGCACGGGAGCAGACGGCCCAGTCCCTGGCTGAGGGCTTCGAGCGCTGCGATCAGCGTTTTCGAGCGGATCGTCGTCTGGGTAATTTCTTCCAACGTCCGGAGCTGGTCCTGGTAGGTCCGCAGTGAGAGGCAGGATGGTACGTCAAGACGACGTCCCTTGCTCGTGGCTTCGGCGTGGACGTGTTCCACCAGTTCGGGCTTTCGGAAGGGCTTGGGCAGAATCCGGCTGACCCCAAGCTTTCTTGCTTCCACGACCAGGGGATCACTTGGAAACCCCGTGATGATCACCACACCGAGCCATGGCCAGATCCCAAGGGCTTCCTGGAGGAATCGCACGCCGTTCATCTCGTGCATTCTGATGTCGACCACGAGCACGTCAAATGTGTGCTGCATCAGGATCTGCAGCCCTTCGCGCCCATTGCTCGCCGTGTCCACCAAGGCTCCAGCCTGGTTGAGCATGCGCCGGACGTTCTTGCGGACGGCCATATCATCGTCCAACAGCAGAACGCTGACGTTATTCAGTTCGGTGTCAGTGGGCTGTGGGGCGCGTGGTTGTGGATCCGTGTCGCTCATGTGTGTAAGGTGGGCCTGTTCCTGGTGCTGAGGTGGTTCATTGCCCTGGCAAGTGGGGGCGATTTGGTCGTTTCTGAGTGTCGGCCAGGCTATGCGCCCTGCATCGGGAGGGCCTCTTCTGGGGTCAGGGCCGTTTCATGAGGCGGCGGATTCGGGCAATCAGTTCGGTCAGCGAGAACGGTTTCAGAATGTAGTCATCCGCTCCGAGTTCAAGCCCGCGGACGACATCTTCTTCGCGTCCCATTGAGGTGAGGACCACCATCGGGACCAAATGGTAGGCTGGGCGTTTCCTGAATTCCTCCAGCAGGCCGAAACCGTTCATCCCCGGCATTTTGACATCGAGTATCGCGATGGAAACGCCCGTTTCCGGCGCTCCCTCGAGGGCCTCCGCGCCATCGGTGAAGTGTAGGACTTCGAAACCTTCCTTGATCAGGCGGTTTTTGATCAGTGACGCGGTCATATCGTCATCTTCAGCCAGGAGGACGGTGCCCTTCTTGCGGGCCCGCCCATCCTGTTCGGTCATGACGCAGCTCCGCCCCTCGGCCTTCGCGCAATACAACAGCGCGTCTGCGTGACCGACAGCCTGCTCCAGGGCCTCGTCCTGATCCACTTCCACGAGACCGGCCGAGAACGTGACGTGGAAGGGTTGGTCATCTTCGGCGGCAAACGTCTCTTCCCTGAAGGCTTCCAGAGCCCGTTCCAGAGCGTGGAGAGCGCCGGGAATTGGCGTGTTGGGGAGGAGAACCACAAACTCATCCCCACCCCATCGAGCGACCACATCGGACTTGCGGAGCCGCATGGCAATCACCCGGGCGGCTCGGCACAGCACTTCATCCCCTTTCGCATGGCCATGGAGGTCGTTGACCGACTTGAAGTGATCGAAGTCCACGACGGCCAGGCACAAAGCCTGCTTTTCGCGTCCGGTGAGAGAGGAGATGGTCTGGTACATTTCGTGGAAAGCGGCTCGGTTGGGGAGATTCGTGAGGGGATCCCTTCTGGATTCCTCCGAGAGTCCATGCAGGCGGACCAGCTTCGCCGAGATTGCCGCTGCGATCATCTCCGGGTTGAATGGCTTCTCGAAGTAGTCATCGGCTCCCAGGGCGAAACACTCCGTTTTCGTCTGTGAGTTGACGAGTCCTGACAGCACAATTACCGGTGTCGCGGCGGTTTTCGGGGTCTGGCGCAGCTTGAGCAGCAGGGATCGGCCATCCGTGTCCGGCAGGATCAGGTCAAGGACGATGAGGGCGACATCATCCTGTCTGAGGAGCTTCTCGGCCTGCCGCCCATCGGCCGCCCAGAGCAAACGCCGGCTGGGACCGGCCAGTTTCCGTTCGAGAATTCTGAAGACAGCCGGATCGTCATCGACGACGAGCATCGTGACAACCCGGCCACCTGTACCGCCTGCTACCGTCCGACAAACGTCGATCAGACAGTCCGCTTTCTGAGCGATCACAGTGTTGTCGGAATCCTCCACGATAGCGGCAGCTTGACTTACCTCAGGGAAGCCGTACGTCTCACCCGACCCGCGGAGTGAATGAGCAATGCGGCGGATGGATTCCGTCACCTCCTCGCTGCCGGCTGACAACTCACGCCGGGCTGCCTCCAGCGCCTCGATGCGCGATGTCAGCGACTCACGGTACCACGACTTCAGTTCATCGGGGATGGTATCCATGTCTGACGGTGGGTTGGGCATAAGTAGTCCGCCTATGAGCATGAGGCAGGGCGTCAGTGTACGGGTGGTGCAGACTACTTTACTGAAGCTCGGAGCGACATTCAAGCGCAGAATAGGGGGGCGGAGGGAAGGGCATCGGTTCAGGCTTGGCAGAGGGCGCTATGCCTTGGAGGCGTGGACGAGTGCGGCGGACGGGGCCGCCTCAGTCGTCGTCATCGTCGTCGCGGTTGCTTCTGCCGGGGCCATGGCCATGGGCGGAGCCGGGAGCATCGTAAAGCGTTCCTCTTGAGATGAGGCAGATCACGTCATCGTCACCTGGAATGAAGCCATCCTGAGTGAACTGACTGTCGACTTCCTCATCTGGTCCGGCGCTCAGGGCGACCACATCATACCGGTATCCGGTGCCGCCCTCTGCGTTGCACCCTTGCCAAAGGAAGAGGGTATTGACCATGTAGCGGTTACCCCAGGGGTCGGGGTTGATGGGGGCAGTGAGGTAGGAACCGCGCCATCCGCGGTAGGCGTTGCGTGCATCACCGCCAGGTGCGTTGACGGACAAGTGGTACTCCATGAAATCCACCACGCAGTAATCGACTGGGCGGGCCCAGAGCTGAGCCCCATTGGGGCCGATCTCGGGAATGTCCCCATCACTCACCAGCATCTCAACAGGCAGGAGACCGTCCTCACATTCCGGCTGCAGGAAGCCTGGGGCTTTGATTTCCGTGAGGGCAAGAAGGACGGCGTCACGGATGACCTGTACATCCTGTCGCGCTCGGTGGAGCTTTGCCTTGCGAGCACGACGCATCAGAGCTGGGGAGAGACTTGCCGTCAGAATGGCCATCACGACCAGCATGACGGTCACTTCCAGGAGCGAGACCGGGTGTCTAGTTGTCGTTGTCCGTTTCATGGGTCCGATCGCATTTCGGGTGTGGTTCAGCTTGTCTCGCAAGGGAGGTCTGGGGCCGGTCGCGCACACGTTTGTGGAGCAGTGAAGAGGCCGTCACGCTATTGCAGACGTACGGCGTAGTCGTCTCCACCAACGGCTGCGTTCGAGACCAGTTGCTCGAAAGGCGTATCGATCTGTCCATTCCTACCTGCGCTCAACGCGAATACAGCTCCGCCTCGAGCGGCGCTGATGTTGATCACGTAGGCATTCCCCCAGGGATCATCGTTGATGCTAGTGTTGAGGTATGGGCCAGACCACGACGGTTCGGCGTCTGCTCCCTGGAAACAGAGGTACTGGCGCAAAGAGAGCCGGTGGGCTTCGGTCCACTGGGGGGTCTCTCCTTGCGGGATAGGGGCGTCCGTAGCAAGGACGAGGTGGTTTCCGTCTTGAGCGGTCGTAGGGCTAACGCCCGGGAAGTAGCCGACGTCTCTCGCGTATTCCGCCAAACCGGCAGAAATGGCGTTGAGCTCCATCTGCACACGTGCTTCCTTCGCCGCGTTCAGCATGCTCGTCGCTGCCGGGATCACCGCCGCAGTTACCAGTGTGGCGGCTGACAGAGAGAGCATCGCCTCGATCAGCGTCAGGAGGTGCCTGCGACTCTTATTCTGTTTGTGCCGGAAGCATTTCATGATCACTCAGTGGTGTCCTGTTGAGGAACTTGTTACGTCCCGTTGAGCCCTTGGCTGGCTGTGTCCGGGGTATCCGGCCTCTCAGAGCGCCGCGATGTGCCACCTCCCAAGCAGCTCGCATGCCAACATCCCAGCCGGATGGCACGGTAGGCCCTATACGAGAACGGTCGCTTCCTCCCGGTCAGCCAACGGAACATCTACTTCTCCACTTTCGATCTTGACAACAATGCCACCACATTGCCCTTCTATCAAGTTCACCGGATCCCTCGCGCGCGCGATGATCCACTTGAATTCACGACTGGAACGCTTCGTTTCAGGGCGCTGCCTGCTTGGGACCATTCCCCCGCCGCAGCTTGCCGTGTATCTGACTGTCCGCAGTGTCGAACGGACTCGGGGAAGCGGAATGAGGGCCTCGGCCGGAGATGGTGTCCAGCCCCCGCGTCGATGGTTTCGGCTCCGTCTTCCCCCCGCGAATCCTGTCACTTTTTGCTGTTTTTGCTCCAAAATTTGTAGTGACACTGCTCTGGGGGTAATGTACGGCATCGGAGGTTGGACCTGGCACGTTCTGTGGGAGGAACTACATTTGCCGGGACTCAGCTCTGCCGACACGTGCTGACAGGTTTCTTTGGCGTCTTCTGTGGAGGTGTTCCTCCGCGCCGAGGGCCCCCGAGCTAGTGGGCCAGGCCAAACCGCAAGACACTCTGCGCGGAGGTCTGGAATGGACTCGGACGAGAAACGCTGTCACTATGTGAGGCTCTCTCCAGCGTGTGAGCCGGACAAGCGCCAGTGGGGTGATCGTGGGCGTGCTTGTCAGGTTTGAGAGGTGTGAACCAAGGTGCCTCTGGCCTTCCAGAGGACCGTGCCAGGACGACAATGGCCCAAAAACGAACGGCTGACCAGATCTACGATCGGCTTCAGGCGGAAGGCACACTTGACCCAGATGTGCTCTCCTCCCTGTTCCCGCCTGGGACTGAGGTGCCCGAGAACGCCGTGCGGACTGAGGCCGAGCTCGCGGCCGCGATTGCCCACGCGGTCGAGGGGGAACTTGCTGACCTCCGCACACTCAGTCCGTCGGAAGATGTTAAGGGCCTTATCCCCGATCGCGTCGTCCAGTCGACGCGCATCCTTCCCCTGCAGCTTGTGGACGGCGAGCTGTCCGTTGCATATTACGATCCCTGGGATCTCCGCGGCCTTGACCGGGTTCGGCGAGCGAGCCGCGGCCAGCAGATACGCCCTTTGATCGCGCCACGTGGCCAACTCCTGCGTCTGTTCGAACGCCAGTTCGGGAGCAGCGAGGAAGCGGCTATCGACGAGTTTATCAAGCGAAGTCAGAGTGAAGTCGGGGCGATGTCAAGTGTGGATCGGTCGCGTTCCTTGTTCACGCTTGACTTCGAGGAGGACCTTGGCGAGACGACTGTCGAACGCCTGCTGGATGCGATCGTCATTCATGCAGTGAAGCGGCGTGCTACGGACATTCACGTCACGTGCCATCCTGGTCATGTGGCGTTACAGCACCGGGTCGACGGTGTTCTCGGTCCCCCAAAGATTGTACCAAAGGACCTGCATGCCGCTTTGATCAGCCGGATCAAGCTTAGTGGGGGGATGGATATCAGCCGTTCCGGGCTGCCTCAGGACGGCAACTTCCAGGTAGAAGTCGAGGGGAAATCGATTCAGATCCGTGTTGGTGTGTTCCCCACGGTCTACGGCGAGGACATCGCGCTACGCCTTCTATACAGCGACATCTACCTTCTGGAGCTGACTCAGTTGGGGTTCTCCGAAGCCAATCTTCCAGTTTTCTCAAACATGCTCGACAGTACGAAGGGGATGATACTTGTGACCGGCCCGGTCGGGGTTGGGAAAACCACGACGCTGTACTCCTCGCTGTCACGCCTCAGTCGCCGTCGCGGTCGGATTATCACGCTTGAAGATCCTGTGGAGAGTCGGATCGAGGGCATCACTCAGTCCCAGATATCTCCGGAGACTGGTTACGATTTTGCGGCTGGGTTGCGCAGCATTTTGCGTATGGATCCGGATGTGATCATGGTTGGTGAGATACGCGATGTCGAGACTGCGCAGATGGCTTTGCGGGCTTCCCTCACCGGCATGCTCGTGTTGAGTACGCTGCACACGGATCGCGCCGCCGGTGCGATCGCGCGTTTGCTGGATATGGAGGCGGAGCCCTTTCTGTTGACATCGTCTCTGCTGGGAGTGTTAGCCCAGGCCTTGGTCCGGCGGATCTGCGATGAGTGCAAAGAGCCGGTGACGATTGATCCGGCTGTGGTCGAGAGCCGGAATCTTCCCCGTGCCATCCTCGATGGTCCAGCCTGGCATGGCGCCGGGTGCGACCACTGTGAGCAAACGGGGTACTTTGGTCGGACGGGGCTCTATGAGCTACTTGTCGTAGACAACGCGATTCGGGACAAGATCAAGCAGCGAGCCGACACACCGGAGATCGCCCAGGCGGCCCAGGACGCGGGCATGGACACGTTGTTCGACGACGGCATCGGCAAACTGCACCGTGGACTGACGACGGTGGATGAGCTCATTCGCGTACTCAGCGGGAGGGGGTGACTATGCCTCGATACGCTTGGACCGCTGCGACCGTTGCGGGCGACATCAAACGCGGAGTGTACCACGCCAGTGACGCACGCGATGTCGCCGATCGACTGCGCAATGAAGGGCTCTCGGTCGTTTCCGTTTCCGAACGGAGATGGCCCCCCACAAATCCTTCGAGCGCAGAATTCGGTTGGATTCCGTAACCTGCTTGCCGCGTGGTCATAGGAACTTCTCCTTGTCGATACCACGCTCGTCTGGCGCACTATAGTTGCGTGCGATCTCTGCTTTTTCCAGCTTT
>Ga0209045_1003124_pt1 | contig 10961 bp, 7 predicted proteins | sample SaaInlLV_10m_DNA_4_FD_184664 | JGI IMG/M metagenome (GOLD analysis project Ga0209045, IMG submission 184664) | Marine microbial communities from expanding oxygen minimum zones in the Saanich Inlet - Saanich Inlet SI072_LV_200m_DNA (SPAdes) (version 2) | ecosystem: Environmental > Aquatic > Marine...
ATGAAAGCAATCGATGATTTGGTCAAAACTTTTGAACCACTCGATACTGCCTAACAACTTAACCTTTAATTTGAAACTACTTTATGAGTCAGGATTTTCAGGGTAAATGTCACTGCGGAGCAGTCCGCTTTTCTTATCAAGGTGAGGAAATCAGCAAAGGAATCCGCTGCAATTGTTCGATCTGTGTGCGAAAAGGTGCACTAATGACAACTGAAGCAATTGCGCCGGAAGATTTTATAATTGACATAGAGGAAGGTGCTTTAGGTCTTTATGAATTTGGTACAAAAACAGCGAAACATTATTTTTGCAAAAAATGCGGAATATATACTTTTCATCAAACTCTACGGCAACCCGGTTTTTACAAAGCAAATATCGGTTGTCTTGAAGGAGTTGATTCGTCGGCTCTCGAAGTGATTAACTTTGATGGTAAAAACCTACTTTGAGCGCATCAAGTTTAAGTTGCCCTGCGTACCAAATCAAAAGCCATGCGTTCTGCCTCCTGCATGGTTTCCTGTAGATCGATTGTTTTAAGCTGATAATTTTCCAGCAAAACCTGACCGTTGACCAACACAGTGCTCACATCAGCGGCCTGTGCGGAATAGGCAATTGAAGAAACAGGATTATGCCGCGGAAAATAATGCGGCTTGTTCGCATCCAGCAAAATCAAATCCGCACGTTTACCGACCTCAAGTGAGCCAATTTCATTTTCCAGTCCGAGAGCTTTTGCGCCATTAATTGTCGCCATCCGTAAAACTTGCTGTGCCGGAACTGATTCTGCGTCTTCGGTAACAGCCTTATTAACCAGTGCGGCGAGGTGCATTTCCTCAAACATATTTACATTGTTGTTGCTGGCCGAACCGTCTGTACCGAGTGCCACATTCACTCCTTTTTTCAAGAGTGCGTCAATTGGCGCAAAGCCGTTAGCGAGTTTCATATTACTGGTCGGATTATTAAGTACACTGACTTTGTGCTGCTTTAAAAGTTTAATATCATCTGCCGAAACGTGAACACAATGCGCGGCTGCGGTTCTGCAGGCAAACATTCCCAATTCCGCCAAATGCTGAACTGGTGATTTTCCATACTTTTCTAAACAATCCGCAACTTCCTGTCGACTTTCCGCAAGGTGAATGTGGATTACAGATTTACGTTTCAGCGCTTCTTCAGTAGTTTCACGTAAATATTCCGGACCACATAAGTACATTGAATGCGGACCGAAAAAAGCATTGATCCGCCCATCTGCTTTGCCGTGCCATGAGTCGTGAAAGTCAACAGCGGCTTTCATGAAAGTTGGCCCTAAATCGCCAACCTCCAACAATACTCCGCTCAAACAGGCACGAATTCCGGATTCTTTTACCACAGTTGCAACCTCGTTCATGTAAAAATACATATCCGAAAAACAGGTAACGCCAGATTGTATCAGTTCCAGAACACCAAGTTTTGCTCCCCAATAAACATGTTCAGCACTGAGATGATCTTCCGCGGGTTTGATCTTTTCCAGCAGCCACGGCCAGAACGGTAAATCATCTGCATAATTCCGGAAAAGGGACATTGGAATATGCGTGTGTGCGTTGACCAGTCCGGGTAACGCAATTTGATCGCTGGCGTCAATCACTTTGTCTGCTTGAAAATTTTCTGGAACCTTGCCTACTGCCAGCAGGCGTCCATCTTCAACTGCAATATCCGCGTTTTCCAGCACTTCATTTGTTGGATTAACCGTCAGAATGAGCGCGTTTTTGATTAGTAATTTCATTATGCTTTAAAAGGTGTTATGTGTATTGTGTCTCATTAATTGTTTGCAACTTCTCTCCATGATAACACAGAATATCCACTTCTTTGATAACTATCATCGCCACCATAAACTAGCCAGCTTTGGCTGATTCCAATCAAAGTCGGCAGGTATTTAAGAGCAGAAAAAGTTTTTGACATAATAGTTTTACCCATCTTTATTTCAAGCTGTGAGAGTTCAGCATCCTCTTCAAAAACCACATCAACCTCCCGACCTCGGCTATCTCGAAAATAGTACAGTTCACCTTGTTGAATCTTATTGTATCTGTGTTTCCATAGTTCACTAAGAACGTACGATTCAAAAATTGCTCCTGCGAGAGGATGCTGGTTTAATTGTTCTGCCGAGCGAATCCCGAGCAAATAGCAAACAAGTCCGCTATCGTAGAAATAGAGCTTAGGAGCTTTGATTACTCTTTTATTGAGGTTCTTGTAGTATGGAGCTAAACGCTTGATGACATAAGATGCTTCCAGAATTGAGAGCCATTGTTTGGCAGTTTTTTGGTCAATTCCGCAATCACTTGCAAGCGAGCTATAATTGAGTACCTGACCATTTCTTCCAGCACAGAGTTTTAAAAAGTTCTCGAACAATACCAAATCCTTAACCTGGAAAATAGAGCGAATATCGCGTTCCAGATAAGTATTGGTGTAGAACGAATACATCTCAGTTGGATTCAATTTTTCTTTGAATATTCTGGGATAAAATCCGTAATAGAGCACCGATTCAAGAGTAGGTAAAGTTTCCTGGTGACGGTAGATTTCATGATAAGAAAGAGGAAGCAATTTGACGATTGCGGTGCGACCAGCCAATGATTGATTTACCCTGTCCATCAGTTCCAGTTGTTGACTGCCAGTCAAGATAAATAAACCATTTTGATCTTTTGCATCAACCACTCCCTGGATATAAGAAAGCAAGGATGGTACTCGCTGAATCTCATCAAGAATCACACCTGAATTGTAACGAGCCAAAAAACCTTGCGGATCTTCTGTGGCAAAAGCACGGTTGGAGAGATCCTCAAGAGTAACATATTCCAAATCAGCAAACAGCTTTTTACAAAGTGTTGTCTTCCCTGACTGACGCGGCCCAGTAATTGTGACCACCGGATACTGTGCGGCAAGCCGCTGAATGTGTGACGAGATAATTCTTGGATAATACATTTTTTAAGTTTATATGGTGTAATACGGAATTGCAATCCGTAATTAACCAGTTTAATGCAAGCAGCATAACTTCTGACAAAGATGCACCAAATATATCAGTAAATCCTGACAGACAAGAACGGCTTAAGCAAGGCGTAGATTTGGATCTCTGCTAAACTGCCGCAATTTTTGCGCTAGACTTAATTTTAAAGCTGGATCCCGGATCGAGTCCGGGATGAAAAAATACTAGCTTAGCTAATTTTGAGTCGGCTTATGCATTGATTTTAGTCGGATTTTGTTTTTCTGTAGACAATTGAAAATGAACGGTAGCCCCGCTCTCCATAGCGGGGGGTGGAAATTAATAACAGAGGGGCGATATATCTTTTGAATTGGCAAACATCTTAAACTCTGTTTTAGTTCCCACACTCTCTCCATCCGCAGACTTGAGTACCTTGTTGGCGGTAGTTTTCTTCTCCCCCATAAATTAAAGTTGGATTATCACCGCGATCTTTGGCTAATAACATCCATTTGTTTAAACCTGAAAAAGAATCAGAACTGAGTGTCTTTCCGGATTTAATTTCGATCGGTCTCAGTTTTGTTCCCATTTCCACAATTACATCAACTTCATTTCCGCTTTGATCACGCCAATAAAAAAGATTTGATCGCTCACCCTGATTCATGCAGGATTTTAGCAGTTCTGAAACTACCATATTCTCAAAAATATGACCTCTTAGCGGATGGGTCAACAGTTGTTCTTCTGTCCTGATTCCCAAAAGCCAACAGAGCAGGCCCGTATCATAAAAATAAAGTTTAGGCATTTTAACTAGTCGTTTCTTAAAATTAGCATGATGTGGCCGTAACAGAAAAACCAGATAACTACTACTCAGTACTGAAATCCAAGCTTTGGCAGTGTTATGTGTGATACCGCACTCTGTTCCAAGAGAAGAGTAATTTAGCTGGCAAGCTGCTCTTCCGGCACAGAGACGCAAGAAGATTTGAAAAGTTTCCAGCTCCTGAACTTTAAGAATTTGTCGCACATCTCTTTCAACATAAGTCATCACATACGACTGATACCAGGTATTTACCGTCAAATTTCTGTCATAAACAGGCGGATAACTGCCTTTGAGCATCAAATGATCTGCATCACCCGGTAATTCTCCTGCATTTGTTAACTCCTGTATGGAAAATGGTAACAGTTCTAAGAATGCCGTCCTGCCTGCTAATGACTGAGAAACTTGAGACATCAGGCCGAATTGCTGAGAACCCGTCAACAAAAAAAGTCCCGTTTCTCCGGAGGCATCAACTCGTGTTTGAAGATAAGACAATAACTCAGGACAACGCTGGATCTCATCTAAAATTCCTCCCTGCGGAAAACGCTCCAAAAAGGATCGTGGATCATCTTTTGCGGAAAATCGAACATCCGGATCTTCCAGAGAAACATAAGGCTTGTCTGGAAAAATTGCCTTTGCTAAAGTAGTCTTTCCAGACTGCCTCGGTCCAGTAATGGTGACAACAGGAAAACCACTCAGTAAAGTTTTAATTGTCTTTTCTGCATCCCTCGCAATCATAATTCTTCTCCGACAATACTTGTTGATCAACAATAGTTCTTAGCATATTTTACGAAGTTTTGACAAATTGTCAAAGCCTTTTACAATTTGACACAAGTCTTGCCGGAAAGTTTCATCACGACCAAAATGTCCGATTTTCCGGGTTACGGCATTTGCCTAACCCGGCCTACACAATTTGAGATATATTTTTGGATTTCTGAGGACAATTGAAAATGAACGGTAGCCCCGCTCTCCGTAGCGGGGAGACACCAAGGAGAGAATACAAATCCGGTGTATCTGTTTGCACGGTAGCACCAAACGCTCTTGTGCGAATTTCCGGGTTACGGCATTGGCCTAACCCGGCCTACATGAAGGGACTGTGAATAATAAATTAAATTTCCGGGTTACGGCATTTGCTAACCCGGCCTACACAATTTGATATTTATTTTGGTTTTCTGAAGACAATTGAAAACGAACGGTAGCCCCGCTCTCCGTAGCGGGGAGACACTAACTCGGCTTTCGAGAAACAAGATGGAAGTTGGATTAAAATATCTTGTACTTTTGTGCGTTCCATCGTAAATTGGTTATAACTATTTTACGATGGAGAAAAAAATGGACAGATCATGGGCACAGCCTTTGGCGGGTTTACTACGTGAGCACAGGCAAATCGCCTTGTTGAGCGGAGCAAGGCAGTCCGGCAAAACAACGTTGGCACGTCAATTGTTAACGGAATTTAATTCAAAGGACAACTATCTGAATTGGGATGATGTAAATCATCGGGAATTGATTTTGAAAGGACCAGATGCGATTATTAAGTATTTGAATCTGGAGCAAATATTTGCTAAGAAACCACTTTTAGTTTTTGATGAACTTCACAAATACAAAGACTGGAAAAATTTTCTTAAAGGTTTTTTTGACCGTTATGAAAACGATTTCCGTTTTCTGGTAACCGGTAGTGCAAGGTTGGATCAATACCGGAAAGGTGGAGACAGTTTGATGGGACGTTATTTTTCCTATCGTCTGCATCCTTTTACGGTACGTGAGTTAGCAGGAGAAGTGGATTCCGGTAAACTTATTCAGTCGCCACTAAAATTAGATGCAGAAATAATGACATCTCTCTGGCAATTCGGTGGATTCCCGGAACCATTTTCTCGCTCAGATGTCCGTTTTTTTAGACGCTGGCAAAAACTGCGTCAAGAGCAGTTGTTTCGGGAAGATATTCGCGATTCAACCCATATTCAGGAAATTCAACAGTTACAACTTTTAGCAGCGTTACTCACGAGATATGCAGGAAAGGAGACAAAATACAGCACTCTGGCTCGTTCAATCAGGGTTTCTGTGGATAGTATCCGGCGTTGGCTAGCTGTTTTGGAAGCCTTTTATTTTTGTTTTCGCATCCGACCATGGCATAAAAATATTGCAACTGCTTTACGCAAGGAACCGCGTACCTACCTTTGGGACTGGTCGATGATTGCTGATGAGGGGCAAAAAGCGGAAAATTTTGTGGCCTGTCATTTACTCAAAGCAACTCATTGGTGGAGTGATTTAGGACATGGTGAATTTGATTTATTCTATCTTCGCACCAAAGAAGGTAAGGAAGTGGATTTCTTAGTAACACGCGATCAAGTCCCCTGGTTTTTGCTGGAAGTAAAACGCTCAAAGAATGCGCCTCTCAACCCAAACTTGAAATGGTTTCAACAAAAAACCGGAGCAGAATTTGCCTTTCAAATTTATTTTGAGGGAGAAAAACAGCAGGTGGATTGTTTTACTGTGCGTCAGCCAGTAAAGGTTTCGGCAGCTTCGCTTTTAGGACAATTGGTTTGAAAGGGATTTAATGATTGTCTTGTTGAGAATGTTATTCATGATTTTATCTCGTTTAACTATTAGTTGGAGAAGATTCTCCAAATTAAATAAAAAGTAAAAACCACTCCGCATCAAATTTTGCTTTGGCACAGAGTGGTTGGATAACTCAAATTTGTAAGCAATCAAAATTTAGTTATCAATCAATCTCGATGATTCCATATAGTGTTGAGCTACAACTCAGATCGTTCCATGTTTCAAGGCTTTGAGAACCTCTTATGGTGCCACAATTTTCTGATGTAGAGCCATTTGGCTCGCCTGAAGCCCATTTATCTGTCCCATCCGGCCATTTTGCACCGGATGAGATATTATCTGAAACTCCGCCATCTCCGCTCGTTGTACCATTGTCCCAGATCCAAGTGCCATCTGTGTCTACGTCATTTGCTCCAAGCCAGAGATCCCTAGCAGTTCCGCCATAGTTACCAAATTTTTCATACAACCATGTATTTTCAGCGTGAGTATTTATAGTCGCAAGATAGCCTCCAAGAGCCGTCGCAGCGGCTTTAGCAGCAGTCCAACTCATTGTGGTTGATGTGAGTGCATAAGTATGGCCAGCGTTTGTTTCAGCGCCTTGGATATTAGATGCCAAGATTGAATTGAACTCATCAGAAAGTGCTCCAGCACCATTAGCATTAACGGCTGCAACTTTGTAATAATATGTGCCATCACTGAGACTGGTGTGAGTGTAATTGTCAGTCGATATGGAAGGGATTGCTGTATCACTGCTGGTAATTCCTGAAGCATTGTCCCAATATACAGTATAGCTCGAGGCGCCGCTGACTGCGTTCCAATTCAGTGTTATGTTATCTCCGGCACCGCTGGCACTGACATTATCCGGTGCAGCTAAGAAAATCAATGTAGTAGCACTTATTTCCGAAGAGAGCGTTCCGGTTCCTGCTGAGTTTACGGCAGCAACCTTGTAATAATTAAGTGTTCCATTATCAAGACCACTGTGCGTGTAGTTATCAGTAGTAATTGAAGTGATTGCTGTATCACTGCTGGTGATTCCTGAAGCATTGTCCCAGTATACTGTATAGCTCGAAGCTCCACTGACTGCGGTCCAAGCTAGCACAACTTGTTGACTTCCACCGGTTGCAGTTACTCCGGAAGGTGCGGAGAGTGTAGACGTGGAACTAGTATTGTCTGCAGTCGTGCTTGCTGCACTGGTACTGGCAGTACTATCATTTTCACTTACTTCAGAACAGCCACTGAGCAACAGAGCTGCAGCTATTAGCAATATGCTTAGATATTTTGTTTTGTTAAGAAAAATTTTCATAGTTATGCTCGTCTAGTTTTTAGTTGGAGAAGATTCTCCAAGAAGGTTGACATTTAAGGCACTGGCATTTTCCAGCTTAGTACAATCAAAGGTGAAGTGAATCACATCTCCGGATTGCGGTTTTAATTGTTGGTTGACCACATGCTGTAGTTGTAGCAGATCGTCTTTGTTCATTTTTCCCTGCAAACTGTACAGATGTACGCCCTGCTGGAAATCGTAGTTCATTATCATGACTGTTAGTTCAATTGATGATTCTGTTGAATTTTTTATAATTGCCTAAACAACTATGATGGCTTAGTAAATAGTTGTCATAATGACTTTTTACGGCACCATCAACTATGTCAAAACTGCAGAGATTATAAGAGGGATGCTTAGAAGGAGTAAAGTGTAATCTTGGAGTGGTTTTGGAGTGATTACGCCAAAAATGACTGAAATTATAGATGAAATGTAATATCAGTAATCTTGGAGTGGTTTTGGAGTGCTTTAGCCAGAATGAGCGGATTTTAAGATCTCTCTCTTCATTCGAGATGACAAAAACTGGATTTCAGCCTTGTTACGATTGCATCATTACTATTACGCCAGCGGATCAATAATTATTTAAATCACTAGAGCGGAGTTTTCTGCATTTGCAGTGTGAGAAGTGAAAGCTGATCTGAGAGTCGTGAGTGAGATTTTCCACCTTCGGGACAGTGTTTAATTACAAAGCTGGTTGTATTAACGACTTTACGCCAGCGCGGGTGGTTGGGTAAAGTATCAACAGACTGATACTTGCTAAGAGTTCGTGAATGCCAGGTGTCAGTACTTTTGTCAAAATATGAGCCCCATTGTTGACTTTCCTGCGCCAGTTCAATGGGGCTTTTTCCGGTTTCCTGTTCCCAACACGAAAGTGAAATCCGTAAAGTTTCAACCAGTGTCTGACGTACTTCATTGAGTGACGGGATTAAAACTGCTGGTTGCCGATGTGCCTTTGACAATGCAACTTGAGCGGCAACACGTGCTAACAATTCCTGACGTTGAATAGGCTTGGTGAGATAGTCGTTTGCACCGCATTGATAACCCTGCGTGATGTCTGACTCACCCGTGAGAGCGGTCAAAAGCAGAATTGGAAGTTCATCTTTGCTGTAAATTTCACGAATAAGTTCGCAGCTTTCAAAACCATCTAAGCCCGGCATCATCACATCCATCAGCACCACGTCGAATTTTTCTCCATCCTGAATCAAGGTCAAGGCTTCACGTCCTGAAAGACAAAGTGTCCAGGCATATTCAACGGATTGCAAATAACCTGCGACTACTTCCAAATTGACAGGATCATCATCCACAATCAACAGTCGAGCATGTTCCGAATAGCTCACTTTATCCTGGGAAGGATGGATGGTATTAACTAGAGGGTGTGTGGGGATATTCGTAGAAGGCAATGAATTGTCCGGCATCTCTTTTTGCGGATCAGCAACATAGTCGGCTTTTGCCAACATGAAACTGAAGGCACTCCCTTTTCCGGGAGTACTCTGAACTTCCAAAGCTCCACCATGTGCTTCAATGAGTCTGCTGCAGATTTCCAAGCCAAGACCCATTCCGGACTGTTGCTGAACATGCTCTGTTTTGCCTCGTTCGAAACTTTCGAATAATTTTTCAATTTCTTCCGCTTCGATCCCAATTCCGCTATCTTTAATTTTGATTTTAATTTTGTCATTTTCAGCAGAAGCAGAAACGCTGATGCTGCCGGATTCAGAGTATTTGATGGCATTGCCCACCAAATTCATCAGCACCTGCCGGAGACGCCCTGGATCGGCCAGAACAGGTGCTAAGTCTGGCGGCACTAGATTTTTGAAGTTGAGCGACCTTCCCTGAATAAGAGGTTCAAGCAACTGCAGAACGTTTTGCACCAATGGAAACAAAGTTACTGATTCCATCTGCAACTGCAAATTGTCTTTACGTATTACAGCAAGATCGAGGAGATCATTGATCAAGTAATCCAGCCGCTTGCCACTGTTGATGATCAAACTCAATTGGCGGGTGGTGTTCTTTGATAATTTTTCTGCAGGTGCAGCCAAAATGCTTTCAGCCAAGCCGACCATGCCGTGCAGTGGTGTACGTAATTCATGTGAAGTGTTGTTCAATAATTGATTCTTCAATTCATCACTGCGACGCAGATTAACTAAAGCCAGACTTTGTGCCTGTTCCTTGTCCTCAAACAATTTTTTGATATTTGCCAACATACCCAGTGAGAAAATAAAAGCCTGAATTATAAGTCCGATCTCCACTGAATGAATAGTGAAACCGTTAGCAGGAAGTATTCCTTGAATCCAGAGACCAAAAACCAAGGACATGAGGATAAAGATACTCCAGCCACTGAATAAATATCCCCCGGCAAGTAGACCTTTACGCCAACAAGAGAACGCCATGTACAATAAAGGAAGCAACAAAAATGCGAGTAACGACATCAAGTGAGTAAATAAAGAAAAAGTCAGCACAAACATCATTGGCAAACACAGTAAATTTAAAACTATCAGGAGAGTGCTGTGCCGGTGTAGTTTAGGAGTTAAATTTTTGCTTTGCAGTGTCCTGCGGAAGAAGAGAATGATGAAAATGAAAGACAACTGAACTGAAAAAGCACCGGCGTAATAGTTCCATTCTGGTGCAAAAGATAACCAATATACAGTGTCCCACCTGTGCGACTGGAGCCGGAAATATGTGGCACAAAGCAGAAAGAGCGTGTAGTACAAATACATTCGGTCTTGAAAGTAAATGTACAGGCACAAATTAAAAAATACGAAAACCCCAATGATACCTAAAAATATGCCGAAACCATAATGCTCCGTTATAAATGACTTTTTTAATGCTTCAGGTTCCCAGACAGCTAAAGCTACCTGCAGAGTGCTCCTGCTGATAACTCTCAGGAAAAAAGTCTTAGTTTCATTTGCAGCAAAATCCAAATCAAAAATGAACAAATCCCGACGGGGACGTTTTTCATTTACCAATTTATAAATATCTTTTTTGAGCAGAGTTTGCTCGCCATCGCTGGTGATAATGTGTAGTTCCAGCAAGTCATAAATTGAATCATATTCCAGTGGGATATTGCGGGAATCCTCGGAGGGGTTGGAAAGTTTAAAATGTAACCAGTAAGCAGAATCAGTAACACCGAAATTTGGGCGGCTGGAATTACTTTGCACAAATTGCCTGGAAAGTTCTAGTTCACGGACATTTTTCAGTGTCAATTTCCCGGAAGGATCTTCATGATACTCCAGCTGGAGTCCAAGCGGTATTCGTACCTCTCCTTCTTCAAAAATGAGCGGTGTTGCCATTCCATAAGTTGACGTTCCAAAGATGAGTATCAACAAAATTGCTAAACGTGAAAGCAT
>Ga0209045_1003129_pt1 | contig 10929 bp, 7 predicted proteins | sample SaaInlLV_10m_DNA_4_FD_184664 | JGI IMG/M metagenome (GOLD analysis project Ga0209045, IMG submission 184664) | Marine microbial communities from expanding oxygen minimum zones in the Saanich Inlet - Saanich Inlet SI072_LV_200m_DNA (SPAdes) (version 2) | ecosystem: Environmental > Aquatic > Marine...
CGCTTGTGCCTTTTTGCGGTAGGAAAGTCAGACCTCAAAAGTGTAAAGCGTTTATTTCCGGATTAAATGCATAAGAACCACTTTATCTTCTTTTGTGAAAAATCTAAACAGCAACAAACAAGTAAAATAAGTTAAGACACTTAGAACAATAACGAATGCGAGATTAAATTTTGCGTTAGCCCACACGATGAACGTTCCCATAATAGCCACACTTATTAACGGCTTAGAAGCAACAGCAACAATATTTATTTTACAAATATATTTTGCAACATAATATAGGCCCAAAGCGAACAGAACTATTTCTGTAATAACCGTTGCAGTACCTGCGCCCAAGTACCCATAGTGAGGAATTAAACACATATTCAATGCAATATTTACAAGAACACACGTTCCTGCCAAAATAGCATTAGTCATTTGCCTGTCAACGGCAACAAGAATATTCATCAGAATGTAATTAACAAAAATAAAAACAAGAGCAAGAGATAATATCTTTAATGCCGGAATTGTTTTTACATATTCCTCGCCATAAATTGTATATATTAAATGCTCAGATAGCAGTAGTGTTCCAACTGCTATTGGCAAGGCAATCATAATAAGATACCTGAATGATGTTTTGTAAACCCCTTTAAGAGAGCCAATAGACTCCTTGTGCAAGCTGGATACAATGGGAAACAGCGCACTGACAATCAGGGCTGGTACAATGCCCATCAACTCTATCAATCTCATCGCAGCTGAATACCACCCAATCTCACTATCACTTCCCCTGATAATGAAAAGCATAACTACGTCAATCTTGAAATAAATAACAGTGAAAATAACGGTCAGGGCAAGGGGCAAAGATTCTTTAAGGATGTACCTCCAGAACTTTAAATCAAAGCTTGGACATATTTTTTCTATGCATACATCAACGATACAAAAGCCAATTATTGAGCCAAACGAGAAGACCACTAAGAACACATTAGCCAAACCAAGAATCCCATATCCTACTGATAAGATCGCTATTCCTGACACAAAGAGAAGAATATGATTTGTACCTTTCAAAAATGCTTCTAAGTCCATCCGTTCATGCGCATTAAGAACAGTGCAAAAAAATTCTATCAAAGCCTTGAAAAACATTACGCAACCAAAGATCACAAGCAAAGTAATGACATCGGCAGAATAATCAGTAAGAAGGATGAATATGCCTATCACAGAAACGCATATAAATGAAAGAACAATCTTTAACACGAGAATATTACCAACGTATTCTCTGGTCAGTTCTTTTTGCCGGGACACATTCCTTATAAGTATTGTGCTTAAACCAAAATCTGCTATTATAAAACAAATTCCAGCAAATGAATATGCAAATGATAATTTACCAAAATCGTCATCACCCAATTTCCTTGCTATATATATAAACAAGAGTGCCGGCAAGATTCTCGTAGATTCTGACACTATCTTATAAAAAATATTTCGCCTTGCACGATTAATTAGACCGACTTTTGGCACGTTTCTGACTCCCTGAATTGTGTTAATACCACGGCAAGCCCTAATATTATGCCCCATTGAAGATGGATACCATGGACAACAAGAACATCTGTAAGGTTATTGAATAAATAAACAATTACCCCTACTACTAAACCAATAAAAAGACTACAATTTTTGGTTTTTTCTAACGTCTTCAAGGAACTCACCAAATACCTGACTATACATACTAGCCAGAAGACAAAAGCGGATAGTCCTAGTACTCCTGTCTCCACAAATACTTGTAGATACAAACTGTGCAAGTGGTGCTGTATCATGAAATCGTGTTTAACAAACTTCGTAATAAGTAAAGGATAGTTGCCTATGCCTATTCCAAGAATTAAGTCACCTATTACCATGCTAATTCCTATTGGATAACACATAGCTCTATGTTCTAAAGAACGCAGTACAGGTTGCAACTCTACTCTATCCATAAAATTACCTCTAATATCTGGAAATAAGAATGTGATAACAAATATTACAAATAGTATCGCTAAGAAAAGTGAAACCGTTTTCTTGGCTTTTGTCAGAAAAAAAACAAAGACCATTGCCAAAATCAAAGATAACCAACCCGATTTAGAAAATGAAAAGGCCCAGACTATTATTGACAGACCAGTAAGAACACCTAACATAATCTGCTCCCATAAAAACACACTTACCATCATCATACTAAAAAAAATAGGTATTGTTAAATTTACATAAACTGCAAATGGATTCGGATTACCAAAAAAGAAAAAAACTCTATGCCCAGCATCTAAATTAGCTTCAAAATTGCTTAAATTGTTAATGACTCCAAATATAGAAACCATAGCCACCGTTAGAAATATAGAATACAAAATTACCCTCATCTTTTTATCGTCATTTATAAGATTTATAGTTAAATAATAGATCAAAAAAAGCTCTAGCCAACGCACAATCTCCTTCACCGTTAACGATAACTCAATTGATTTCATAGCTGACAACATAATACACAATACGAAGGGAATACAACAGTACACCAACTTCATGTTTCCAAAATAATTATATCTTTCAACTATGCTTTTATATATACAAATAAGAACGAAAATAGCCAGAATTACTTCTAAAGGATAGATTGAAACACTGTCAAGGATTATACTACCCTCAAATGGTATCGAAATGATTATAAATGCAATGCCTAAATACGGCTTGTAAAGGATCACACTGGTAATTATACATACTACGCCAATTGTAATAATCCAAAAAATCATTCCCATATTCTTATAAAAAAATAAAAACCTTAAAAAAGGCTCATTTTAAAATTAATTATGAAACGTTATATTTGTCACAAAAACATTGTCATTGTGATAAACTGTTCTATGAAAAAACTTCGTCATATTTTTTAGTTTCCATTCAATTCTTCCCTCCTTGTTCTAATGACTAATGACGCCATTCATGGCGGGCTAATTGACGATCCACCTAGGCTGACTAGTGACTCTTAACCAATATCCGTTCGCTCTGGCAATCTAATTCCTTGCGCCCTATGCGCCTTTTTGTGGCTTAATTAACTACCCATTGAATCTAAATCATTAACAATCCCCAATCATCAATCTACAATTCTCAAGGTTCCCCCAACACAGTCTTGTAAATCTTATTCTGTGGGTTGTATTCAGGGACAAGTTTTTTTAACATCCGAATAGCGGCATCAACATTTTTCGCATATGCAAAGTTTATAAGCTCATCTATACCACTTTTAAATTCTTCCCAATCTACTTTTGTAACACCTGCGACTGTAATACTTTCATATTTTGTACTTTCCTCTGCATCATCTATTAACAACTCTTCACAAAGTTTTTCTCCAGGCTGTAATCCTATATATTCAATCTTCACATCTTCAAGACTAAAGCCCATCATCATTATCATGTCTTTTGCCATGTTTTCAATATTTACAGGGTCTCCCATATCCAATATAAACACTTCACCACCTTTTCCCAGACTGGCAGCCTGCATCACAAGCTGAACGGCCTCCGGTATAAGCATAAAATAACGGGTAACATCTGGATGCGTTACCGTTACAGGACCACCATCCTTAATTTGCTGCTTAAATTTTGGCACTACACTACCAGAACTATCAAGCACGTTTCCAAACCTGACTGCAACAAATTCGGTATCACTTATGCTATTAAAATTTTGGAGGTATAACTCACACACCCTCTTGGTAGCGCCCATCACGCTTGTAGGCCGAACAGCTTTATCTGTAGATATCAAGACAAACTTTTTCACCTTATATTTATCTGCCAGTTTTGCAGTTTTGATGGTTCCCAGTATATTGTTTATTATAGCCACACATGGATTAGTCTCGACAAGTGAAACGTGTTTGTACGCAGCTGAATGGAAGATTATGTCTGTATTTAACCTTCTCAGGTGGTCTTCAATGCTAATGGGCTTAGTTACATTTTCTAGGATTGCATGAAATTCCACTCCATTTACATTTCCATTCAATTCAGAATCAATTTTGTATAACCCATGCTCATTATTATCAACTAACATTTCAATAGAAGGACTCCAATTCACTATTTGCCTGGACAATTCAGCCCCAATAGATCCGCCAGCACCAGTAATTAAAACCGTTTTACCATCAATAAAACGCTCTATGCGTCTCTTATCTAAATCCTTTGGAGCTCGCTTCAAAAGATCGTCAATCTCTATCTCCCTTATTTGATTAACACTCACACTTCCACCAACAATATCCGACAGGCTCGGTAGAGTTTTGAACTTAACGTGTGACACCTTACAACCCTCAATTATCTTTCTTACTTTCACGCCAGACGTAGAAGAAATCGCAATTAATACATCTTCAATACTATTGCCTTTAATTATTTCATTCAAATCTGCAGTTCCTGAATAAATTGGAAGGGTATGTATATTCCTTCCAATCTTATTGATATCATCATCGACGAAACAGATGGGGCGATACCCAAGCAAAGGATCATACCTCATCTCTTTTGCTATCATTTGCCCCGCAGATCCTGCTCCATATATCAATACTCTACGTCCTCTCCTTCTTTTGAGCACAAAATAAAATCTATACAATCGCGTGCTAAAACGTACACCACCAGTTCCTATTAAAAAAAGCAGCCAGTATATTATGAATATACTTCTGGGCATTCTGTAGGTATGTATAAAAAAAACTAATACAACAGAAACAATGACACTAATTGTGACAGCCTTTACAACCATAACAAAACTATCCACACTTGCATAACGCCATACGGCGTTATACATACCAATCCTGATGAATACCACAATTGTTACTGCAATTAAAATAGGCAAGGAAGTGCAAATGAAGTGAGTATATTCTAATGCGCCTTTAAACTCAAACCGCAAAAGAAAGGATGTAAAGTACAAAATGACTATTAAGGAAATATCTGCAGAAACTAGTATTAGCTTTTTTTTCATTTTATTTATCTTTTGAAATTATATGTAGTTCTGTTACAGCAAACTAAGAATTTGTATAAGGTGTTGCCAACCACTTACATCTGCAAGGTGTAGGTGGTTGGCTTTATGTTTTTGATAATTCTATAAATTATTAAAAACATAACTACGAAAAATACAAATACTACAATCTGCCAGACTATGCCTTTTTTATATGCAAACAAGGCCAAAACAGCAAATACAAATTGTGTTGATGCGTATGAGAGTGACACTTTCCAATGTGGTATTTTCAACTCATTACACATATATTGGTACAAATGTCTCCTGTGTGCCATAATTATGTTGTCCCCCCTTTGCAGTCGGCAAAAGATAGTTACTAAAGAATCTGCATAGAACATACACAAAAACATTATAATACACAGGAACTCACTAATGCTTGTTGAAAGTTTAATCACAAAAGAAGCAAACACAAATCCTAATAAAACGCTTCCCACATCCCCTAAAAACACTCTTGCCTTTGGAAAATTAAAAGGTAGAAATCCCAAGCAACCTACAGACAAAGCGGTACTAATCATGGCAACACCAGATTTCTCAACTAAGAAGAAAGAAAAGACAGCCATAAATCCATAACCTATAAATCCTGTCAAACCAGCAATTCCATCTATCCCATCCATAAAGTTATAGAAATTTGCCGTTCCCGTAATAAATATTATCCAGAATAAAAAAAGTAAGGCTGCAATTATTGAAGCCGGCATTCCGGTAAATAAGCTAACCACTATAGAAGAAACGACCAATTGTAATACTAATCTTAACTTTTCTGGAATTGAAATGCGATCCTCTAAAAGGCTAACAAAACCTACAATACCTGCTAATATTGTAAATGCTTGATGTTGAGTTACAAAAACTCCCGTAAGAATAAAAGCCAGCAATAGTCCAATCCCACCACCTTTTGGTGTAGGTACCGTGTGTGAACTGCGCTTGTTAGGTGCATCAATCAGGCCGACTTTTGAACCATATCGCGAAACAATACCAGCAAATATCAGACTAATAAGAAATGAGAGTAAAGAATAGAGAATAAGCGATTTAGCCATTATTTTATACTATAATCAGAACTTTAAAATTAATCTCAGAACTACCGGGAAGCAAAATACAAATAATTTAAGGTTTGTATTAAAGAACCATTTCCGCAATGCAGGACAAGTTTAATATTATCCTTTCGACTTTCACCCATAAATACTGCACACATGAGAGGCGAGTTTCATCTCTTCCTTCAAAAACATTTTACTCGATTACTTAAGCCAGATACCAGTAACATTTTTGGTATACTGAGAAAGAACACTTACTGATTACTAACAAACTTTAACCTTGCTTAGCGGGGAGCACTACATTGGATGACAACATGAAATCTCTTGTATTTTTTTAAGTAGCAAAAGAAAAAGTAGTAGGTAGTTTTACACTTATTAGTTGAAGTTGCGATGCATATTATCCGGTGAGAAACGATCTTTAGGAGATTCCATAAATCTCCAAATGCTATATAGGTTTATTCTTTTTATACCACTCCACTGTATCTCTTATCCCTTGAATTTGGCTGTAGGGCGGATTCCAATCATAATCTCGACGAAATGCTTCAGATGAGAATCTGTATTCATCAATTAATCTACTGACAACGTCTTCATTAATGGGTAATCTTTTTTTTAACAGTTTTTCTATCAGTGTCCCTGCATTTCCACTTAGCCGAAATAAAACTTCTGGGATTGAGAAAACCCCTTCCCCTCCCCTATAAGCCCGATAAATCTCGGAATAGAGCTGCCCACTTGTGATATCCTGTCTATCGTTGATTAAGTATGTCTGCACGGTTGGTCGTTCAGGTTTTTCATCCTGAAGGATTTTCAAAATTGCGCTACAAACATTCTTGACATAAACCACACTTCGTTTACTTCTAACAGCTCCGAGAGGAAGAGGAATTCTTCTTGAAGCTGCATTAAGAAGCCTTAGCATATTCCCTTTGTTTTCAGGACCATATACCATTGGTAAACGAAGAATAATACATTTAGACTCTTTATGTGCAAACAAATCAACTAAACCTTTCTCTGCCTCCAATTTGCTCTCCCCATAGGGATCATCTGGTCTTGGATTGTCATTTAAAGAAATAACACCTCCTTTAAAACGACCATACACTGCGACAGAACTAATAAAAATAAATTTCTTGACTCTAGCTTCTATAGCTTTCTTAGCAAGGCTTAGAGTCAAGTCTCGATTGGTTTCTAGATATTCTCGTAAATAATTTCCCGATTCTTCATTAAAAACATGCACACGAGCAGCAAGATGTATAAAAGAGTTACTTCCCTTTAGTTTATTTACATTTAGTGTTTCTAAAGATTTCCTATCAAGTCTATTTATTAATATATGAGGATAGTTCTGACAATACTGAATAAATGCTTTACCAATAAAACTTGTTGCTCCAGAGATATGAACATTCATTTTTTTATAATATTTAAAGTTTTTTCAAAGGTTTCAGCAGCATGGTGCCTGAGACAATTTTTTTTTACATAATTTCTACCATTTTCTCCCATTTGTTTAATCATTTTATTCTGTTTTGACAAATTTTCAATCATAGAAGCTAATTCTAACGGCGATATTTTGTTTAGAACAATACCCGCATTCGCTTTTTTGAGAACTGTCACAGAATCTCCAACAGCAGATAAAAGAATAGGTGTTCCAACTGCCATATGATCAATGAGTTTACTAGGAACAGAATCTTTCAGATTTTCATGGAGGCTGATTATAGACAAATCACATACTGCAATAATAGAAGAAGCTTCAAATCTATCTTGATAAGGAATGTATTTAACATTACACAAATTGTAACTATTTACTTTATTTAGAAGATGTACTTTTAGAGGACCATCACCTAATAATAAAAAATGAATCTTTTCTTTTTCTCTTAAAATCCTTGCTGCTTCAATAATAATATCCAAATTCTGGAAACGGCTGAAAATGCCAGCATAGATAACAATAAACCTTCCATTGGGAATGCTATACTTTGCTTTTAGTGTTGGATCCCTTTTAATTTTAGTCAGCTTTTCATCAGTCCCGTTAGATAAAATAGATATTTTTGAAGGATTAATTCCCTTTCTAATTAAGTTATCTTTTTTTCCAGGTGTGACAACCAATATATGATTTGAATAAAAAAGTGAGGCTTTCTCTATCAAACGCATTATTACTGACAAAAAAGACCATCGTTTCATTTGGTTGGAATCAATTAGAACATCCGGCCAGATATCCCTAATATCAAGAACCAAAGGTATTTTGTAAACATATTTTGCAAGACACCCTGCCAAAAGGATGAATATTGGAGGGCTGGAACTGATAACAATATCATATTTTGATTTTTGAGATCGATCCTTGATAATAATAGATGAAATGCTACATAAGGAAGAGATCCAACATAAGAATCTGCTTATTTTATTAATTCCCTTTGCAACTACATGACCACGTACAATATTTATTTGACCAATTTTTTCCTCATAAAGAAAAGGTAATTTTTTATATTTTTCAGAAATTTTACATTTTGGATAGTTAGGTTTAATAGTGAATACAGTAACCTGATAACCTTTTTCAACTAATGCTTCTGCTAAACCGGTTATCCTAGGAGCAGCAGGCCCAGCCTCAGGGTAAAAATAATGACTTATAAAAAGAATATGCAATTTTTTACTAAGATATTTGGAGCTCACCGTATCAAGCGAAAGGTGAGCATTAGCTAAACACGTTTAAACAAAGAATTAATGTGAGAATAAGCTCATTCCACGGCGTAAATCTCTAATAAATTGTTTTTGATCTCTAACGTAAAGTTGCTGACGGGCTTTAACCCTCTTCCACAGATTTCCAGGTTTACTATTATATTTCCCAAACTTAACTATAATATCTTGCGTAACTGAGTTGTAAGTCTCACTGTCCATTACCAAGGAACGTCTATTGGTATTTACAAAGAAATAATCAACCGGGTTTGTTTTAAAGAAATAATCGTTTTCGACTCTATCATTTACTAAATTACTAGCCTTGGCTAATTCAAATATCTCAGTACCAGGATAGGGTTTATATATCCCTATTCCAGCATAATTCGGTTTTAACTCAAGCATAAATTTATATGTCTTTTCCATTTCTGCTACTGTTTCATCCGGCAAGCCGCACATAAAATATGCAGACCAAAAAAGACCTGATTCCTGAAGTATTTTTGCACCAGTTATAATTTTTTTTCTATCAAGTTTTTTATTAAACAATTTCAGCATGCGTTCGCTTCCACTTTCAACTCCAACTGAAACCCTGTTACAACCGGCTCTACGCATAGTTTTAAGCAACTCTAAATCGATGAGGTCCATACGAGTACTTGTTTCCCAACTAAATTTCATCTTATTTGCAATCACTTCTTTGCAAAATTCCATTATGCGCTTCCTGTTCACAGTAAATGAGTCATCTTTGAACATGAATTGATGAACATTATAATTTGTCTGGAAATGTTTAATATCACTTAACAATCTATCAAGACTAAGATAACGAACTTTTCTTAACCAAACGTTAGAGCAAAAAGTGCATTTATAAGGGCAGCCTCTTGACGTTAACATCAATCCGAAATCTTCAGGTGTATAGCTATTAAGCGAATGTAGATATTTACAATCTGGAACAGGGAATTCATCTAAACTCTCTGCAAATGTAGAATTTGGAGTTTCAACTATTTCACCTTTTTCATTTTGAAAAAGAATCCCTGGTATATGCTTAATTTTTTGATGTTTTGCCGGGTTTAACATCTCTAAAAGTTGTAGAAAACCTTTTTCGCCTTCGCCCACGACAACAAAATCAACACACGGATGTTTAACGACATTATCACCTTGAATTGTAGGATGAACGCCTCCCATTACCACATGGCACCTTTCATTAACTTTCTTCGCAATAGTTGCAACGCGCATTGCGGAAGCATATTGAGATGTCATGGTAGTTATGCCTACCAAGTCAGGAGAATAGCTTTTTATTGTTTCTTCTATCTCTCGCCATACTTCAAAATGCGTATCATTTACTAAACCTAAATATTGTTGAAAAAGTTTTCTCTGATCAAGAATATTAATATTATAAATTTGTTTTTTTTTATCCGGATCATATATTTTTATGTCAGAATAACCGCTTTTAGCAACATAGGACGCCAAACAAGTCAGGTTATAGGGATAACCTCTTTTAAAAGAGCCGGTTAACCTGTTAAATGGTGGTTCGATTAACAATATTTTCATATATACTTTTTAGATCCTTTCCATAAGGACATTAACTATTCTTTTAGCCGCGTTTCCATCCCATTTATCAGGTTGTGAGATTCTGAGACTATCCCCAGTGAGAATCTCATTTACAGCTTTAATAATGTTTTTGGCGTTATTGCCTACAACCTTGTTTGCACCAGCAGTTATTGTTACAGGACGCTCCGTATTATCACGCAAAGTAAGACATGGCACACATAATGCCACTGCCTCTTCTTGTAAACCTCCACTATCAGTGAGGATAAGCTTTGCCATCCCGGTTAAAGAAAGCATTTCGAGGTATCTCAGAGAATCTATGACATGTAAATTCGGCAAGCTATAAATCTTTTCCCATAAACCGAAGCTTTTGGCCATCTTTTGTGTCCGGGGATGGACGGGGAAAACCAGGGGAAGTTGCTTTTGAATTTCGCCGATGGCATAAACAATTCCTTGAAAAACATTAGGATCGTCAACATTACTCGGTCTATGCAGGGTCAATACTCCATAAGAGCCAGCTTTAAGATGAAGACGCTCCCATTGACGAAGCTTTAATGCTTTTTCCCTATGTTTCAGTAAACTATCTATCATCACATTCCCAACAAAATGAATCCTATCAGAATCAATGCCATCTTTTTCTAGATTGTCAGAAGCCATTATATCAGTTGTAAAAAGCAAATCACACAACACATCCGTCACGCATCGATTGATCTCTTCAGGCATAGTCCAATCACGGCTACGCAAGCCTGCCTCAACA
>Ga0209045_1003130_pt1 | contig 10925 bp, 5 predicted proteins | sample SaaInlLV_10m_DNA_4_FD_184664 | JGI IMG/M metagenome (GOLD analysis project Ga0209045, IMG submission 184664) | Marine microbial communities from expanding oxygen minimum zones in the Saanich Inlet - Saanich Inlet SI072_LV_200m_DNA (SPAdes) (version 2) | ecosystem: Environmental > Aquatic > Marine...
GCAAACGTTTAAGAGCCGGGTGGGATAACGACTATCTGCTCAAGGTGCTGGCCGGGGCATAAAATTTGATGCGATTGCCCTAGGTTTTGTCTCAGGGCATTCGCATGACGAATGTAACAATGGCTTGTAATCCAGCCTACTGACTGCATCAATAGCACTTGCATGAATCAATGTATAATGAGCAAAAATTGATTAATATTGCGGAGCAAGCTCCTCAAAACCAACAATGGCGTGAACGTAATCGTGACGCGGAAAAGTCATGCGACTGCCCTGGGTTTTGTCTGTTTGAATAGTAAAAAAGGGATGGCGGAGGAAATAATCAGATGAGGAAGAATGATTGCGGGTTATATCGCGAATTCTGAAGTTATTGCCTTTTGTGGTGTGTGCACAAATCTCAAGATGACGGGTGTTGATTCTATGTGGTCATTTGTGCAAGCAGTTCTTTGGTAAGAGGGTCGCCTTCGTTACCAAGCCGGTCGGTGATAGAAAAATGGTTGTCGCCTGGCATCGACATATATTCTGCCTTGATACGATTTAATCTCAATTGAGCAGAGTACTGAAGTGATTGCCAGTGAAACAGATCGGGTTCATTTTTACCGACCGCAACAATGCAGGGCCCTCTAGAGATCGGTTTTAAGTGCATAGGGCTCATCGCCTTCGCTTCCCTGGCGGTTAAACGAATATCCATCTGCAGATCGGTATGCCGATGCGGTTCGATGTCGAACAATCCGCTCAGCAACACGGTGCCTTTGATCAAATCTCTGGGCAGTCCCCGTTCCTGCCACCAGTCAGTGGCCATCATCATCGCAGCGAGATGGCCGCCAGCCGAATGTCCAGAGACAAAAATATGTTTTCGGTCACCATTGTATTTTTGGATGTTCTTGTAAATCCAGACCATCGCTGTTTTGATCTGCTCCACTATATCACTGATCCGTATTTGTGGACAAAGGTCGTAGTCGAGTAATACGACTGTCGCACCAGCGGCGACCAGAGGCTCGGCGATGTGACTGTATACCGACTTGTTAATGTGAGCGGCACGCCAGTAACCGCCGTGAATAAAGACATGTACAGGCGTATCTTTGAAACGACCCGGAAACACGTCCAGCATCTGTCCGCTGGAGTCACCGTAAGGAAGGTCAAGCTGACAATCCAGCTTGCGGCGTATGCGAGCGCTTCGTTCTGCCGAATTCGACAGATACTCGTCACCGTTTTTAACCGTCAGTAGCGGTAGGTATTGACAGTTCAGATCCTTAACCTGCGCTTTAGTCAGCTTTTCAGTCATTCTGGTTTCTGTGTCTTAAGAGTTATTACCGGATTTACCTTGTTGATTGACGAAAGACGCAAACACTTCACACTGATCGCTTTTTGATCACTACACCAGTTCTCCGGGACACTGCTGCTGCTTGTTCGTGTGCTCGCACCTTGACTAACCAGGAATAAGGAGAAGACCCATGGAACTTTATAAAAAAGAGCACCAGTACTATTGCGGCATTGATCTACATGCCAAAAGTAAAGACCCGTTTTTGGTACGAATTCCGATACAGGAGTTGACCCAGCCTTGATCACTGTTCAAGTATCTTCTTTTAGATTTTCGCCAATTGAAATTGAGGGCCATTAAGCGCGGCAGGAATCTCAATAAAAGATCAGTATAGGAACGTTTTACGTTCGCTTCTGTTTTCAGAACTGCTGTGGGATTGGTTTGAAAGAGCATGCTGTCTCCGTTATGATAAATTCACTTCACCGCTGTGCATTATGAGACGTTTATTGATGACAGTGACCTGATAAAAACAGGTGGAAGAGTGATGATAAAGCAACGACGCCATGATGGCAAATTCAGTGGAAAATTCAGGCAGCGGCTGATCAATGGGCTCTTGGTTTTTTGGTTGCAATCGACTAAAATAGTTCTCTGAAGCGAAAACCTTAATACCCGAAAATAGTGTCTGCCCGGAAAGAGCCCTTCAATGGCCTGAAAGAAAGTCCGCTGAACGATCAGCTGGCGTTTCACATCAGGGAAGAGGTTCCACGACGCGTCGTTTATTGCTCAAATATAGCTATGAGAGTGAATAGAAATGAAGAAAAAACCGATCAGCCGCCGTCGATTTATTAAATCCGCAGCCGTATCTGCCGCTGGTTTGGGATTGATCGAGTCGCTGGATTTGATAAGCCCCCTGGCTGCAGCAACATCCCGGCAGAATACCGGTACCCTGCAACTTCCCCACCGTATGCTGGGATCTACCGGAGTTCAATTGCCGATCCTGCAATTGGGTACTTCCCAGAGCCTGAGTTCGGTTTACGACAGGATTCTACATCGCTCCTATCGGGAAGGGATCTCTGTCTTGGATACCGCCCTGAGCTATGGTCGGGGGTCATCCCATCGTGCCATTGCAAAATTTACTGCGCAGATCGGTGACCGCAGTAGGCTGTGGATTACTTCAAAGTCAGATGCCTGGGGAATTAATGGACTCATCGCGGACGCGGATAAGTGCCTGGACCAGTTAAAAACCGACTATCTGGATCTTTACCTGATGCATGGTGTGGACAGTACGAGTTACCTGGAACCAGAATATATCAGAGCCGGAGAACAGCTCCGCAAATCAGGGAAAATCAGGTTTTTCGGATTTTCAACTCACGGTGGGGATCTCATCCCCATGATGAACAAAGCAGTCAAAACGGGGGGCATTGATGCCATCCTTTTTCGCTATAACTTCCGGCGTTATGGCGAAAGTGAGCTCAATCGGGCTCTGGATGCCTGTAAAGAGGCGGGAATCGGCCTGATTGCCATGAAAACGATGGGCGGGGTCTCTTCTGAAAATGAAAAAGTCGTCAGGTTTCGCTCCCGCAATTTTTCACTGGCACAGGCAAAACTAAAATCGGTCTGGATGGACGACCGCATCGATGCGGTCGTCTCGGAAATGCAAAATGTCGGGGAAGTCAGGGAAAACGCAGCAGCAGCCCGATCAGGCACTGACCTTTCGTTCAAAGAGCAAAAGCAGCTTCAGCAGTTGGCTGCCAGAACCAGTCACCTTTACTGTTTAGGGTGCTCTCAACTCTGTGAAGGAGCGACAGAGGCAGAAACCCCTATTGCGGATACTCTGCGCTATCTGATGTACCATGAATGTTATGGTAAGACAGAGCACGCCCGCCAACTCTACCGGGAACTACCCGAAACGGTGAAAAGATTTGAAAAATCGGAACTTGAGGCGGCAACCCGCGTCTGTCCACAAGGGATTGACATCGCCAACAGACTCAGAATCGCCAGGGAGGTGTTGGAGAATGGCCGCACCTGAGCGACTGCCTGCTGCGGAATATTGAAAACGGTTTTGAAGAAAAAGCAGTCCATTTTTTGAATTCTGAGACGTCACTGATATGCTTCGAGAGTTCTGAGCATGATGCCTGTACTTGGATATGATAAAAACCGAACCTGGTTGAACCAACCGAATCTACGCTTTTACTTGGCACTGCTGGCTGTGGTGCTGACTCTTCCGGTTCTGTCTCTGGGCCTGCAGATGGACGATCTGGCCCACAGAGCTATTCTTTTGGGTCAATTTCCCGACAGAAACATACAGGACCTATCACTGTTCGGTATGTTTTCCTGGATCGATGGAAATCCCCAGCGGGTCAGTTATTTAATGGAGTTCGGGTTGCCGTGGTGGTCGTATTCAGAATTGCAGGTGACCTTCTGGCGCCCCCTGACTGAGCTCTCCCATTGGCTTGACTATCAATTGTGGCCGGATTCTCCGTCATTGATGCAACTTCAGAATATATTATGGTATGGAGCCGTGGTCTGGGCGGTGGCAGTCGTGTACCGGCGCATAATGGGCCCTGCCAGCGTGGCGGGTTTGGCTGCTCTGCTATATGCGGTTTCCCGCACCCATGCTGACTCCCTGATTATGGTGGCCTGTCGAAGCTCGTTGATAGCCACTTTCTTCGGTGTTCTGACGCTTGCTATTCTCGACCGGGCAATCAAAGACCGTTGGAAACCCGGGAACGGTCTTGGACCGGTTTGCCTGGTGGCAGCTCTGCTGTCGGCTGAATATGGTATCGTCACCGCTGCTTATCTCCTGGCCTACACTGCTTTTCTGGACCGCAGGGAAATTAAGCAGCGGGTCCTCAGTCTCTTGCCCTACCTCCTGGTCCTGGTGGTCTGGATGGTGATATACAAAACTGCCGGCTTTGGCAGTCGGGGGTCCGGGTTTTATACCGATCCCATTCGGGAGCCTCTACTCTTCATAACGGTTCTGATGGAAAGATTGCCTGTACTGTTCGCCGGGCAGTTCGCGACACTGCCCGGCGGAGTTCTCCTGCTGACTTCACCTTCTACATCAGCTACCATCAGGATCGGCTCGCTGGTGTTCATGGTGGTGACCTGTTTTATCCTTTTACCCCTGATTCGCAGGGACGCCAAAGCCCGTTTCTGGGCAGTGGGTATGTTACTGGCCATGATTCCGATGTGTGCAAGTGTTCCGGATGATCGCCTGCTGATTTTCGTTGGTTTGGGCGGCTTCGGTCTGCTCGCTCAGTTTTTGCACGGTGTTTACAGCAAGGCAGATTGGTTGCCGGATCTGTGGCTGTGGAAGGTTCCCGCAATGGGGCTCCTGGGTGTGTTTTTTCTGATTCACCTGTTGATTTCTCCCTTTACCCTGCCGGCCGTACCTTCCCGGGTGACTGAACTCACGGACAAACTGCTGCGCCGCCCGGCCGTCAATCTTCCTGTGGATGTTGATTCAGGCCGGCAGACTCTGGTACTGGTTAACCCGCCCAGCGCCTTAATGGCGTCCTATCTTGTACAGGTAAGATTGGTCGCAGGGCTCCCTCTTCCAGCCCGCACCTGGGTGCTTTCTTCCGGGTCTGATTGGATGAGTGTTGACAGGACGGATGATCGGACACTGGAGATCGAACCGCAGAACGGATTTATTTTCCAAGAGATGGATAAGCTATATCGCAGTTCCTCGCTGCCTATGGTGACAGGTCAGCGGGTTGAATTATCCGGAATGTCCGTCACCGTGCTGTCATTGACCGAAGACGGTCGACCCCAAAAAGCGGCTTTCCGTTTTTCGATGCCTTTGGAAAATCCGTCATTGACGTTTCTGGAATGGGAATCGAATGGATATGTGCCCTTTGTAGTGCCAGACATTGGTGCAAGCCGGTATCTTGCACGGCAGCGCGGCTTTTTTTAAACTTGCAGGTCAGGGATCGGGAACTTTTGTCATAACAGGGTGGCTAGATTGATCGCCTGACACGGTGACCTGTCATTTTTCAAAAGACTTCAAATTGTCCCATCATACCGTCGTCCTCGTTCTCTAACAGGTGGCAATGGTACATATAAATGCCCTTATAATCACTGAATTGAATAATAATTCGGACGGCTTCCCCCGGTAGATTCAAGACTGTATCCTTGCGACCTCATTCATGAGGTTGTGGTGTTTGACCGTTTCTGGAAAGTATTTGAAACTGAACATCTTTAAGTGGATGATTGAATTCATCGCTTGAATTATTTTATCGCCAGATGTCTCTCGGAGTCCTTACCTTTTAAAAAATAGTGGGTAATCTCGCTAGAATATGGCCATATAACCATCTTCGGAAAACTGAACATGGTCAAATGGCAAAATGGCCATTTCAGGTCTTCCAACACTACTAAGCTAAAGGTCGGTCTGACTCACACCGCTCTGCCTGCAGATGATCTCATTTTCTGCTTTTTTGAAAGGCTGATCTGAAGGGTGATGCTTCGTGGCCTGGTTTTGAACTGAGTCATCCAAAACCGCCCTGGTTGACTCGGTTTCCTTGAAAGGCTTATTAATTAATGGTGAAGCCATCTTCAGCTGAGACAGATTGGCCGCGGAAATGCGGTAGAACAAATTGATGATTTTTAACTTAAATGATGCAGGGGGATGTCTGTTTTAGAATGCTGAAAGATTTGGATGATTATAATAATCATCATAGAGAAATCGAAAACAAATCGGGGAATACTCTAATAAGGAGGATATTATTGAGTAGATATTGAATTTGTGCTTCCCTAATACTGGCTAATAGGATATTATCAGATTGTAGATGAAAGGAAATTCCTTTTTCAGCCTCAACCGCGGTTTTCCAAATTTTGATAATAATAAGGGAAGCATTGGTTGGCGTCAAAAAGCCAATCTCCTGCCATCTAGATATAAAACAGGCAGATGCGTATGATTTCAAACTCAAAAAGACAGGAACTATCATGAAAAAATTATCTGATAACTTCTTGAAGGTGTTGACAGGTGTGTTAATCGCTTTCTTTCTGATTGGTTTTTCTTTCACAGCAACAGCAAGGGGGAAGAAGAAGGGTCACCATCGGAAACATGAACCTTATCAGGGGCCAACTGTGGAAGTCTGCAAGACTAAGAGAGATGGCACGGTGAAATGCAAAGAAAAAAAGTTGCACGGTCAGAAAGCTATCGTGGCTCTTTTTCAGCAATTGTTGGAACAACAAAATGCGGCCATTGCAATTAATACGGAAGATATCGCAGCCCTGCAAATTACAACAGCGGAGCTGAGTTTAGAGATTGAGCTTCTCGCTGAAACGGTGAGTGATAATACGCTCAATATTGATGCCAATGGCGCTGCAATTTCCGGTTTGTTCGGTGAACTAGCAGCACTCCAAGCCACCACTGCCAGCCAGGCTCAGGACCTGATCGATTTGAGAGCTGATTTAACTGAATTGGAAAATGATCCTGGTCAGTCAGCTGACGTCCAGGCACAGATTGATGATTTACAGGCTCAAATTTTAGAAAATAAAGCCTCCATGCTGGAATTACTGCCGGAATTGCAGGCATTAATCGATGCACAGAATGTGGAACTGCAGGCATTGGAAACCGAGGTTACGACCTTGCGGGGCTACACGGATACCCAAATTGCCTCACTGCAACAAGCCATTGACGATGTCAATGCAAGTTTAGAAACCGTCGAAGTCACTGTCGAGCAAATTGCCTTGGCCAGTTTAGCGATCAGTGGGATTACGGCTGACATCCAACTGCTTGATACTAGAATCGACAGTTTAGAGTCGGCAGCCGCTACTCTGGCGTCTGCTATTACGGCCAATGAAGATAAAATTGGGTCACTTGAAACAGATATCGCTCGCATCGACAGTGAACTGGCACTGAAACAAAACCTGATTATTAATACGTGTGCTGAGGGATTTTCTATTCGGCAGATTAATCCAGACGGAAGTGTTGTGTGTGAGTTGGACGACGTCGGTGGTGATGGTGGCGGTGGCGGTAGTATTATATATTATAGTGTACAGAAAGACGAAAGCTTACCAGCTCAGAGCGGTAAATACTTGGCAGTAAATTGTCCCTCACCATCTGTTGTAACAGGAGGCGGATACGGTTTTAGCTCTTATGACGCTGACCCTGGTAAACAGGCGTATGTGCATTGGAATGCGCCAGCTGGAAACGGATGGTCAATTTATGTTTCCGGGGCGACGAATGTCGACCTGCAGGTCTTCGTATATGCTAGTTGTATACAATTGAACTGATTGAGCCGGAATCGGAATGGCAGCTTGACCCATTAAGCTGCAAATTCAAAGTTAGATTAAAAACCCATTGGAATTTTCCAGGGAATGAGCTGGATGATTTCGATGGGTTTCAACGTTTTGTGGCGCCCGGAAGGGCGATTTTGCCGGTCGTCCTTCGTTGAAATCTACGGATTTATCACAAAGCGGAAGCCTACGCAATCATACTCGTCGGCTTGTTGTTGACTACCCAACTGCAGCTCTGTGACCCCTCTGATCCCTCTGACCCCCTCTGAGATCAAATATCCATTCCGCTGCATTGCCACTCATGTCATACAAACCCAGGGTATTGGCTGTTTTGTTTTTGACTGCTGCAGTCGCACCACTTGAATTAGACGATCTGGCACCATTGTATTACAAGATCGATGTGGACGCTGTGAACGGCATCAATTTCGACGGGTCCTATGTTTCCTGTCTAAGCAGTTTAGAAAGTTCTGTTCTGGTTCTTTTATCGATCTCTTGCAGGGAGGCTGAAACACCGATTTCATAGCTGTTCTCACTATGAAATTCGAGTCGAACGACTGACCCGATGATAAGCAGGGGCTCTCTATTTTTGATCGGTACGCTGAGCTGAATGCGGGTGCCGAAGTCCAGTGGATAGCTATTCATAAACAGAATTCCCCCCACACTGATGTTCTTGGTTTGGGTGTGTATGGTTCGATTATCTTCAAATCCGAGTTTGCTGACATGTATATCCCGAATAAAGCTCAATCTAAGATAACGCCGCTTGTTCGGTGAATAAGGCGATATGTTATTCTTACCGATACTCTTGGCAGTATAAAGAGCTTGATCGGCACAAGAAAGCAGATCGGCTGTTTCTTCAGCATTTATCGGAAAAGAGGCCACCCCTCCACTGATAGTCACATCAATTTTCCGACCATCATATTCGATCTTCATCCGTTCAACTGCAAGGCGAATCCTTTCACCAACGAGCATGGCAATTTTTTTATCCGTCTTGGGCAGGATGACGACTAATTCTTCTCCACCATATCGAGCGGCAATATCCTCGGTTCTCTTCTCATTGATAATGATGTCGGCCACGTTTTTTAATACCAGGTCACCGGCCTGATGCCCGAAAGTATCATTTATTATCTTAAAATCATCCAGGTCAAAGAATAGAAGCGATAAATCCTGACCATGCCTTTTGGCAGAAGACATTTCCCGGATAAGTTCCTCATCCAAAGATCTTCGATTAAATAGATTGGTCAGCCTGTCATATCTGGATGCTTGAACGGCTTTCTCAAACACCATAATTTCAACTACTTTTGGATTTGATAAAGAGCGATTGGAATAGAAGTAATCACAAATCGCCGTTCTTAAATTGATGTTTCTACCGACATCGGTTGTCAGTTTTTGACGGTGCAACAAGATTTCGTCCCAACTTTCCTTGGCTTGCTGGGGATCCAGATTCAGGTTCGTCAAAACGTGCAGAATAATCTGAATTGCTCGTGATCCTTTTTCACTAATTATTTTGCCAAGTTCAAGGATCAGCTGCTCGTCATCCTCGAAATCGTAAAAACAGTCTATGACAGAATCTCTGAGATGATTCATTGATATCTCCCTTATTTCACCTTGATTTCTTCAACCTTGAGGCAGAATTGGATAATGCTGATTTCGAGTTTTTGAAAATACTCGCTTCCACTCAGTCCTAGAAATCCAAAAAATGTTGTCGAATTTCAATATTCCTGCCGAACCGCGTTGAAAGTATTGTATTCATCACTCGGAATCTGTCAACTGAAATAAAACGTAATTCTGATAGATTCTGTCTGATGACTCGTAAAAAAGAGTATACAGTTGCAAATGTCCCCTCCCGTTTTTCTTCTTAAATCATTGCAAGGCGGTCTGAGAAGTACGATGGATATACAACTAATGAGGTGTACCCCATACGATTTCAATCTCACACAACTAGCCAAAGCGGTTTGAAAGGTATAATCAAAACGACATTCCGAAAAACTTTTTCAATTCAGACAGTAAGAGTTATGAATGCCTTCTTTGTCGACGATGTATTTTTCCCCCCAGGGAGTTGGCTTAATGTTTAATAAATATATATCAATAGTATAAATCGGATGAGCGGATCTGAACAGCCACAAACCAAAAAACGGTTGACTTTTTCATAAAACAAGATAAAACATAGCTGTGTCTTTCAAAAAGTTGCCTCTCATCTTCATAGGTCCATAATATTCATAGGTCCATAATATTACCATGGAACTTTCAAAGCCGGTCAGGAGATATATTAAAGGGAAATATCAATCGTTCTTAAATTATACCGACGTCAGCCAGACGACCTATATTACGATGATTGCCGCCATTGTCGGTGTCCTGGCCGGATTTGGTGCCGTTGGATTCAGATTACTGATTGAGTTTTTTCAAAATCTGGCCATTGGTAGTTCGGATAGGGTTATTCTGGCCCTGGGGGATCTTCCCTGGTATGTTAAGCTAATTATTCCGGTTTGCGGTGCGGCCGTCGTTGGCCCCTTGACCTACTTTGTAGCTCGTGAAGCAAAGGGACACGGCGTCCCTGAAGTAATGCAGGACGTTGCTCTTAAAAACGGCGTGATCAGACCCCGTTTGGTATTGGTAAAATCGTTTGCTTCAGCGATCACAATCGGCACAGGTGGATCAGTGGGGCGTGAAGGACCGATCGTCCAGATTGGGTCGGCTATAGGTTCAACCATCGGGCAATGGCTGAATGTCTCTTCTGAGCGTCTTAAGATTCTGGTAGGCTGCGGTGCTGCCGCTGGTATCGCCGCAACGTTCAATGCGCCCATTGCCGGCGCTTTTTTTGCGCTGGAGATAATATTAGGTAATTTTGCTCTAACCAGTTTCAGTCCCATCATCATATCCTCTGTCGTAGCAACTGCCATTTCAAGAAATTATTTAGGGGACTTCCCCGCATTTGTTGTCCCTGAATATGCACTGGTCAGTATCTGGGAAATTCCCCTCTATGCACTGCTGGGCGCTGTGGCGGGATGTGTGGCCGTGATGTTTTCAAAATCAATCTACAAGTCTGAAGACCTCTTCAATAAAATTCCCATACCCGAGTATTTTAAGACCCCCCTGGGTGGTTTTCTGATCGGTACCATCATTATTTTTTTTCCACATGTGTACGGTGTCGGATATGAAACGATTGAGATGGCCCTGCGGGGGAATCTAATCTGGCATCTGGCTCTGTTGTTAATTTTTATCAAACTGCTGGCAACAAGTGTGACACTCGGCTCCGGTGGTTCGGGAGGCATTTTTGCGCCGTCTCTGTTTTTGGGTGCCGTTGTCGGGAGTCTGTTCGGGATTGGGGTTCACTCTCTTTTTCCCGGCATCACCGCACACAGCGGCGCTTATGCCATGGTAGGGATGGGAGCAGTAGTGGCAGGGGCGGCCCACATGCCAATCA
>Ga0209045_1003133_pt1 | contig 10917 bp, 3 predicted proteins | sample SaaInlLV_10m_DNA_4_FD_184664 | JGI IMG/M metagenome (GOLD analysis project Ga0209045, IMG submission 184664) | Marine microbial communities from expanding oxygen minimum zones in the Saanich Inlet - Saanich Inlet SI072_LV_200m_DNA (SPAdes) (version 2) | ecosystem: Environmental > Aquatic > Marine...
CAATGGAGCTACATCAACTGAATATATTATTCCTCAAACATCCTTAAGTGATAGTGGGTGGTATTTCTGTGTAGCCAACAATATGTGCGGTAAAGACACATTAAATCAAATTCAGGTCATTATCCATGCAACACCAACTGTTTCTTTTAGCATAAATGACAATGAGCAATGCCTCAATGAAAATTATTTCCAATTCACCAACAGCACTTCCATCAATCAAAACGACAGCATCTTTTATTTGTGGAGCTTTGGCGATAATTCGATAGATAGCGTTAAGAACACTAGTCATAGTTATTCTGCTTATGATAGCCTGCAAGTAAAACTATTGGCTTATACCGATTTTGGTTGTGCAGATTCTTTGGAGAAAGGCGTAATTGTTTGGCCATCTCCCATTCCTGCTTTCTCCTTTAACGATAGCGACCAATGCTTATCCAACAACCTTTTTGTTTTGAACAATTCCTCTACAATTGGCTATGGTTCACTGGCTTATCAGTGGCAATTTGGGGATAGCAGTTCGACTACGCTTAGTGCTCCAACTCATTCATATAATGCAGATGATACATTTACAGTTCAATTAATTGCGACTTCTAATAATAGTTGTAAGGATACTCTGACCAAAGAGGTCATTGTTTTCCCTATGCCGGATGCTGATTTTTCTGTCAATGACATGGATCAATGCTTAAGCGACAACAGTTTTTATTTTACTGATTTGTCTTCAATTTCTTCAGGTTCCATAAATTATATCTGGTATTTCGGAGATAATGATACGTCAAACAGTCAAAATGCAACACATTCTTATTTGAACTTTGATACATTTACCGTCAAACTCATGGTGGTTTCTGGTCACAATTGTTGGGATTCTGCCAATACAGATGTCATTGCTTATCCAAACCCAATTGCAGGCTTTGATGTAAACGACAGTTCCCAATGCTTCTACAACAATGTATTCAACTTTACAAACAGCAGCACAATTGCCTATGGTAGTTTAGCCTATCAATGGCAGTTTGGAGATAGCACTTCGACTACGCTCAGTGCTCCAACTCATTACTATAATTCAGACGATACATTCACCGTAGAATTGAAAGTGACTTCAGACAAAGGTTGTTTGGATTCGGCTTATAAAAAGACCTACATACATCCCATGCCTCAGGCAGTTTTTTCCATCAATGATTCTGCTCAGTGTTTAATCAATAACCAGTTCAGCTTCAACAACTCATCCTCCATTAATTCTGGAACAGTGAGTTACAATTGGGATTTTGGTGATTATTCAGGAGTTTCATCTGCGACCAGTCCATCTTATTCCTATACTTTTTTTGATACATTCCTTGTCAAATTGCTCGTGACTTCTGCTATGGACTGCAAAGATTCAGCTTATAAAACAACGATTGTATTTCCAATGCCTGATGCAGATTTCTTCCTAAACGATTCAGCACAATGTTTCAACAACAATGTATTTTCCTTTAGCAATAGTTCATCAATTCCGCATGGCAGCCTAAGCTATGTTTGGGATTTTGGTGACAACACTTCGACTACGCTTAGTTCAACAAGTCACACCTATAGTTCAGATGATACCTTCACAGTCAGCTTGCTGGCTACTTCTGATCAGAATTGTATGGATTCAGCGTTTAAAACAACTTATGTTTTCCCGAATCCGCAAATATCTTTCTCCATCAACGACAGTGACCAATGCTTTTTCGACCACGATTATGTTTTTACAAATAGCTCCACAATTGCATCCGGGACACAAAGTTATCAATGGAGTTTTGGTGACGGAGACAGTGCATTTACTCAAAATGCCCAGCATTGCTATGATAATCCGGATACTTTCACAGTAAACCTAATAGCTATATCCAATTTGGATTGCTCTGATTCATTGGATAAAAACATCATCGTTTTCCCCATGCCTGTTTCAGCTTTTGGCATTGATGACAGCAGTCAATGCCTGGAAGGAAACCAATTTGCCTTTACAAATAATTCAAACATCCCTTCAGGTAACCTGACTTATCAATGGGCCTTTGGTGACAATGACACGTCCCATCTGGAAAATCCGATTCACAGCTATTCCATTTTTGATACCATCACAGTCACGCTGATTACTACATCAGGGGAGGTGTGTTCAGATACAACAAGCCGCTTATTGCTTGTTCATCCAATGCCAATTGCCGATTATTTTATTTGGGACACCAGTCAGTGTTTCGAGCGAAATGCTTTTGGTTTTACCAATAAATCCAGCATTCCCTATGGCACGATGACTTATTACTGGCGATTTGGGGATGGAGGGATAGCTTCTTTAAAAGATCCCGTTCATTCATATATGTATCCTGACACATTTGATGTTCACCTTTTGGCAACATCAGGAAATGGTTGTACTGATTCCACTTTTGGTTTTATTTACATTCATGTGCATCCTGAACCCCTTGCTGCTTTCAGTATCAACGACTCTACCCAATGTTTGAGTAACAATTTATTTGAGTTTACAAACAGTTCAACCATAAGTTCAGGGAGTGTTGATTACATCTGGTATTTTGGAGATACTGATTCTTCGAATCAAACTCATGTAAACCATACGTATCTGAACTACGACACACTGAATGTTATTTTATTGAATATTTCTGATTGGGGCTGCAAGGATTCCACCTTTAAAAAAGTAATCATCTTTCCATTACCGGAACCTGATTTTGTAATTGATTCCAATTCCCTTTGTCTGGAAAACAACCTGTTCGAGTTCACAGATACATCTAGCATTCCATATGGATTTTATTCACCCTATTGGGATTTTGGAGATTCAACTTATTCTTTTGTGAATAATCCTTCACACATCTATAGTAATCCTGATACTTTTGAAGTCAAGTTAATCCTGACTTCCAATCAATCTTGTCTGGATTCAATTTCATATCCTGTTTATGTTCATCCCATGCCAAATGCGGATTTCATTATTGATGATAATGATCAATGTTTGTATGCCAATAATTTTAGTTTCACCAATCTGTCAAACATCTTATCAGGTAGTTTTTCTTCCTTCTGGGATTATGGAGATGGCGATCAATCATCACTTGAACATGCTAATCACAGCTATTTAAATTGGGACACTTTAACGGTTGAGTTAAAAATAAACTCTGCCATGAATTGTCGCGATTCAGTGAGCAATCAAGTGGTGGTGAGGCCTATGCCAGTGGCTGAGTTTTATGTCAACGATTCATCTCAATGTTTATTTGCCAATTCATTTGCCTTTTTCAATACTTCAACTGTTCCTTATGGCAGCATGAGTTATCTGTGGGATTTCAGGGACAGTCATATAGATACAGCTCAAAGTCCAACACATGCTTTCGCTAATCACGACACTCTTTCGGTCAAGCTATTAGCAACAACACAATTCGGATGTAAAGATTCAATTGAACAAGAGATGTATGTGAGGCCTATGCCTGAGAGTGATTTCTCAGTTAATGATAGCAGTCAGTGTTTGTTTGGCAATGATTTCATTTTCACCAATCAATCAAGTATTTATTATGGATCATTAAGCTATTTATGGGACTTTCAGGATGGTATTACATCAATTCAAATCAGTCCTGATCATGTCTATAAAAATTACGATACATTTTCAGTGAAGCTCCTGCTCACTTCGAATTTCAATTGTAAAGATTCTATATCTAAATTGATGATTGTTAATCCAATGCCTGTGGCAGATTTTTCAGTTGATGATAGTAGTCAATGTCTCAGGAGTAATAACTTCAACTTTACGAATTTGTCTGTCATTCCTTATGGACAATTGAGCTACCTCTGGAATTTCCGTGACTCAACTTTTTCTTTTGCAAAAGACACCAATCATATGTATCAGGATTATGATAATTATCTAGTGAAGTTGATAATTGAATCTGCTCTTGCCTGCAAGGATTCCACAGAAAAAACGTTGTATGTGAGACCTATGCCGCTTACTGATTTTGCAATCAATGACAGCACCCAATGTCTGACTGATAATCAATTTGTTTTTACAAATAAAAGTTTAATTGGCTATGGTTCATTGACATATAATTGGTTATTTGAGAATGGAGCTTTTTCAACACTGGCAAATCCTGATTATTCTTATCAAATGGATAGTTCCTATTCAATTCGGTTGATTTCTAAATCCAATTACAATTGTTTGGATACATTAAGCAAAAAAATTGTTGTTCATCCCATGCCAGAGGCTGACTTCAGTTTCTCCTACGCCTGCATAGCCGACAGCATTATTTTTACAGATCTGTCGACAGTAAAAAATCCCGATACAGTTGTTGCCTGGAGTTGGGACTTCAAAGATGGTGGCTCATCCATTTTGCAACATCCACTTCATACCTATTATGCATCAGGAACTTATTTGACTCAGTTGATTGTTGAAACAGATAAAGGTTGTTTTGATAGCACAACAGAAAAGATTGTTATTTATCCTGATCCGGATGCTCCGCTTATTGACCGTGCAACAGTAGAAGAAGATGAATATGTTAAGATCGAATGGTTACCAGCTACTCAAGGCCGCCCCGAAACCTATGTGATGGAGAAGTCACCAGATAATTTTAATTTCAGTCATCTGAAGGACTTTCTACCCGATGAAGTAGAATACAACGACCTAGCAGTTAGTGTAGATGATTTGTCCTATACCTATCGACTGTATATTATTGATAGTTGCCAGCATTTGAGTCCTCTCAGTAATATTGGGAAATCAATATTGTTGAAAGTGGATACCACCGATCAGTTCCCTGTTTTGTTTTGGTCAGCCTATGAATATTGGTCACAAGGCGTGCAGGAATATCAAGTCATGCTAAGTGAGAGTGTGTCTGGAACATATACCTATTTGAATAGTGTTATCGATAGTCCTCTCTCATACACAGAACAGGAAACAAATAGGAATCAGAGCAAGTATTGCTATTCCATCATAGCACAAAGAAATCTTGATAATCAGGTTTCTGTTTCCAATGAAGTTTGTATTCCAACTCCTTTCAGGTTGTTTGTACCCAATTCATTTACGCCAAATGGAGATGGTTTAAATGATTACTTTGAGGTCAAAGGAATTTTTATTACTGATTTTTATATAGTGATCTATAATCGGTGGGGAGAAAAAATGTTCGAGTCGGATAATATAGAGAATCAATGGGATGGGAGGTTTAAAGAGAAAGCCTGTCAGCTAGGCGATTATTATTATCATATTAGTGCAAGGGGTACACAAACACAAAAGAAATTCATAAAAGGAACAATTACTTTGTTGCGTTAACTTGATTCATTAAATGAATTAATTACTTAATTTTGAGTTAGTTCTCTTACTTTAATCTATTAATTACTCTTACTATGAAAAAGTTTTGGATCGTCTTTATTCTAGGTTTATTCTTTTGTTCATGCACTTTTGCGCAGCATATTTTCCAGAAACATTATGGTACACAAATAGGAAGTGATTATGTTAGGAAAATCATTCCGACAAGTGATGGGGGCTATGCAAGCACGGGTTATACCACAAGCTTTGGTAAAGGCGATAAGGATATGTATTTGGCTAAATTCAGCTTTGAAGGAAATATGATGTGGTCTATGACATATGGAGCAGAAGGACACGATGAAGGAATTTCCTTGATAGAAAATTCCGATGGTGGTTATTTAATTGTAGGGTATACCTGGACCAATACGTTCGGTGAAAACGATATTTATGTTGTTAAAACCAATGCAAACGGGCAAATGATGTGGAACAAAACTTTTGGCGGATCCTTAAAAGAACTGGCTTGGGATGTTGTTGAGTTAAGTAATCAGAAGTATCTTTTATTGTGTCAAACACAGTCTTATTCTCATGGTTTAATGGATATCTGTTTAATGAAGATTACATCCACTGGTGGTTTTGAATGGGCAAAATCCTATGGAGGAGTACAAAACGAATGGTGCTATAATATGCGTAAAACAAATGATGGGAAATACCTATTGGCAGGTGCTACTTTTACGTATGGATCGGGTAAGCACGATATGTTGCTCATGAAAGTTGATGAAAATGGAATCATTGATTTCTGTACTATTGTTGGAGGAGCCTCTGAAGATTATGCTTATTGTGCTAATCAGGATGGTTTAGGAAACTATTTAATAGGTGGTAAAACAAGTTCTCCCGCTAACAATCAGGAAAATATATTTGTTAAACTGGACAATAATGCGAATTTGGTCTGGCAAAAATATTTTGGTGGAAATGGTGAAGAAGTAATTATGAATATACTTACTACGGTAGAAAATGGTTATTTCGTAAATGGATGGACATACTCCTATTCGGCAGGAGAACGAGATGTTTTCCTGTCCAATTTCAGCACCGATGGAAAACTAAACTGGCTGAAAGCCTATGGTGGTGGTGAGGATGAGGTAGTTCCAACAAAATCGTCATTTATTGTCAATGAGAAAATAGTAATTGGAGCAAATACCAAATCATTTAGCTCCTCTACATTCAGAGCAACAGAATGGGATGGCTATTTGATTAAAGCAGATTATTCGGGTAATTCTGGTTGTTACGAAAGTGATTATTACCCTAGCGAGTCAAACGCAAATTTGTCAATTAGTGATATTACTACTACAATAGGAGTTATGTCAGCAAGTTTTAAAACATCCATTCTTGGAGATGATTTGGAGGCAGGTTTGGAATCATATTCACTGTGTTTTACAGGTATTTCTGAAAATGAAAAAACAGAGAATAGGATTGTATTGAACAATCCTTTTACTAATTTCTTGAAAATTCAGTTGGACGAATCTTTTGATAATAGTGCGACAATAATCATTCGCGATATATTAGGCAAAGAAGTTTTTGTGAAGAATTATTCATCATCAATAAACTCATTCCATATTCAAACTGAAACATGGGAAAATGGAGTTTACATTGTGGAATTGCATACAGACCAGCTTGTAAACAGCATTAAAGTATTGAAGCAATAAAACGAATGCCTATTTCGACTCAGTCGAAAACTTTTGATAAGCTTTTTCTAATTTCTGATCAAAATTTCCTTTTGCGTTTGCAGGACCATTGTATTTTGTAGCAAATTCTTTCCAGTTCTTTTCTTGTATATCCTCAACTAGTTTACGCGATACCAGGTATTGACAAAATGCTTCCAATTGTTCTTTTTCAGTTTTATAAACATTGTAAACCAACTCACTAATGCTATTGAATCCGCATTTCTTAAAATCTTGACCTGAAATCTGAAACATACCCCAATTGGTTGACAGATAAGCCGATTCTTTTTCAATAGATTTTGCTACTTCCAAACGCTCGTATTCTTTTTCATTTTGTCTGATATATTTTCTTGACCATCGCTCATAAACAATGTTTGGATGTTTCTCGACTAAGCTTTTTGGATCAATATCTCTTTTAATCAGTTCTTTCCAGAATTTTTGTCCGTGAAAAGCAATACTTGGTTTACCGTCAGCATAAAAACCTTTGGCCTTTGCTTCAACTTCAATAACTGATTTTAATGCAGCAATATCAATTTTATATTTGTTCGCTGCATCAATAATCTCATTGTCAGTAAGTTCTTTGCCTTTTTTAATTGTCTTTTCGGTTATCTTTTGCTCAATTTTTTGTTGTTCAATTTTTTGCTGCTCAATTCTTTGCTGATCCTTTTTTTGTAATTCTTTCTTATGTTGCTCTTCTACAGGTTTGTTTTTTTCGGTTACCTTTTTAAGCTTGTCTTTAAATTGCTGTAATTTTGGAGTTGAGCTGGTATCATCAGCAACTGTTTTTGCCTGTACAGTTTGGTGAATAGGTTTACTTTGGGTTGATTTAGCCGAATATTGTGGGCTCCGCTTCATATTAGCAACTAAATTGTGTATTTTTTTTCTATTTTCTTCCCTGTCAGTTTTGTGTTCAGGAGTAAGTGAAGGTTTTCCAGGAACTTCTTCCACAAATAAAGTTTGGGTTGGGAAGGCCCATCTGATGTCTAACTCCTCAGCCAGCTTCATAACAAGTAAAAGCAATTCGTGGCGATATCTTAATTCCAATTGCCAATTATCAGCTACGAAAAATACATAAAGCATAACGTTGAGGGAGTGGCTTCCAAGGTTGTTTAGTTGAACAATATAATAATCTTTACGAGTATGCGGATGTGCTTTTATGATAGCTCGAATTCCTTCAACAAAGCTTTCTACTTTTACAGGAGGCGTATCATACGTTATTGCTAATTGTGTACTTAATCTTCTATAAGTTCTTAATCCCATATTGTCAATGGAAAAGTCAGCTAGTTTACCATTTGGAATGGTAATCAATGAATTTTGGAATGTACGAATCCGGGTTGAACGAAAACCAACTTCTTCAACTGTTCCGTCAACGCCATCGCTCACAATCCAATCTCCAATTTGAAAGGGTTTGTCAAGGAATATCATCAACGATCCGAAGAGGTTTTTGATGGTATCTTGTGCTGCCAATGCAAAAGCAATACCTCCAATTGAGATACCTGCTAACAAAGCCATGATATTGAAATCAAGGTTTTGCAGAACAAATAAAACACCAATGATCACCACAAAAACTTTCATCGATTTGGTTACTAAAGGAACCAATTGGTCATCCATTGTACTTTCTGATTTCAAAGCAGCTTTAAACAAATAGGCACCTAAAACATCAACTAATCGATACAACATAATGATGATAAATAGGGAAATAAATACCGTATCAATAATGATTAAGGTGTTGTTAGCTTTTGCTCCAAACTGCAGAACAGGGATGAAAATAAGAAGCAATAAACTTATTAATAAACCACTTAATGGTTTAGTTAGAGGCTTGATAAATGTTTTTGCCAAATTTGGGCTTATAAAAACCTGAACTATTCGATAAATAAAAAAACCGAATATCCATCTGAATAAGAAGTATAAGATGGCTAAAAAGACAATAATGATTAGAATCCCAATCCATTGCCAGATTTGTATACCCAGAAATTTATCTGATCCTGCTTTAGGAAGCAGAGTTAAGAATTTATCGGTTCCAAAACGGAAAATACTTTTATGAATACTGGGGATTGCTTCTATTGTTTCTGCAGAATACAGCCACTTCCCGTTTGCTTTTTCGAGATATACTTCAGGTAGTTCGGAAAAAGGTGTGTAAACGGACTTAGTGGCAATGCTATCACCATAGTTAGGATTAGTAGGTAATTTGCCATATTTAACCAATAAGCCCTTGCTATCAAAAATCTGTTTCAGTTTTATGGCCAGATTACGTGCCTCTTTAATTTCCCCATTGAAATTTAATGTAGATGCTGCTCTATCTAAATTGAAATGTGCATCATTGAGACTTTCGATGTGCGTATAGATTGTATTATGAGGACTTTTTAAATTAAAATACTGTTTGTTGGCGTATGATTCGAACAGAAACAGACTAATTATTAGTGTTATTATAATGGCTTTAATCTTCATGTGAAGTTGTTTTATATGGAATTATTATATTTTTAAAAAATGTGAGCCTCTCACCAGAGTTGAACTGGCGACCTACTAATTACGAATCAGTTGCTCTACCACTGAGCTAGAGAGGCAATGCTGTAATTCGGTGCAAATTTACGAATATTAAATTCTTTGAGGTTTTAATTAAATGAGGGTTTAATATATTCTTAATCTACAATTGTGAATGAGGGTTTAAAAATGCTTTTGTGTCCACTCACTTCGTCTTTTACTCTCAATTTGAAAGTATATTGTCCGGTTTCATTTAGTTCACTGGCTTGCCAAACTGCGTATAAAAAGGGAATAGTATCCTTACTTTCTGTGAAATCTTCATCGCCCAAATAGTTTTCTTTTTCGAAAACACTTTTCTTTTTACCATATAGAATTTCAACATCCATATTCAATTTGACAAGGGAGTCTGAATCAGCTTCAAAAGGTCCGACATTCAGTAGATACACAATAATCGTCTGGCTCTTCTGAAAAACTGCATCAGATTGTTTCACTTGATATCCATATTCATCAATGTAATAGAAAAGATAGCCTTCTGCATCTAAATTATTATTGATGTTGCATGAATACTGCGTGAAAATGAGGCTGAAAATAATCAGAAAAAAGCCTATTCTTTTCGTTGAAAAAACAAAGCTCATGTTAATTGATATTAATCCTTTCTTTGATAACAGAAGTGCTTTTACTATCTGTGATTTTAGAAATCAGTTCGCCAATAAATCCTGCAAGGAATAACACAACTCCAATCATCAACATCAGGAGTGCAATAAAAAAAAGTGGTTTCTCAATAATGTCGCGACCTTCATAGGAGTCTACAAAACGAGCATAAAACTTTTCACTAATAAGCCAAACAGTAATGATAAAACCAGCTAAAAATGAGAGTATTCCCAGACTCCCAAAAAAATGCATGGGCCGTTTGCTGAATTTTGAGACAAACATAATGGAAAGTAAATCGAGAGGACCTCTTATGAATCGTTCTAAGCCAAACTTTGTTTCGCCATATTTTCTGGCCTGATGTAAAACAACTTTTTCTCCGATTTTCGAAAAGCCTTGCCATTTAGCTAATACAGGAATATAGCGATGCATTTCACCATACACATTGATGCTCTTTACGACCTCCGATTTATACGCTTTTAATCCGCAATTAAAATCATGGAGTTTGATGCCTGTTAACCTTCGGGTTGCCCAATTATAAAGCTTTGTGGGTATGGTTTTACTAATCGGATCAAAACGTTTTTTCTTCCAGCCAGAAACAATATCATAGCCATCAGTTTTGATCATCTTGAATAACTCGGGTATTTCTTCTGGACTATCTTGTAAATCAGAATCCATGGTTATCACCACATCACCTTTTGATAATCTGAATCCTTCGTTTAAAGCAGCCGACTTACCATAATTCCTTCTGAAGCTAAGACCTTTGATGGCAGCGTTATTTTTTGACAGTGTTTTGATAATTGACAAAGACTGATCGGTGCTTCCATCGTCAATAAATATAACTTCATAGCTGAA
>Ga0209045_1003139_pt1 | contig 10912 bp, 11 predicted proteins | sample SaaInlLV_10m_DNA_4_FD_184664 | JGI IMG/M metagenome (GOLD analysis project Ga0209045, IMG submission 184664) | Marine microbial communities from expanding oxygen minimum zones in the Saanich Inlet - Saanich Inlet SI072_LV_200m_DNA (SPAdes) (version 2) | ecosystem: Environmental > Aquatic >...
ATTGAAGCGTCTTGTAAAGCGCAAGAATTCCGGGCGCATTATATCCATCATCATTTGTGAGCAATATCTTCATTGTTTACCTTCAGGTTTAACTTTTTTCATTAGTGTTTGAACGAAAATTCACCCATCTACTGCGTTACTGCAAAAGTTTAAAATCCTCATGTACAGGAGTACACTCCGGTTTCAAACTTTCTTGCACCTTGTATATGGGCAATTTTTCGCCCAAACACGGGTTTCCGGTCAGGCACTAATTAAGCTTATACTAAAATTTTTAATAGTTTTTATACGTCACACCTCGTTTTTTTTCAAGCATCATCATTTCGCCAAGATAAAAATGCTGTTGTTAATGCATTTTTTAGTGATAATAAGATAACCTGATATTTAAAAATATTATATTTGAAAGGAACAATGCATGAGTTATCAACTTACAAGCTTTGATGATCTTGCCGTGGGACAAAAAGCTTTTTTCAAAAAAAAAATAACACAAGCCGATTTATCCCATTTTATAAAGATAACAGGCGACTTAAATCCCCTGCATGTTGATGATAGTTTTGCCAAACAAACATTTTTTGGGCAAAAAATTGCCCATGGTATGTTATCAGCATCATTGTTTTCAACCCTGGTGGGAATGCACCTGCCAGGTATTGGTGCAATTTATAAATCCCAGACCCTAAATTTTTTACGTCCTGTATTTATAGGTGACAATCTTTGCGCATGGTTTGAAATAACAGGCATAGACCCTGAGGCTGAGATAATTGAAATAAGAAGCTGGATTGAAAATCAGGATAAAGAAATTGTCATAGAGGGAAAAACAGTTGCAAGTCTTTTGCGCGGGTTTTGCAGGTAAATTTGAAGTATCAGCCTAAAAGGGATTGAATTTGTTGATTATTATTTTGAAATAATTTCAAACCTTCAATTGAAAAGGTAGTGATTTTTTTTAAAAATAGGTATTTATACCTATTTACACTGTCAGTTTTTTATAATACACAATAACTATTGTGTAATAAAATAGTTTTGTTCATTTCTTTCTTCTTTCTGGACTCTTCTGATTTTATTACAGTTTAACTCCTTCCTTGAAAGGGCCCGTTGCACACGCGGGCTCTTTCTTTTTTAGATGCCCTATGTTTCTAAATAACAGGGGATGTTGAATGGAAAAAATGGATAATTTTATATGACTCCTGCAATAAATAGCTTGAAAAAAGCAAAAATAGAATATCAGATCCATCAATACCATCACGATACAAATTCAAAAGCTTATGGAAAAGAAGCTGCTGAAAAATTAAATATTTCTTTTAGCAGGCTTTTTAAAACACTCATTATATTGGTTGATGATAAAGATCTGTGCGTGGCAGTCGTTCCTGTCTCCAAACAATTGGATTTAAAAGTATTTGCAAATGTTATTAAAGCAAAGAAAGCTAAGATGGCTGATAAAAAAGAAGTTGAACGCTCAACTGGATACCTTTTAGGAGGTATCAGTCCTTTAGGGCAAAAGAAAAAATTAAAAACAATTATCGATAATTCAGTTTTGAAATTTGATACTATATACGTTAGTGCCGGACGTCGTGGTTTACAGGTGGAATTGTCTCCAAAGGATTTGTGCTCACAAACAGATGCTGTGTATTTTGAGATCAGTAAGTAAACAATGAAATAGATTATGATTAAATATAAAGAAAACCACAGGGGAAATGCTTTTTACAATAAAATGAAGTTTGAAAATGCCTGGGAAATCGCAAAAAGCAATGCTGAAGGATTTTAATTAGGATGATTGTCGGCGTCAAATCCCAGGCAGGGATAACTCTGGAAAAGGTTGTGAAAAGATATCTTTTGTTAAAGAAATGCCTCAATAGCCTGGTTTACCTCTGATGGCTTTTCAGTATGTACCATGTGAGTTCCGCCGGGTATAATTTTGACCCTTGCCTTAAACATATTTTTTTCCAGGTATTTTGCGTATTTAGGTGGAGTCATAATGTCCTGATTTCCGCATATAGCTAAAACAGGCAGCTTAATTGAAGATATTTTATCCATGATATCAAATCTATTGCAGGCTCTTAGATCATTTAAAAAAGAATTTGGACCATTTTCTTCACATCGTTTATTTATAAGGTCAATTAATTCCGGTCTTACCGAACCATGTATTGATTTTTGAAAATTTTTAAAAAGTTCAATATCTTGTTTTGCCTTTTTCAGCATTTCAAGGAAGTTAGGATGTACTTTTAATCTTGCCCCACTGCCAATCAAGGCAATAGCTTTTAAATCCTCTGGATAATCAAGAGCATATTGCAATGCGATCCCACCTCCTAATGAGTGCCCGACTAAAACGACTTCCCTGTAGTTTTTTGATTGGATATATTGTCTCACCCAATTTGTATATCCTTCAATTGTAGGACATAAATCCCCATCTGGATGTCCTGGTAAATTTATTGCTTCGGATTTATCAAAATATTGTGTTTGAAATTGCCAGGACTCTTTACAACCCCCTGAGCCATGAATAAATATCAATTGCATAGTTTCCATCCCTAATAGTTGAAATGTAAATAAGAACTAATTTTTTATTGATAGAAGTATAAGAAAGTATTTATCGTTTTCCATTTAAAAATACAAAGGAAAATATATGAAATAGTGTATACTTATTATCCAATCAAATTTTTAACTGTATAATAAATATCCACAATTAAATTCGCATGTCCCAGTGGTTGATTTTTTTGATGAAATAATTCCTTTAAAATCAAAGGTTTAAACAGAATCATAATTCGTTTTTTATCTCGGCACCGATGTTGCAATAATAATTTTAACACATAAAAATTATTGAGGATTTTACAGGGAATATTCATTCCATTTGAAAAATTATTTCTGGGATCTTAGTCTGTTTGGTTGTGGCAGTTCCCCATATACTTGAACGAAAAATTTTTACAAAGCAAAGGTTATTTCGGTAGGTTTTTTCTTTAAAATTAGATACTTTACCTATTGACAAGCAAATTTTAATTTACTAAATGAGCTTAAGCAATAAATAATTCACGAAAAAGTCAAACCTGTTGAAAAAATTGCTTTGGTATAACTTTATAAAAGTAGCTTAACTCTCTGTCCATTTTTTTGGAAGGGGGGGAGAGCAGAGAGGAAGAGTTTCAATCAGTGTATAATCTTGGTGTGAAAATGAATAATTTAAAAAAAATACGGACTGAACTTGGATTTACCATTACAGCTCTTTCCACCTTGGCAAACATAAGCACCACAGTTATCAGCCGGACCGAACGAATGATAGTTAATCCGACCTTGGTAACAAAAAATAAAATTATTAATGGATTAAATGCCGAGGAATCATCAACCGGTAAAAAATGGGAATATAAAGATATTTTCCCGGATGATGAGAAATGATTGGCAGATGTTATTTATTTGAATGCTGTTTTGTATCGCCCCTTATATTTTCAGTTTAGTGGATAATCAACCCTTTCCTTCAACTCATTACTCCTAATATCTACAGAGCAAAATTAGTCTTTTATTGCTGGTTACTTGAAGATATTTTTGTTCCATCACATAAAATTTTTCATAATTGTGTGAACTTTTTGTAATCTTGTTACAATTTTTTCATAGGGAAAAAACTTCCTTAATTTGTTGTAAATGTTACCCGACATGACTTCTGAGGAACCATCAACCAGGCACTTTTCTTGCAAATATTAAATATATTCCACAGCCAAATTCTGTGTGATGAAAGGGGAAAATATCAATTGAATTTTCCAAATGACCCGAGTCAAATAAAGGGAATATATCATGGTGGATAGAAAAAGAACGACTGAAAGGCGAAAAAGCAAGCGATATAAAGCTGCTGAAGGCGCATACGCAGCTATAAGCCCTAGTTCCTACAAGATAGGGCAGATCATTGATATCAGCATGGGCGGACTTGCTTTCAAATATATTGATACAAAAAATCAAACCCAGTCAGAAGAATCAATTTTTTTAAGCAGTATGGGATTTTATGTGGGTAATCTTCCATTTAAAACCATTTCAGATAATGAAGTCACAAACACACCCTCATTCAGCGCAATGGAGGTTAGAGAAAGACATGTGCAATTTATCGACTTAAGTTTTAAACAGCTTTTTGATCTGGATTGTTACCTTAAGAACAATGTTAGTCTAATGTAAAAAACCTGAATCTCAGCATTTTGATGCAAACTAATCGATGCATTAGAAAATGTTTTATTTTTTTCATCCACCCCGGGTTTCGCTGCCTGGTGTGGTGTTTTTACTCCTGACATTGCTTAGAATTATTTTATCATGGGTATGGTTTGCCGTTCATTTAATGTAAGGGGTTGTTTAAAGACCTCTCCCAGGCTTTTTTCTGGTGGGGAAGAATTCAAACTTGTGGGCTTTGTATACCCAAATTCAAAATGTCCGTATGAAAGGAACCTGGATTAAAAAATGATTTAATTACGATTTTTGAGGAAGTGCAACTTAAAAAGGCATGAAAGATAAAAAAGAATGACAACCTTTGTCAAATCAGCATCATTTATTCTGAGAAGTGTTTGAAGGTTGAAATAAATCCTTTGCCATTTACAAGAAATGCCAGTATTGGCATTTCTTGTAAATGGAGCAAATATTTACTTTTGACTTAAGAGTTAGATGAAACCCAATGATCTACAGGTTTTTCTCCAGACTGGCTTTTACAAAGTCTACAATTTTTTTACCATCAAATCCTTTTTTATTCATCTTTTCAATATATTGATCAAAAACAGGGGCTATTGAATCTTTCCATTTCCCGGATTCTGCATCACTGAGTTCAATTACTTCATGACCAAGGCTTTTAAAATATTCCAGGCCTATTTTGTCACTCTCATCCCATGCATTTCCATGTTTTACGATAAATTCCTGGTTGATTTGGCGAATAATTTTTTGAAGGTCTGATGGAATTGAATTCCACTTTTGTTTGTTCATAACCAAAAAGAAGGATGAAGTATAGGCTATTGCATGACTATTAGTAACGTAATTGACAACTTCCCCCATTCGCCAGCCTTTGTTTACTTCCAAAGGATAAAGCGCACCCTCAATAATACCTTTTTGAAGACTTGCATATACTTCCGGCATGGGCATTGAGACTGCTGTGCCACCAAGGGCTCTGACCACCTGTGCACTTGTGCCGTGTCCACGAAGTTTCATGCCCTTAAAATCATCCATGCTTCTGACAGCTTTTCCTTTTGTATGAAGAATGCCTGCACCATGGGCATGAAGGAACATAACCTGTGTATCTGACAATTCCTTTGGTTTAAATTCATTATAAAAATCGTTTACAACTTTGGTTGCCTGGACACCGCTTGAATAGCCTATCGGCAGATCAACTGCTTCCATAACTGGAAATCTTCCCCGGGTATAGGCAAACAACGCCGTACCCAGATCGGAAACCCCTGTAACAACTCCATCATAAACCTGTTTTGACTTGGTAAGTGTCCCTCCTGGATAGTATTCAACCATGACTTTTCCATCCGTTCGCTTTTTAACTTCATCACACCATTGCTGAGCCAGAATGCTTTGAATATGGGAGGGTGGAAAAAAATTAGAATAGGTCAATTTAATGGGCTCGGCATGAAGAATAGAGGCTAAGAATAATACACATAGAGAAATGGGAATAATCCAAAAATACGTACTTTTTTTCATTTTAATGATCTCCTTGGCTTAAATTTATTATTACTTTTTAAAACAAACTACCTTATGTTGCCTCCTTTCACCTTTTTCAACATTTTTATAAAATAATTCAGATATCTTTTGGGAAAATTCCAATAACTGAAAACACTTATCTAAGACTGGAATCCTTGTAAAAATTGACTTTAAAAATATTTGTTCTCTATAAAAAACGAGAGTTCTCATTATAAAATACTACAAAATACCTGTCAACTTAAAATAATTATTGCAGACTCCAATTATTACCCCGGATAGAGTTGATTTCCCAGGCAATGGGGCATGAATTTTTCAAGCCCTTTCTTGTATTACTCTTTCAGACAACTGCCTTGTATCCCCCACAAAAATACACTGTGTCGGACAGGCTTTGCTGCAGGCCGTTCTTTCACCCTTTTTAAGTTTATCAACGCATAGATCACATTTTATAGCAAATTCTGTTTTTTCATCAAATTGCATGGCACCAAATGGGCATGATTCAACACAGGCCTGACATCCGATGCACTCATCATTATTAATAAGCACGATACCATTTTCGTCTTTATAAATTGCCTCGGTGGGACACGCATCCCTGCAAGGAGCATTTGCACAATGGTGGCAAAATATTGGAATAAAATCAGAACTATTTTCCAACACTTGAACCAATCTTGGCCCGACACCCAGCGAGTGCTCCTGTTTACATGCAACTTCACATGCATGGCATCCCATACAGTCTTCTTTAAAAAACATCAGTGATGTCTTTGCCATCTTATCTCCTCCTTGTTTTATCCCCAACTAAAACTATTTTCATTGGTTTTAGGTATCAATTGTATTATCTCTTTTCGAACGCAACGAACCCTGTAGACGTTGGTTTTATAATAACTTAGCACATATGCACCATCTAACATTATTATCCATGCATTTTTAGTATTTGTCCCAAAGGTTGTTGATGACCAATAGGACAATTTATCTCTAAAGGGTATCTCCTCGCGCATGACAGGTCTGTATTTACTTCTGTCCAAAAAACTTTCCATTTCTTTGATATTTGGAAACCTCCAGTCATGGTGACCACCTAATGTAAGAGAGCTGGCGTATTCAAACGCATCATACCAACTCATCTCTCCTGAAGGTTCAAGCTGCCATTCAAGACCGGTGAGATGATCCTGCCATGTTTGCCTTATTTCAGACAGGGCTGACATTGCACAAACAATTTCTTAAATTCGTTGAACCTATTGCAGGATCAAGTGTTTCATAAGAATTATCCATGAGTATGTTAATATTTGATATATCCCAGCCATAACCCGGGGCTTCCATTTCCGGATACCACCATCCATGCTCTGCAACGATAACACTGGGGTCAATTCCTTTATTAAACTTTGCCTTCTCTTTTATCTTACCTCTTGGTGATTCTATCCAGACCCAGTCCCCTTCTTTGATATTCTCTTTAGCTGCTGTATCTGGATGAATTTCAACAATGGGATCAGGCCTGATCTCTCTTAACCATGGCTGATTGCGATTTGCAGAATGGAAAAAGGTGGGTGTTCGCAAACCAGCATTTAATATATAGGGAAATTTTTCTAGAAGTTCGGGTTTGGAGACAGGACTTTCAGGGAGCTCTGTATATTTTGGCAAGGGATCATATCCCCATTTCTCCAATACAGTAGAATACAACTCGACTTTACCTGTGGGAGTGGAAAAACCCCTTTCCTTATATTTATGGTAGACCATTTCACCCTTAAGATAACCTTTAGTTTTAAACTCATCCCAGGTAAGTCCCGAAGGCTCCAACAGGTAGTCAAGAGAATCCTCCACCGTTGGCCACCATTCCTGGCCCATCTTTTTACCCAGTTCCATGAAAATCTTATGATCCTGCCAGCATTCCCCTATTTCAACACACTTTTGTCTTGCCACCACAAACCCATGCCGTTTCCAGTTGTCTGCAACATGGTCCTGCTCAAGCCAGGTTCCAGAGGGTAAGAATATATCAGCCAGCTCAGCAGTTGGCGTCAAAAAGAAATCCATGACGACCAAAAAATCAAGCTTGCTTAAGGCTGCATATGCTTCCTTTGCATTCGCTCTTGTAATGACAGGGTTTGTTCCGCACAAAAGACCGGCTTTGAGCTGATAGGGTTGGCTTGTTAAAATTGAATCCCAGGCCTTTTTGGGATTAATCAGGGCAACTCTTCCCCCAAGTTTAAACTGATCCCCTCCCAGCCTTTTGGCCAATTGTTCTCTGGATAAATCCTTGTGTCTGGAAAACTCAGATACTGTTCGTGTTGGCGGGTTTACATAGAGGACATTTCCACCAGGAGCATCCAGATTACCTGTGGCAGCCATCAAGCCTGTGATAAGGCGGGTACAATCTGCACAATTATTTGTCTGCTCTGTTGGAACACCCCAATGGATACAGGCAGGCTTTGTCCTGGCATAAAGTCTTGCAGCTTTTCGGATAAGTTCTTTATCCACCCATGTTATTTCTTCTACCCTGTCAAGGGAAAACTCTTTTACTCTTTCTTTGAACTCATCCCAGCCATTGATATAATTCTCCACAAATTCCGGGTCATAGAGATCTTCATCAATGATGACATTTAAAAAACCCATTGCCAGGGCAGCGTCTGTTCCGGGTCGAAGCTGGAGCCACAGATCAGCCTTTTTAGCCACAAATCCTTTTCTGGGATCAATGCAGATAAGTTTTGACCCCTTTTTATAATTAGTCCAGAAATCCCCGCCTTTATATTCATCAGGATTGGTCCATTGTGGATTACACCCCCACATAATAATACATTTGGGTTCTCCCCTGTAGTCACAAATGGGTAATGAACCAACAGTTATAAGCGTCGATGCAACCCTTGAAACATAACACATATGACCGGCAGTAAGGACATTGGGCGTTCCCAGCTGGTTGGCAAATCGATATAGATGACTTTCATAGTCTCTTCCAGTACCCTGGCCTACGACTATATGTTCAGCCCCATATTCATCTTTGACAGATTGAAATCTTGTCGCTATTTCGTCCAAAGCCTCATCCCAGGTGATTCTTTGCCATTTACCATCAACCTTTTTCATGGGATGGGTCACCCTGTCAGGATGATAGGCCATCTGGGTCACGGCCAAACCCTTTGAGCAAAGTGTTCCATGGCTTATGGGAGAATCCGAATCCCCTTCTACCTTAATCACCTTACCGTTCTTTACATGGGCGATTACGCCACAGCCCCCATGACAACTTCTGCAAGCAGTTCTGATTTTTTTTACTTCACCCATTTTTACTCTCCTTTCCGATCTTAAGGACCGCAAATTTTATAAAGTAAACGAAATTGCTTGTCTTTTGGCCCATCTACTGCGTTGCATCAAAGGCCAAATAGGCCTGCTATTAAACCTTTAATGCGCCTTGTAGATGAACCAAAATCCTTCGCTATTTCAGTTTAGTTTATTTCATCTGCAGTCCTAAGTTAAATCAGCCAGATCTGAAATTCCAAATCCCAGTGCGTGGGTAAAACTTTGGATACATAAAACATTTTTATCCACAACCGGCATTGCCTGACCCAATTCTTTTATTTCAATAAGCAATAGTTCTATTTTCTCGATTCGCTTTTTCATTTCTTTAAAGCGGTTCATTGTATCATCATTTTCCATACTTTTCTAAAGCCCCCTTAAATCTTTAAATCTCTTTGATTTCAATGTATAGCGAGGCAAAACTCCTGGTTTTTCAAATTGGATATTGAATCTTAAATTGGTTCTCATTTTCAATTTTTCCCTTACCTTGCTTTCCAGCTCTCTTTGTTTTTCCAACCCCAGCTCCTGTTCCGGCTCAAGTCTGAGATTAATTTCATCCATGATACCTTTTTTCTGAACTATGATCTCGTATTCAATTATGACTGGAAACCGCTTTCTCAAAACTTCTTCAACTGCAACCGGTGTAAAAAGAACACCCCGAATTTTTGTTAAATCATCCATCCTTCCTTCAACACCAGAGATTTTCATGGAAGTTCTTCCACATGAACATCCTGACTTTGACTTGCGAACCACATCATTTGTATTGAATCTTACAAGTGGGAAAGAATGCCGTCCAAGGGGTGTCACCACTGCAACACCCAACTCTCCCTCTTCAACCTCTCTTGTCCGGGTTTCCATATCAAGAATTTCCACCAGGAAAAAAGGTTCCATTATATGGAGGCCATTGCGGTCACTGCACATGGCTGCCCATGCACAGGGTTCTGTTCCACCTATATGGTCATAAACTTCAGCATTCCAGTTTTTTTCAAGCATTTTCCGGGTGGCCTGCGGCAGGGGTTCTCCTGCACACTGCATTCGTTTTATACCCAAATCTTTAGCAGTGATTCCCATTTTCTTTGCTACCTGGGCCATATGCAAACCATAGGTCGGTGTATTCAAAAGAGCCGTTGCCTTGATTTCCCTGATCTTGTTAAGCCTTCCTTTTGTGTCCAGGGCACCGCCCGGTACTACCTCGCACCCTATTTTCTGGGCAGCATAATGTCCTTCCCAAAAAGCAACATATACATTATAGCCAAAAGGTATAAATACCCTGTCTGTTTCCCTGAATCCCGCCATCCACAGAATATGGCACCAGACTTCGACCCGCCACTGCCAGCTCTCATAGCTTTCCGGCACATAAACGGGCTTGCCCGTGGTGCCGGAGGTTTGCCGAAAATCACTGATATAAACAGGGTCAATCCCAAGCAAGTCTCCATAAATCGTTGGATCCTCGCTTATCTGTGCTAAACGCAGGTCTTCTTTGTCAGTTAAGGGCAATTTCAAAAGATCTTTTTTCGTCTGGATTTGTTTTGGATCAATGCCTTTTAATTTTTTTTGATAGAGAAGAGAATTTTTCTTTGCATATGCCATATATTTTCGAAAATTCTTTAATTCCAGTTCCACAAGCCTTTCTCTATCCAAAGTTTCCAGAACCGGATTCCAGAAATTTCTGCTCTGTATTTCCATTTATAGGCCCCTCTTTTTTTGATTCAGCAAAATCAAGATAATAATTTACCCTTCTTTGGTAATGCTTTAAACTTTGCTTTCTATCTTTGTGGCAATTTGCTTTAAAAAATCTGTATAGGTTTTGAGCGATCTTTCTTTAATCTGGCTTTTAAGGCCAACTGCCCAGATAGCGCATTGAAGGTCATCTCTTTTAAGGTTTAATGGAACTGCCAATGCCCTTATACCTTCAAGATATTCCTCATCTTCGTAGGCGAACCCGTCTTTTCTGACCTGGATCAAGTCATTCAAATATTGTTTTTTATCTTTGGCTGAA
>Ga0209045_1003142_pt1 | contig 10897 bp, 8 predicted proteins | sample SaaInlLV_10m_DNA_4_FD_184664 | JGI IMG/M metagenome (GOLD analysis project Ga0209045, IMG submission 184664) | Marine microbial communities from expanding oxygen minimum zones in the Saanich Inlet - Saanich Inlet SI072_LV_200m_DNA (SPAdes) (version 2) | ecosystem: Environmental > Aquatic > Marine...
TGGTGATAACACCAACAAGGGCAAAAGGATTGAGATTAAAACTTTGTCGACAACCGCGGTCAATAGGTTTCCCATGCTAAAAGTTCTCACTCAACTCTGGTTTAAGTTTGCAACTTAAACCTTTTATTTATCTGCAATTTTGGTTTATTCATTATTCGCCCATTTGCAAACTTTAGCTAGGATTGGTTTTTATACTTTCAGACCACACAGGTTTAGCCTTTTACGCCTCAGTTGGTGTTATCACCAACGGTTTTCTAGATTATCATTTTGTTGGTGATAATACCAACAAAGGCAGAATTTGCAAACTTGAGCTAGGATTGGTATGCTAAAAGTTCCTGTGAGTTTTAAAAGCAATTTATACAGCCACCCCAAACTCCCTCAATGCATCATTCAAAGAAGTTTTTAAATCAGTTGAGGCTTTTCGTTTGCCGATGATCAAAGCACATTGCACCTGATATTCTCCTGCAGGAAATTTTTTGGGATAAGAGCCTGGGATAACTACTGATCTGGCAGGAATTCTACCTTTCAACTCAATAGGTTTATCTCCACTTACATCAATAATTTTTGTCGATTTTGTAATAACAACATTGGCTCCAAGCACTGCTTCTTTTTCAATATGAACTCCTTCTACAACTATGCTTCGCGAACCAATAAAGCAGCCATCTTCAATAATAACCGGAGCTGCTTGAACAGGTTCCAAAACACCACCAATTCCAACACCTCCACTGAGATGAACATTCTTTCCTATTTGAGCACAAGAACCAACAGTGGCCCAGGTATCTATCATGCTACCTTCGTCAACAAAAGCACCAATATTCACATAAGATGGCATAAGTATTACACCTGCTGAAATATAGGCACCATATCGAGCAACAGCATGAGGCACCACCCGTATTCCTAATTCAGCATAATTCGATTTTAATGGAATTTTATCATGGAATTCCATTGGGCCGGCATGTGAAGATGACATTTTTGAAATTGGGAAGTAGAGAATAACAGCTTTTTTGATCCACTCATTTACGATCCAACCGTCTGCATTGGGTTCTGCCACACGCAGTTTACCTTTATCCAATAGTTCGATAACTGAGAGAATATCTTCTTTGCTTTTTTCATTATTCAATAAGCTTCTGTTTTCCCAGCTTGCTTCTATGCTTTTTTTTAAATCAGAAATATTCATGTTTTACATTAAAAGCGTGATAGATAAATTTTGTTGTCTTTTCCAGCTATCAGCTCCAGTTTACCATCTCCATTCATATCGAAAAATGTGAAGGGCGTATTGCATTCTACCGGAAAATTTCGCTCTGGAACACCATTGAGATCCGACATATATAACTTATTCATTCCCTTATTTACGTAGGCAAGTTGATAGTGGTCTTCAATTTTTAACAGTTTGGGATGGAATGTAGCAGGAGCTTCCAAGGAAAGTGAATATAGAATTTCTCCTTCTTTAGAGAATACAAGAAATGAACTTTGATCAACAAAAATTAAATCTTTTTCTTTGTCTGCATTCAAATCGACATAATCAAAAAACACCTCTTGACTAAAATTGCCGAATCGTTGCACCTCAACTGCATCAGTCATGCTGATAAAAAAAGTGTTTCCTGAAGTGTCAATTGATATAAGATAGGAGTCGTCATTGTCGACACCAAATCGCATTTGCAAAGGATTGCTGAATTTTGTTTGCAGGTAAATTTTCTTATTTATTTTATTTCCTTTTAAATCCCATCGATAAAAATTGCCCTTATCGGACACACCAAAAAACTGGGTTTTATTTGAGCGTACAAAATAGCGAATAGGGAAATTCAAATTTCCGCTAATTTCCTGTGGGCTCCAGCCAGACATTGGTTCTCCTCTGAGGTTGAAACCAAAAATATGATTCTTTTCTGTTCCTACAAAAATACGTGTATCTGTTTTACTTTTTTGATATAAACTTATTCCAGAACTTGCTTTTGCGCTTAAGCGAATAGGATAATTAGCTGTATTTCGACCCAATCTATCAATCAGTTGAAGGTGAGTTTCAGTTGTAAATAAATACTGTAGTTTTTTGTTTTTATAGAAATCTACCTGGTGAATATCGCCCACTATTTTGTTATCCAATTGTCTTTTCCATAGAATCTCGCCAGTATTGCTGATCAGGTATAAATTGTTCTTTTCATCAAAAACCATTACCTCTTGTTTACCTGAATTGTGATTTTTAAAGATCCAAGGTTCAATAGAAAAAGTAGTGTCTAATGCTACTTCCCATACTTTTTCCATACTTTGTGTGGCAGATGAAGAGAATGTCGTAAGCAACTCATTATAAAATCCATTATTGTTATTCACGATTTGATATCCAAGAGTTTCCAATTTTGTAAAAATGGAATTTCTAAGATTTTTTTCATACCAACTTTTGCTCAGCACATGTTCCAATACTGCATTGGTTCGATTGGAATTTATATAGGCAAAGAAATTACTTTCACTGACTAATTTATCGGCAAATCGATGATAATCGCTTGAAGAATTAAGTGTTTGTCCATTTGTGAAATCATCAATAATCTGTTTCAATGAGTGTAAGTTAGGACTAAATACAAGGTAATCGCGGATACTTGTGAAATAAGCTTTTTCATCTAGTTTAAAAGAAGAACCAAAAATCAGATAAAACAGATCAGCTTTGTTTGTCACATATATTTCATGCGATTTATAAAAATCATCAATTTGCTCGCTCGTGTCATCATTTTGAGATTCTGATCTCTTGAGAATACGACTTGCTTCTGCCGCATGTTCAACCTTTATATAAACAATTTTATTTTGTTTGAAATCTTCAGCAAATGGTTCATTAATACTCAAAGCAAATGATCCATTTAGCAAGGGTAAAATATCATTTTCAATATTTATTTGGTGTTTTTTTTCAAAGGAAACCAGAGCTGCTTCATAAGCATTCCAGCGCTTGCTGAATTTCATATAATCCTGATAATGCTGCAAAAAAGCCTTTGGGTCACTAATTTGATAGGAGAAAAGCATAGCACTTTTTAATGAGGCAATTTTACTGATGTCGGATTTTCGAGCTTTTTGGTTAGTAAACAATCGATTGAATCCATTAAAAGTATCTGCCATCTGAATACTTCCTCGTAATGAGAAAGATGCTTCATCGTTCTTCAATTCGTAATTTGCTGTTTGTGCAAAATAGGAAAGGCTGCCAGCAAAATCGCGCAAATCATCACTAATAAAAATATCCAATAAAGTAGGAAGTTGTTTGAAGTTGACAAACCAATTTTCTTTAAATTCATTAAATGTGACGCCAAAATTTGATTTGTCAATTAGTCCTGTTGAAAGATGATATGAACGAATAGCATCTTCAATTATAATTGATGATGAGCTGATAGCTAAAATCCCATCTAAAAAAGCAAAAGCCACTGTCGATTGTTTGGATTGAGCTTGATAATTAAATACACTTACTCCTTCAAATACACTTTTTTTTGCATCGGTTTCTAATTCTGAAGCTATCATTTTGCGAACATCATCTTCCTTAAATTTTCCTTTTGTTTGCATAAGAAGCAATACACCGATTTGCTGACGGGATATTTTGTGCAGACTTAAAACCATTTTCTGACTTGTAATGTAGGAATTGATTTTTTCGTTTTTATGAATGGCCGAGTCAACCAGGGAGTAGGACTTTGCGAAAGCATTAATGTTTTGGCTTGTTTGCAGGTTTTTCCAGTATGTTGTTTTCGAAATCTGATCAAATTCATGACGGAAATTATCTCCTTGGTAAAACAAAATAGCATTTTCAGGCAAAGCTGTCAATGGATCAGGATAATTATTCTTTAGCTTTAATTTTGGTAAAGCAAACCAAACAACTATTATAAGAACGACTAAAGCTAGTGAAATAAATAATCCTTTTTTGAATCCGGACATGTATTAAAACAGTTAAATATGACTTATCGATTGATTGATACGAACTTTAAAATTACTATGATTGTCAATAACAAGAAAATATAATAATGCACAGCTAATTCGTAAATAAGCATAATATATTTTCTAATCATACATTTGAATTATTGTTCCTACTTTTGATTAATTATAGGATGTCAATGATGTAGTTTATTGATTTATTTATTACTTGATTCCCATTATCCAGGGGTTCATTATTTGAAATTAAATGATATTTTAATGAAAAATTTCTGTTCAATAAGCATAGTCTTACTGATTTCTTCTGTTTTTCTTTTACCTCTAAAAGGAAATTCACAAGAAGCATTGAGTCTTTCAGATTGCATTGAATATGCTTTAAAGCAAAACATAAGTGTAAGGCAAAACATGCTTGATATTGATCGTAAACAATCAGAGCTTCTTCAAAGCAAAGCAGCCATGTTGCCTTCTGTTAATGGCTATATTAATCAGGGATTGAATTTTGGAAATTCACTGGACTATACAACTTATGAATATGTAAAAGAAAGAACCAGTTCAAATTATTTTCAGCTTAGTTCTAACCTGACCATTTTTAATGGCTTTCGTTTATTGAATACGGTGAAGTCAAATCAGCATGCCTTAGATGCGAGTAACTGGACTTATGAAGATGTGAAAGATCAGGTAGCCATGAGTGTTGCGCTATCGTATCTGCAAATATTAATGAATAAAGAGCAACTAAATTTAGCAGTTGAGCAAATTGAACTCACAAAAGGATTGCTCGAAAGAATACGGATTTTAGTTGAAGTAGGGCAGGAAACCAAATCAAAAGAATTGGAGTTGAAAGCTGAAATGGCTAGCAATGAAGTGACACATATAGAGGCCAAAAACAATCTGATTCAAAGTTATCTGAACCTCAAACAAATTTTGAATTGGGAAATCAGCAAACCCATTAAAATCAATGAATATGACATTAATCTGGCATCGGGAGGCGATTATGATCGGGTGGATATTGAAAGTGTTATTAGTAATAATATAGCTGAATTACCAAAAGTAAAAAGGGCTAAGTCGGACTTGGAAAGTGCACAATTTTATTACAAAGCCGTGCAAGCGATGAAATATCCTAGCATTGATTTGCAATCTTCAGTGGGCACAAGGTATTCAAGTATTAAGAACCCACTGACCGGTCAGCGAGATCCATTTAATGATCAATTAAACAATAATCTTGGTCAATACTTAACATTCGGACTGCAGATTCCAATATTTAATAATTTGAAAAATTCGGGATCGTCTCAACTGGCTCAATTAAATATTAAAAATGCTGAACTGACCTATCGTGAAACGGAAGTGCAATCGAAAAATGCTATTTATGAAGCCTATTACCTAATGAATAATTCCGGTAAAAAATACGAAGCAGCCATTAAAAGTCAGGAAGCACAGCGCTTGTTATTTGATCAATCAACTTTAATGTATAAAGAAGGGGTATTAAATTTTTATGAATGGCAATCTTCCCGAAACAATTTGAGTCGGGCTGAAGCGTCATTGCTGAGTGCAAAATACGATTATTTGTATCGAATTAAAGTTTTTGATTATTACAGAGGCATACCTTTAAGTTTATAAAATTAGATTTTCAAAAAGCAAAAATTAGTTTCATGGCTATTGAGAAAAGACATTATAAAAAGAAAAATAACAAACTATTTGTTTGGTTGGCAATTGCCATGGTGGCAATGATTGTTGTACTCATGATTCTTAGTAAAAAAGGAGTGATTGGAGATAGCAATATGATAGAAGTGGAAACCAACATGGTTAGTAAGCGATCTATTTCAGAAGTAATAACCGCCAGTGGCAAACTTCGGCCTGAGAAAGAAATATCTATTTCCTCTGATGTTCCCGGTGAAATTATTGAACTTCAGGTTAAGGAAGGCGATCGTGTTCGCAAAGGAGATTTACTGCTTCGCATCAAACCAGATGAGTTTAAATCAAGTGTTGATGAAGCGATAGCGGCCTATAACAGTTCGTTAGCAGGTCTTGAAAATGCCAAAGCAAACCTCGAGCAATCAGGAGCAATGTTGGAAAAGAGTAAAACATTGTATGCAAGATATCTGATTTTAAAAGAAAAGAAAGCTGTTTCGGATACGGAATTTGAAAGAATTGAATCAGAATATCTGGGGGCAAAAGCACAAAATGAGTCGGCAAAACAAGGAGTAGAAACGGCCAAATATGGTATTGTTTCGGCAGCTGCACGAAAGCAAAAAGCATTCGAAAGTTTGAATAAAACAACTATATATTCACCTATTGATGGGATAGTAACCCGGTTGAATAATCAGGAAGGGGAAAAAGTAGTGGGTACAGCTCAAATGGCTGGAACGGTAATTATGCGTTTAGCCAATTTAAGTCAAATGGTCGTGAATATTGATGTCAATGAAAATGACATTATTCGCATTTCTCTTGGAGATACAGCAGATATTGAAGTGGATGCTTTTTTAAACGAAAAGTTCAAGGGCTTGGTCACAGAAATTGCCAATTCAAGCAAAGATAACTTAGGAGGGATTGATCAAATTACCACATTTGATATCAAAGTAAGACTAATTGAAGAATCGTACGCTCATTTGATTGATACCAATAAAACAGTTCGGACACCATTTAGGCCTGGGATGTCGGCCATGGTAGATGTGCACACCAGTAGTGCTTTGGATGTGATTGCTGTTCCCATATTGGCCGTAACAACACGATTTGTTGATCCGGAAGGAGATGAAATAGAAAGCAAAAAGAAAAAGGGCGAAAAAGAAAATGACAAAAAAGAAGTTGTTTTCCTTTTTGAAGATGGAAAAACAAAACTAGTACCCGTTGAAATCGGAATTCAGGATGATTATTTCATTGAAATAACAAGCGGCCTAAAAGAGGATCAGGAAGTAGTGAGTGGACCATACAGCATTGTTTCAAAAATCTTAAAAGATGACCAAACAGTGAAAAAGAAAACGAAGGAAAAGGAAAATGACTAAAATTGGTGTTATAGGAGGAGGGAGCTATGGAACGGCTATTGTTAAAACTTTGCTGGACAAAGATGGAGATGTTTTTTGGTGGCTAAGGAAACAGGATACCATTGACAGTATAAACTTAAAAGGTCGAAATCCAAAGTATCTAAGAGCCGTAGATTTAAAGTTGAAACCAGAGCAACTTAGTACTGACATCAGGGAGATATGTAGACAATCAGATATTATCTTTATTGCAGTTCCTTCTGTTTTTTTGCGGGAAACATTATTGCAACTAGATGATTCAGATATGGAAGGAAAGTTAATTGTTTCTACAACCAAAGGACTTATTCCTCACGATCATCAGCTTATTTCTGATTATATAATTAAGAACTTCCATTTAAACGCAGATCAGTTTATATTTTTAACCGGACCCGCACATGCTGAAGAGGTGGTTACCAAACGCAAAACCTATTTGACCTTGGCATCAAGTTCTGAAGAAAATGCACTAAGAGCTGGTTCTTTTCTTGAAACAGATTATATAGCTGTAAGAACCTCAACAGATGTACCAGGTTTAGAATATGCAGCTGTATTGAAAAATATCTATGCTATTGCAGCTGGAATTAGTCAAAGTGTGGGTTATGGAGATAATTTCCTTGCAGTTTTGATGTCGAATGCTATTCGTGAAATGGATATGATGCTTAAGCAGGAATGTCCTGCTGACAGAAATCTCATGAGTTCAGGCTATTTAGGCGATTTACTGGTAACGGCATTTTCTAAGTTTAGTCGAAACCGCACTTTTGGCAGTATGATCGGACATGGTTATTCGACCAAAGCCGCTTTGATAGAAATGAACATGATACCAGAAGGACATTATGCAGTTAAATCATTTTGTAAGTTAATGCGAGAAAGTTGTGTGAAGTTGAGAATTGTTTCGGCTGTTTATAAAATTCTCTATAATCAGGAAGATCCTTTGAAAACGCTTCAGGCATTGGAAGAGGGCTTTGATTGATAAATGATTGAGTGTGTAAATAGAATTTACATGATAAGAAGAATAATTGGTGATACTTATAGGTTTGGTTTTAACGGTATAGAAAAGGATAATGAAGTATTCGGCACCGGAAACTCCTATACAACCATGTTCAGGCAGTATGATCCGAGATTGGGTAGGTGGTTTATCTTCTTAAGACAAAAGTTACAATGGTTCCTAAATAAGTTTTGAATGAGAAAGTATTTCATTATTATACCTCTTTTATTACTTTCAATGCAAACATTTTCTCAAAGAGAATGTGTAGATAGCCTTTATGCTAAAGTCCTTCTTGGAACAAGTTTAGTCCATGAATCTAAGCCAGATAGTAATTGGATAGTTATTGAAACACTATACAACATGGCTGGGAATTGGTTTTGGTATCAAAATGAGAGTTACTATAGGATATTTTATAGTCCTGAAACACCAGAATCCATAAATAATGTTGTGAATAATAATAGTGTCAAATGGTATCAAGGACAAATGATTATTCATGAGAGTCAACTTAGTAAAACAAGAAAAGATTCATTCGTTATTGAAGATTATTACTTTCATGATACGTTGTGGATAACTGTAAGCTGGCAAGATTATCTGAATAAAAAGCCAAATCTTATTGAGATAACAAATCTTGATTGGTTGTATTATTATAAGTTTGATAGTAATGGATTTCTGAAGGAAAAATGGGGATCTGATAATGAATATGGTAAAGTAAAAACAGTTTTTAATAGAAGTGGAAACCTGATACTATGTACAGAATATGACTATTGCCGCCTACTATTAATACATGATTGTGACAACTCAAATTCATTTATTACTGGTTTTCAATTAGCTGATAATTTGCCACTAAATTATGCAGCTGAGGCCGTTTTTCATGGCAATCATAAAGAATATTATGATTCAGGGATGCTGAAAGTAATCGGATATTATGAGAAAGGCGAAAAAACTGGACACTGGATATTTTATGATGAAGATGGTGAAATTATCAATTTAGTAGATTATTAACTTCCTTCCCGGCAACCAACTGAAGGCAAATTTGAATTACTGCATTATTAATAATTGTACATAAAGAGCAAGAGCCTTATGCATAATACATAAAGGAAAGTTTGCTTTTCCAAGAGCATGGTACAAAAAACTGGACCTTTTAGTTTGGTTAATTAGGGTTTGCTTAGAAAGTCAGATTCCCCAGCTTAAAAAATTTGGATGAATTTCAAATTTTATAGAGACAAACCTTTGTAGTTAAAATTTGGTCTGACATAATTCTTTACAACAATGAATACTGGCAATTTCCCGCTGATCAGATCAATAAAACTAAAAAATACAGACCAAATAATACGCATATCCCTTATACATATTAAATTCATTATAAAAATTATTGCAGAAACCCAGCTTTCCGAGGTATCTATTAATTTAGCCCTTATCCTGTTTAGTTCATATCCATTTTTGCCTTGTCCAAATTTCCCTTCAATTTGATTGCGCTCTGTTGCTTCTTTCTTTCGTTTACGCTTTTTATAATAACTCTCCTGGTTTTTTGTTTTTCTTCTTCCCAATGGAGAGGCTGTTAGCCGTATACCTCTGCCATTTAGATATTTGCGGTTCTTATTGGTAGCGTATATTTTGTCGGCTTGAACCAGTTCAGGGTAAAACCCATGCAATTCTTTGTATGCTTCGACTTGTTTTTCTAAATCGCCCGATTCGTTATAGGCATCCCAGCTCATGGTACCTATCCTTGCCAATCCATTGTCAAGGCTGATCCCTAGTTTAGACCCAAATTCTACTTTTAATTTCTGTTTGCCCCTTACTATTGGGCGTACATGGGGCTGGAATATGCTTACTATCCTGTCGTCACAGCTGTTTGTTTTGTTGTCGTACATCTGTTTTTGTTGTTCATAAAGTAAACTTACGACCCATAACATCTTTTGTCCTTCCTTATTAAGAGGGAATTTGTCAAAACTATCCAACATCCTGTTTATGTGCTTAATGTCCCTTTGTAGTGCCTCTAAGAATATCCTGTTTGTTTTGCGTATTTCATTTTTTGTTTTTTTACGTTTCTTTGAAAATACCAAAAAACATTTGTCCAATTTCCTTCGGTACGTTCGTGGTTTGGTTTCTTTTTTCCCTTGTAATTTGTACAATATGTCAATTAACTTTTCACATTGTTTTGTTGATTGGCGTAAAAGACCTGTGTCAGTTGGATAGGTTATGTATTGATCGGCTACTGTTGCATCAATTTGTAATTTGCCTTTGTTGGGGATGGCTGGTTTGGGGTCATCTATATTTTCTCCTGCACCTGTATTGTCCATATCCCTATTTTTGTCCTGTTTTTTATTTCTTGATAGGTGTTTGTTGTCTTTATCCTTACTGATAGATTCAATCAATGCCACATTTAGTGCATCAAAACTATCAGCTCCTATTCGTTTTCGTATCTCGACAAATAATGATGGGTCAAAAATCGGCTCATTTTTAAAGCCGGGCAGTCCAACAAAAAACTGCATATAGATATTTTCCTGTATCGATGCAATTACCCCCCTGTCATCCAATTTCTCGATATGCTTAATTATCATCGCACCAAGAACTGCTCGTGGAGAAATACCAGGCCTTCCGAAATCAGCGTTCATTTTTGAAATGTAAAGACCTGCAAATTTGTCCCAGGGTACTATTTTACTCAGCTTGACCCACCTGTTATCAGGTGATAAGCTCGCTTGGAAGGGGGTTTCAAAACCTTCTATTGTTAATTGACTTTCTGGTGTGTATCGTATCATAAAATGCAAACTTTATGATACTAAGATACTGATATCCCTGCATTTTAGACAAGGTTTTAATAAATAGTTATCAACATATAATATTGATATTCAGTATATTGTAATTGAATTCCTACTTTCTCAGCAGACCCTAATTATGTTAGAAAACATACCTGTTCTCGCAAGTCTTCCTAAGGGTGAATGTGAGAAGCGATAAATGAAAGACTTAAGTCTTTGTAGCACTAGAATTAGATAAAAAGCAAAAAACTTTTGTTTAT
>Ga0209045_1003143_pt1 | contig 10894 bp, 5 predicted proteins | sample SaaInlLV_10m_DNA_4_FD_184664 | JGI IMG/M metagenome (GOLD analysis project Ga0209045, IMG submission 184664) | Marine microbial communities from expanding oxygen minimum zones in the Saanich Inlet - Saanich Inlet SI072_LV_200m_DNA (SPAdes) (version 2) | ecosystem: Environmental > Aquatic > Marine...
CGGTAGAAGCCACTTTTGGTTGTTGTAACCGCATTGTAGAGAAATTGTCGTTCCTTCCTGTTCTCCTCCCTTTCAATATAATCATAATAACTTTGAAAGGTTTCCAACTGATGTTCCTGCAGTATTCGCTGTACACGTGCATAAAGCAGATATTTCTTGTCATCTCCCCATTCCATGCCAAGATCTTTTAGCACAAGGTCTCTGAATAGCTTAAATTCAGCGTCAGACGGTTCATTAACCTTGATCAACCTCCCTCTGGAGGTAGCTATATTTGCTGAATTATCTAATAGCATCGTAAACTATTGTGTATAAAATTATGGATTGCTTTAAATTGATCATTCAAAAGGCGCTAAATTCTGGTTTAGTTTGTTTTCAGACTGCGAAGCCGGTTTTACTGTATTAGAATTATCCGGAAGTTGTTCAATCTTGCTTTGAGCCAGTTTTAGGTTGGTCTGTTTATCCTCAATGATAAGTTCATTCGAGCCGGCATCACCTTCTTCCACCTTGAAGGTGTTAAGCAGTTCCTCCAGGTTTTCAGCTTCCTCTGCCATGTGTTGACTGGCAGTTGTATTCTGTTCAACAAGTGCGGAGTTTTCCTGAGTAAGGCGATCCATATCCGCAATTGCTCTGTTGATCTGATCAACGCCTTCCGCCTGTTCCAGAGATGCAACTTTGATGTTTTCCATCACCTCAGAAACTTCTTTGACGGACTCGAGAATTCCGTCAAGATTAGAATCACTCTGAGATTTGAGGTTGTTGAGGTTTGTTTCTATTTTTAATCTCATTTCTTCGACTGATTTGAGAATACCGTTCAGATTGGAATCACTTTGAGATTTAAGTTTATTGAGCATAGTTTCAATTTTTGTTCTCATTTCTTCCATGCCCTTATCTCCGTCATTTACAAGATGACGCCCCGAATTTATGTGTTCCAGACTGGCCTGAATCAATTCTCCGATCTCGGTAGAAGCTTTTGCCGAACGGTGAGCAAGTTTACGAACCTCAGATGCAACAACAGCGAATCCCTTACCATGCTCACCAGCTCGTGCTGCCTCAACAGAAGCATTAAGCGCAAGTAGATTGGTCTGAAAGGCTATGTCGCTCATCAGTGTGGTGATACCCTCAATTTTTTTGGAGCTTTCCATTATTTCCTCCATGGCTTCAACCACATTGGTATTGGTACTCTGTAAATTCTTCAACATCTCCTGATTTGTTTCGATGGAGTTGTCGACTGTATCGAGTAATTCGGTTCTGCTGTCAATGACCGATTGCTGAGCTTTCTTCAGCATGTCATGATTTGCCTCAATGGAACTTTCGACTGTATTAAGTAATTCTGTTCTACTATTAACTACAGATTGTTTAGCTTTCTTTGTGATTTCATTCGCATTTTTAGCATCTTCCGCGTTGTTTTGCACGATACTGTTAATCTCTTCCATTGCAGATGCGGTTTCCTCTAGCGAAGAACTTTGCTGATGAGTACGGTTTGAGAGATCCTGGTTACCTAGTGCCATCTCCTGAGAGGACTCATTAATGTTTGAAGCATGTTTTTTTATGTCAATTACCATATTGTTGAGGCGTTCGAGAAACATGTTGAACCAGGTTGATAGTTCCCCGAGTTCATCTTTACCGGCAACCACAATCCTTTTGGTGAGGTCGCCTTCACCCTGTGCAATGTCTTTTGACATGTCGACTAGATCATTAACCGGTGCAGTGATCGACCTTCTCACCAGGAATCCAAAGATAAGACTGATAAGCAAACCAATTACGGTGATTACTAGTACGATCCAAACAAATTGCTGTGCTTCACTTACTACATCATCACTAGATTTATCGTATTGTGTATTTACAACCTCTCTTAAATTTTCAATTGTTGAACCTAATTTTATATTATTATTAATAATTTCATTCACACTAAAATCTAAATTCTTTAATAAGCGATATTCATTAAGAACCAGGTCTATATTTTGAGTTAATGAACTAGTGAAATTGTTGTACGTTTTTTTGTAGACATCTACTTTAAATAATTTATAAAATTTATCAAAATCCTGATGACTCTTTTCGTAGCGTTTTTTGATATCAGCAACTTTTGCAGTTCCTCTTGACTCTATTAAGGTATTATAGATCGTCTTATATTCCTGAATAATTCTATAAAAATTTTTTTTAAATTCTCCTCGCTTTTTTAGCTTGTCGGAATCTTCTTTTTCCCACACGCTTCCGGCAAGTGACCTCATCATAAAGATGCGACCATAAATTTTATCTTTGCTTTTGTCGAACGTCTTATAGGCAGAAATTAATGCAGGAGACTGCTTATTAATCTTACTATCCGCCTGCTTAAGTTCTGCAAGTAAATTGTTAGTCTTATTTAGTCCTAAGACCTGATTGTGATTGATATTAGCGATTCCCTTGATTTCACTGTTAACATCTTTGTCTTCTTTTGTGACAAGCTTATGAATCTGACTGTATTCATCTGCAGAGATTTCTCTGATCAATTTATCAATTTTATTTACTGAATCAATTAATATGGTTGTAGATGTTATTTGTTTTTCAATAGAATCAATATCTTGAAGTGATTTTGATTTCTTTAATTTTTCCTGCTCCAGTCTCAAATAATCCAGATTTGATTTAAAAACTGAAAAAATCTGTGAGTTAAATTTAATTGAGTGGGATATCCCTATGAAGGATTGAATAACTAAGCCTGAAATTATAATTGTTACAAAAGAATTAATTAAAAAAACAGATAGTAATTTTTTGTTTATAGTTATTTGTATAGCTTTCACTTCAAATCTTTGCTGGAAAGTTTAAAATTCAAAAAATATTTGCTCATTAGTCAATCAAACATCAACAAAATGTACAAAATAATATAGAACCCATTATTCGAAAGGAGCTAAATCTTTATTTACTGACTTTTCAGACTGCGAAGCCGGTTTTTCTGTTTCTGTTTTTTCAGACTTTTCAGACTGCGAAGCCGGCTTTTCTGTTTCCGTTATTTCCGGAAGTTGTTCTAATTTGTTTTGTTCCAGTTCGAGGCTGTCATTATTTTCAGTCGTACTGTCAATGTATTTGGTTTCATCTCCCTCAACCCTAAAAGTATTAAGAAGTTCCTGCAAGACTATTGCTTCCTCTGCCATGTGTTGACTGGCAGTAGTATTTTGTTCAACCAGAGCAGCGTTTTCTTGCGTTAACCTGTCCATATCCGTGATCGTCCTGTTGATCTGGTCAACTCCTTCCGCCTGTTCCTGAGAGGCAACCTTGATGTTTTCCATTACCTCTGAAACTTCCTTGACAGATTCGAGAATTCCGTCAAGATTAGAATCACTCTGAGATTTGAGGTTATTGAGGTTGGTTTCTATTTTTGTCCTCATTTCTTCGACTGATTTGAGAATACCGTTCAGATTAGAATCACTTTGAGATTTAAGGTTGTTGAGCATGGTTTCTATTTTTGTCCTCATTTCTTCCATGCCCTTATCTCCGTCATTTACAAGGTTACGCCCCGAATTAATGTGTTCCAGACTGGCCTGAATCAATTCTCCGATCTCAGTAGAAGCTTTTGCGGAACGGTGAGCAAGTTTTCGTACCTCGGACGCAACAACAGCGAATCCCTTACCGTGCTCTCCCGCTCGTGCTGCCTCAACAGAAGCATTAAGCGCGAGTAGGTTTGTCTGAAAGGCGATGTCGTTCATTAGTGTGGTGATACCCTCAATTTTTTTGGAGCTTTCCATAATCTCTTCCATTGCTGTTACCACACTGCTGTTTGTACTTTGCAGGTTCTGCAGCATCTCCTGATTTGTTTCGATGGAATTGTCGACTGTATCGAGTAATTCGGTTCTGCTGTCCACGACCGATTGCTGTGCTTTCTCAAGCATCTCCTGGTTTGTTTCGATGGAACTATCGACTGTATCAAGTAATTCAGTTCTGCTATTAATTACAGATTGTTGTGCTTTCTTCGTGATTTCATTCGCATTTTTAGCTTCTTCCGCGTTGTTCTGCACGATACTGTTAATTTCTTCCATTGCAGATGCGGTTTCCTCCAGCGAAGAACTTTGCTGATGGGTGCGGTTCGACAGGTCCTGATTACCGAGTGCCATCTCCTGAGAGGACTCATTAATATTAGTAGTATGTTTCTTGATTTCAATTACCATGTTATTAAGGCGCTTAAGAAACATGTTGAACCAGGTTGATAGTTCACCGAGTTCATCTTTTCCTGTAACCAGAATCCTTTTGGTAAGATCGCCTTCACCCTGTGCAATGTCTTTAGACATATCAACAAGGTCATTTACCGGTGCAGTGATGGATCTTCTTACTAGAAAGCCGAATAGTAAACTAACCAATGCCCCAGCTATTGATATAATCAGGACAACCCAAATGAATTGCTGAGTATCACTAATAAGAGTGTTCGCTGAGTCATCAAATTCTTCATTTAGAATTTCAGAAACATTCTGTATCGTTGATTTAAATGCCTCATTGCTATTTGTAAAATCTTTCGCTAATAATTCATTATTTTGAATAAAGTTTATCTCATTTATAAAAGCATTATTAAGTGCATTAAAAATCTCATAAAACTCTTTTGTTATATCCAGTGCTGGGTCTTCTTTATCATTAACCAATTTTTTATAACCGGTAATGAAACTTTTATATTCTACTTCAAAAACTTTTTTTATATTAATAACAGCTTTAGTTCTCCTCCCCTCAAGAAGTTGATTATAATTTGATGTCATATTTTTCATAAACTTTTTGAATTCTTTTGAAAGCTTTCTGCTATCGGCTGGTGTCATTTGTTTACTTTGTACCAAATTGAGTGTAGCAACTCTCAATTTGGTTTTCATTTGTCTCTCACTTGAATTAAGAGATACAAAAGCATCTGAAAATACAGGTAACATTTGATTTATTGTACCAGTGGAACCTAGAATATTTTTTGAATTTTCACCGATTTCATTAATTTTGTTAGATAAAATTTCTTTCAATTTATCCAATTCATTAATTTTATTGCCTACTGTTGAATCGTTAATCTTTATTGCTTTAATTGCTTTATATTTGTCCTCGGTTAGTTCTCCAAAACGAGCACTCATGTTTGCAAATGAGTTAGTTGTTTTGTCCAGGCTGTCTTTAATGGTGTTTCTATTTACATTCAGATAAAAACCTTGAGTTAGACCCTTTAGGCTGGCTTGTTCTGTTCTTAATGATTCTAAGTTTTCTTTATATTTTGAAAATACTTTTGAGTTGTATTCAATCGTTTCTGATAACCCAAAAAATGAACTAATAACCATTCCTGTTATTGCAAGAGTAACTATTGTGTTTATTAAAAAGATAAAAAATAATTTCTTGCTTATTGTCAAGGATAGTATTTTCATTTTAACTCATTGTTGGTTAGTTTTAGTTTCAAAAAAATATTAGCGTATCATTCAACTATAATGGTTTTAAAAATTCTCCAAAACATTTTGAAAAAATTTAAAACTCCAAGCAAACTAAATCTAATCCCCATATTTTTTAAATGTCAACAAACAAACAGTAAAAAATATGTACATATTAATTAGAACCCATTATTCGAAAGGAGCTAAATTCTGGTTTAATGTGTTTTCAGACTGAGAATCCGGCTTTGTAGTTTCTGTTTTTTCCGGAAGTTGTTCAATCTTGCTTTGAGCCAGTTTTAGGTTGGTCTGTTTATCCTCAATGATAAGTTCACTGGAGCCTTCATCACCTTCTTGCACCTTGAAGGTGTTAAGCAGTTCCTCCAGATTTTTAGCTTCCTCTGCCATGTGTTGGCTGGCAGTCGTATTCTGTTCAACAAGTGCGGAGTTTTCCTGAGTAATGCGGTCCATATCCGCAATCGCTCTGTTGATCTGGTCTACTCCTTCCGCCTGTTCCTGAGAAGCAACCTTGATGTTTTCCATCACTTCTGAGACTTCTTTGACTGACGTTAGGATCCCATTAAGATTTGAATCACTTTCCGATTTGAGGTTATTGAGCATAGTTTCAATTTTTGTTCTCATGTCGTCCATGCCCTGTTCACCGTCCTTGACAAGATTCCTGCCGGAGGTGATGTGTTCCAGACTGGTCTGAACCAACACGCCAATTTCCGTAGATGCTTTCGCTGAGCGGTGAGCAAGTTTACGAACCTCAGATGCTACAACTGCAAACCCCTTACCGTGCTCTCCTGCACGTGCTGCCTCGACAGAAGCGTTGAGTGCCAGCAGGTTAGTCTGAAAGGCGATGTCGTTCATCAGAGTGGTGATTCCCTCAATTTTTTTGGAGCTTTCCATTATTTCTTCCATGGCAGTAACTACGCTGGTATTTGTACTTTGTAGATTCTGCAGCATCTCCTGGTTTGTATCAATGGATTTGTTGACTGTATCAAGTAATTCGGTTCTGCTGTCAACCACAGACTGCTGTGCTTTCTGAGTAATTTCATTGGCGTTTTTAGCATCTTCCGCGTTGTTCTGCACGATACTGTTAATTTCTTCCATCGCGGTTGCGGTTTCCTCCAGGGAAGAACTTTGCTGATGGGTGCGGCTGGACAAATCCTGGTTTCCGAGTGCCATCTCCTGCGAGGAAACATTGATGTTAGATGCATGTTTTTTAACCTCAACTACCATATTATTGAGACGTTGAAGAAACATGTTAAACCAGGATGACAGATCACCGAGCTCGTCTTTACCGGCTATCGCAATCCTTTTGGTTAAATCGCCTTCACCCTGTGCAATGTCTTTTGACATGTCAACAAGATCGTTCACGGGAGCGGTAATAGACCTTCTCACCATAAATCCAAACAAGAGGCTGACTAGCAGTCCTATAACGGTGATGATCATCACAACCCAGATGAAGGTTCCCGTTTCTCCAATCACACTTGCATTGATTGTATCTATGTCTTTAGTGAGCACAGCATTAATGTCATCCATAACCCTGGACAAGCCAAAATTCAACTCTGTATAATTGTTGTCTAATAATTTACTTTCACTGACCAGTAATCCTGACTTTTTGACGCTATCAAACGTCTTCATGAATTGTTCATCAACATTTTTGAATGCATCTATGTTGCTCTGCGTCTCAGTATCACTGACGATCTTGTTCAATTCATCTTTGATTATTTTATAGTCATCCAACATCCATTCAAGATCCGAGAGATTTGCGGATCCTACTTCATCTCGTTTTGCCTGAGAAGCGCTCATTATTTCATCCAGCTCGACAATAAGTAAATTCAGCTGAAAAAATAAATTTTGAGTAAGATATTCTTTTTTCTGGAAACCATCAACCCCATCAGCCTCACCTCCCAACATTTTCTGCATGAAAGTTTCGTATTCCGGTTTGCCTGCAATCAGACTTCTTTTTGCTCTGAGTTTGAAAATGATTCTCTTTCTTTTAGCTTTGAATTCATTATATGCATTGATCAAATTAGAGATATTCTTTTTTGCAACAGGTCCTGAGTTCATCTTCTCACTGGAAACCTCCGCAATTCTTTTGGTGAAATTATTAAGATTGTTTATTCCCTGTTCGATCTGTTCCAAATCTGTTGCAATAACTGTCGTATATTTTGAGGAGCGGATAAGTTGATCCAATTCCTTGTCTCCAGTTCTGGAAATTAAATCTTCCAGTTGGAAGTCAAAGATAAAAGTCTTGTTTTTTAGCTTTGTTTTCAGAGATTTTAATTCATTATCATAAACTTCTGAGGATTGTGCTGTTCCATATTTTGCTCTCAATGACTCAATTTTGTTTAATTTATCTTCATCCAAATTAAATCTGTGAATACTTCCAAGAGGACCGCTACTGATTGTCTTGTTATTTTCATCTTTCAATTTTGTTAGTGAGCCTTTAATAAAGACGATAGAAGCACTTATGTTTCCAAGTCCTTCTTTGATTGTTTCATCTGACACATTTAAATAAAATGATTGTGCATGCCCCTTCAACTTTGATTGCTCAATCCGGATTGAGTCAAGTATACCTTTAAAGGTGGAAAGTTCAGAATTAAAGTTAAATTGGCTTGATAAGCCTAAAAATGAAAAAATAACCATTCCGGAAATTGAGACCGTAATGATTGAATTGATAATAAAAATGAAAAACAATTTTCTGCTGATTGTAATGGATAAAAATTTCATATCAACCTTATTAATTGTAGTTATGACAGGATAATCTTCGGAGATTTTGTGTTTCTGCTGTAATTGAATATCGCAAAAATTGCACAATGGCAAGTGTAATTTGCCACTATATGAGGTTGGGGTCCTCTATGTGCTTGATATCCTTGGTGGGTCGGGCGAGGTTCGAACTCGCGACATCCTGATTAAAAGTCAGATGCTCTACCAACTGAGCTACCGACCCACAAGGGACTTTAAATATTATCAGAGAGGGCTAAAAAGTCAATTTGTATTTGACTTTATAACTTATTTTTTGAAGAACTATTCACCTTCTAAAACTTTCACCAAATTATCGGCAATATTTTTAAATGCCGTTGTAGCAGGTGAGTCGAGGTTACTTGCCATCAGTGGTTTTCCTTCATCACCGCCAACACGTACCTGAAGTTCAATGGGGATGGCGCCTAGAAAAGGAGCTTCCAGTTTCTTGCAGGCTTCTTCAGCACCGTGTCGGCTGAAGATTGGAGTTTCTTCACCGCATTTGGGGCAGGTGAAAAAACTCATATTTTCGACTATCCCTAAAATGTCAATTTCAACTTTACTGAACATTTGCGCAGCCTTTACTGCGTCAATCAAGGCGACATCCTGAGGTGTAGAAACAATAATTGCTCCCGTAAATTCACATAACTGTGACAATGAAAGCTGTGCATCTCCGGTACCAGGAGGGAGATCAATGATCATAAAATCACCACCGGGCCAGTTTGTATCACGCAGCAGTTGCTCAAGCGCCTGGTGAACCATGGGACCACGCCAGATGACAGCGTCATTTTCTTCAACTAAATTTCCAATAGACAAAGTATGCATGCCAAATGATTCAAGTGGAATCAAACGATTTTCAGACACAGAAGGTTTTTCTCCTCTACGTCCGGTCATGATAGGCAAACTTGGTCCGTAAATATCCGCGTCGAATAGACTGACTTTATAACCTTTTTGAGTGAGTGCGAGGGCTAAATTAACCGAAACAGTTGATTTGCCGACACCACCTTTTCCACTAGCTACCGCAATTACAGCTTCATAATTTTGCAAGTATGCTGTACGTTGTGGTTGTTGCGGTGCAGCCTGTGCAGGTTGTGCAGGTTGTGATTGTGAGGATTGATTGTTTTCAGGCGGAGCCGCTAAAACTTCAATCGCGACTCTCTCAATCTGCTCTACTTTTTTTATTTCTGATTCTATCTGTGCCGGCAGCGAACCGCGTAAAGGAGAATCTTCTGGTAAAATAAGCGTGATTTTTGCAAAATCATTATTGACCACACAGCCATGCACTATTTCCGGTTCTACACTGACGAGTGGTTGTCCGTTATCCAAAGTAATGCTGGAAAAAGCTGCTTCAAACTGTCTTTCTATGTCCATCTATTTTTTTACTGCTGATTGATTATAAAATAAAAGTTATGTCAAAATTATATACATTTGGAGAAATGAAGCAATTATTAAATGCTAATACAGAGAATATTAGCGAAAATAATTTGGTGAAAGGTTTCAGTATTGATTCACGGACACTGAAAGACGGCGATTTGTTTTTCTGCATCAAAGGTGAAAATACGGACGGACATCATTATATCTCACAAGCACTGGAAAAAGGAGCCTGCGGAATTGTAGCCATTCCTGAAAATATCCCGCAATCTTTGAGAAAGCGTGATTTGCCGTACATCTTAGTTGCGGATCCTAATAAAGCATTACGGGAATGGGCCGCGGATGTAAGAAGGCAGTTCAGCGGAAAAGTTCTGGCAATAACCGGAAGTAATGGAAAAACATCAACCAAAGATATTCTCGCCGGTTTATGTCGTTATCTTGACCCTCAGGCATACTCAACCCCCGGAAACTATAATAACTTCATAGGCGTCCCTTTGACCATCCTGAGCGCAGTTCAGGAAGCAAAGTGGTGGATCATAGAAATCGGCACAAACCAATTTGGAGAAATTGCGGAATTGTCAAATATTGTCCAGCCGACAGCAGGAATTATTACCAATATCGGCGAAAGTCACTTGGAGTTCCTAGGGAGTACTGCAGGAGTTGCAAAAGAAAAATCCGGATTATTTGCAGGCATGAATCCAGAAAGCAATGTTGTTATTCCGGATTCATTACTGCATCAGCAACTGGTGGAAGAGGCCGCAGCAAAGGCAGGAGTCAGCATTACAAAAACAGCGCAACTTTCAGAAAAATCTCCGGCTGGAAAAAATAAGTTCCGCCTTTTTGAGGAAGAGTTTGAAACTTCAATCGACAGTCCGCTTTTGCAACAGAACCTAATTTTGGCTTTGACACTTTTGCATTTGGAAGGAGTAGCAGTTTCAGAACTGCAGTTGGCGTCGAGCTCCCTGAACTTGTCTGTCAAAGGACGTTTTCAGCTGATAAACAAGGATGATTGGATTTTGATTGATGATACGTATAATGCCAATCCGTCATCCTTTCAGAGTGTACTCGAAAATCTAAACAAAATGTTTCCGGAGCGCCGTAAAATTGTAGTCTGCGGTGCGATGGCTGAACTGGGAGATTCAAGTCCAGAGTTTCACCGTCAAGTTGGGAAAACGATGCTCAACTGCGGTGTTGAGAAGATGTACGGTCTTGGCGGAGAGGAAATTGAGTATTACCTGGAAGGCTGGAAAAACGCAGGAGGGGAGAAAACTGCGGCCAGACACTTTAGTGAATTAGCAGAATTACTGCTCGCATTCAAAGCAGAACTGCAGTCAGAAGATGTTGTGCTTGTTAAGGGGTCACGCTCCGCGAAGATGGAGAGGTTTGTGGATGCGATGTTATGAAAATTTAAATGCAATATTCAGTCG
>Ga0209045_1003145_pt1 | contig 10890 bp, 13 predicted proteins | sample SaaInlLV_10m_DNA_4_FD_184664 | JGI IMG/M metagenome (GOLD analysis project Ga0209045, IMG submission 184664) | Marine microbial communities from expanding oxygen minimum zones in the Saanich Inlet - Saanich Inlet SI072_LV_200m_DNA (SPAdes) (version 2) | ecosystem: Environmental > Aquatic >...
GAATTATTGAATCGAATGTCCGGACTATATAACTACTTGGGAGATAGAAAGAATTAATTGATGAATATTTCAGAGGTTATTCGAATTCAAGGGACAAAACACAAATGAATCAAAAATGAGGCTCACGCAAAATGGTTGAACTAAAGTTTAGTGACTTCTTTGAGGAATCTAAAAAGCTTAAAAATGGAAGAATGAACCTCATTATATTGGATATTCCCTGGGGTATATTTGGACCAAATAGTAAACATCCAGACATCCAATGGGATCATAGGCCATCTTTGAAAAAGCTGGGCGTAATTGCTCGTCAGCTACTTGACGAACATGGGTATATCACCGTATTTGGAGACCGTAATCTGATTACAGCAATAGGTGAGTCGTGGTCAGATATACTGACCCTACGAGATGAATTAATCTGGGTCAAACCTGGAAATCTACCAACAAACACCTTGAAGCCGCTGCCAGTCCACGAATTTATTCATGTCTATATGCGTAAAGATATCCGGATGAATAAGTGTACATGGAATCCTCGGGTATTGCCTGGAAAACCGTATGTAAGAAGAGGAACTCCAGGGTCTATATCTACAAGGAGACAAATAAAGAGTGCTAGACATGAAAATACAACTGGCATGCGACACCTTAAAAGTGTGATTCCAGCACCGAACAAACCTGCTATGAAAGATTGGGAGAGGAAAGGAATGCAACACCCAACCATGAAGCCAGTCCAGCTACTATCCCAAATTATCCGAGCCTATTCAAATCCTGGTGATATGGTATTAGATCCTTTTTCGGGCAGTGCCAGTACCGCGTTGACTTGTTTCTTGACGGGGCGCGATTGTGTCTCGTACGAAAACGATAACATTTGGTTTTATCAAAGTGTGATGCGGTTGAATCGTGTTAAGGCAATGCTAGGACCGGGTCAAGTCAGAGAGCTACTTGAACAACCTGAGAAGGGGATAGATGAGTTTGATTTGTCCGTATTGTATTGTTAGCTGATTCAATAAACCCTTGGAATCCTTGACGAATCTGGTTCAGGACTCAAATTAGATCGAGGTATAATCGATTATGGCAAAACCAACCAAACTACGAAACAAATATTATGTACGAATGCCACTCTCAGATACTGATGGAAGCACCAAGTATAAATGGATCAGTCTTGGTACAGATGATCTAGCAACGGCACAGGAAAGGATGCTTGAAGTCCTCAGCTTGTCTGAGCTGATAAGATCTGGAAAATCCATCGACTTCTGGTGGAAAACTGGGAATATAAATTCCGTAAATACGCTCCTACTTGAAGAAGCTATAGAGAAATACATCGACTGGTCAAAGCGCCAGAACAACAAACCTTCCACAATTGAAGTCTACCAAACAGCTCTGGATCACTTGAAGAAGGTCCTGGGCAAAAACTATCATATCGAGAAAATTTCCCGAAAGGATCTGGAGAGATTTAGACAGTATTTCTCAGCAGATCTTTCATTGCACACGGTTAAGAAGAATGAACGGGCTGTACACACATTTATGGTCTGGCTAAAAGATGAAGAGATCATCTCAAATATCCCAAAGCTGAGACCCTTGAGAATTCCTAGGCAGCAACCCGTCTATATAAGCGAAAAAGAATTTAAGCTCATACAAGCGAAGGCAACGCCATTTATGGGAAAAGTATATACGATGTATGCCGAAACGGGAATGAGGCTTTCAGAAGCCTTCCTGGGTGAAATAAAGGGTACATTCTTAATCATCCAGGGTGATGAGGGGAAAAATGGAATGATCCGTGAAATCCCACTGAAACCAGAGCATATTGAAATCATTCAGGAGATGCATGATCTGGGCTGGACTCCGAAACACTATTCGCGTTCCTTCTGGCTTGCCTGTATAGATGCGAAGGTAAAGGGAAAGAAGTTTCACTCACTAAGACACACATTCGGAATTACCAGTTGGCTAAAGCATCGCGACCTGTTTCTCACAATGAAAATGATGGGTCATACAAATATTTCGACCACACAGATTTATACACAATTTCACCTTTCCAGACTGCAGGAAGATTTTCCAAGTCTCGCAGCAGAAACTGCGAGGATAATTCCATTTCGTAAGTCAATATACGGCTGAAGACAATCAAACAAAATCAGGGTGGAGAGTGAAATGGGTTACTTAATTGATATCAAAGGACATAGCAATATGCACATCGCGAGTGATCAAGTGCCCAGGGTAGGGGAGTCGGTGTTGTTGTACCCAGACACCTTTGATGGGCAGGAAGACAAGCTCTACTTTGTGGTTAAGAATGTAACATATTCACTTGGTAGAGGAAGTGTTGCGGAGTTGCCCCTAGTAATGTTAATACCAGAATAGACTGCCATAGAAGCAAGAAAATATTGTAATTCACATTGTAATTAGCATATTAAAAATTGTATATGCCTTTAATTCACCACCAGAGGAGGAGATAAACATGTTATTACATGAAGCCATTGGAAAAGCATTGGAAGAGTTACCTGACAAATCTGGATCCTACAAGGAAATTGCCTCAATAATTTCAAGAGATGGAACCTATGTTAGGAAGGATGGCTTTCCACCACCGTCAAGTCAGATTTCTGCAAGAGCAAACAATTATCAGCAATATTTTGAAAAAATAGGCGGCGGAATTAAACTTATTCGAACTGTACAATAGTCATACATCGATCTAATTCGATACAATTAAAATTACAACAGATTCCAAAGCATTCCTGTAAGGGGGTGCTTGGAATCAAAAAATTGATTGAAAGTAAGATTTCGAATTCAGTCTATTTGCTTCCGTAGCTCACTCTAAGAAAACAAACAAAATCCTGCGCATTTGGGCCAGCACCAAACCCCATTAGCTATTTAATAGAATCTTACAAACAATGGGAATAGCATTTGGAGTTATGTGTAGTGTGTAGTATATAATACACATGAAACAATTCGGCGATCATATCCGCAAAAAACGCGAGACCCTCCGCAAGGATGATAAATCTTTTTCCCTACGTCAGGTTGCTGTTCGATTGGGGATAGAACCTGCCTATTTATCAAAAATAGAGCGAAATGTCTTCCCTCCACCTTCAGAAGAGGTCATTCAAAAACTTGCTCCTATGCTGGATGAGGATGCAGATATCCTGCTCGCAATGGCAGGGAAGCTTTCAACAGATTTGCAACGAATTATCCTGGAGAGACCAACTCTATTCGCAGAAGTGATCCGTGAACTCAAAAAAGCACCGAATCATGCCATTCTGAGAATTACTAGAGAGGTGAGGGATGGGAAATGGTAGCAATGCAAAAGGAGAAATGCCCATGGTTGAGCTAAAAAATAATGAGTTAATATTCAATTTCCCTCAGGTTCACCCACATGCCTCCTGTCGGCTTGATTTTCAGAAAACACTACGTATTCCTGATGACAACCGGGAATATGAACTACCTCCTGGCCTTGGCAGTTTTGCAATGGAGCATACTGATGACCATGTATCCAAAATACCCAAGGACTGGTCCGAGCACGGCGGGGTATTCCTACCAATGTATCAGTCTGAGGCACTCTGGATTAATTTCTCCGGTGCCGCGGGACCCTATGGTCGTGATTATCCATTTGCGGTAAAAATTGCTACTGGCAAAATCAATGCAGTTACAGGGGAGTCCTGGTCTGATAAGCTTGTGAAAAACCCTCAGGATTATCTAGTGGTACCTGATCAGCCCTGGCTTGACGGGTATTGTGTAAAGAAGGGATTGATCAGGCAATTTGTTGCCATGCCCCTGGGGAAGGGATATACAGCGGAGGAACAGCTCACGGGAGAAGCAACTCATGGCGGTCTTCAAGTAATTGTCTACCCCATGAAGCGTGAGCGCTATGAGGCAATGCAGAAAGAAAATAGAAAAATGTTTTCAGGAGATGTATGCTATAGTATGAACATGGTGAGTGAGGCACTACCTATGGGGCTAGCGCCAGGTGGACTTATGCGTCAAAAAATATATGAGGATGAGTATGGATTTGATGTGTGGGATCAGCAGCATTCAAGCCGATGCTTCATTCACATTCTGAACAGTTCGCAGTGGGAAACCATTACGGGCAGACCTGTTCCTGGGAAGTCACCTTCAGCAACTGATTACACCCAGGCTGGATTGCCATGGTTCGAGTACTACAATGATAAACTGAATGCCATCTCCGGCCCAGAGAAGCTGTCTGGACTTGATAGTGTGGCGGCCAAGGGAATTAAGCTCGGTGAGGAACCTCTGGATCAGAATGATCCTGTATACCCACAAAATATTCAAAAGCTTTCTTCTGCCAAAAATCAAGTTACGGATGGCAAGTGGTGAGAAACATGGATCTTAGTATTCTATTTTCCTCATCTTGGATCTATTTTTATGACATTAACCCTCTTTTCCAATTACATCACTTTAGGCACAATCGGGGAGTGTCAAAATCGGACCGAAAAAAAACAACGAAATAAGGAGTAAAATAAATGAAGGAAAAAAAAGCATTTGAAGATTTTTATTCGGTCTTCAATAAGAGAGTCACCCGGAGGAATGCAAAAAGCTTCTTCGGTGCTTATTTTAATAATCCCATGGAACCATCTGAGATCACCAGCGAAGTGATGCATTTCATCAATAATATCGCAGTTCAATTTGTATTTGAGGATCAATATAGTGAGGTTGAACGAATCAAGTTTGTCGCAAAAATTGGTGATCTAATTCTGGAAACAGACGATTCCGAGAACGTTGATATTATTGATGCTGTGAATATTTTGACGAATCTACTAAGACTCACTAAAAAAAATGATATCAGTGCTTCCGAGCGGGTCTCCATCTGGGAAGCTTATAGATTGATTTTTGAAGCTGCTTTCAAAATCTTAGGTGAAAAGGATGCAAGTTTTAACATCATCTCGGCTGGAGACCTGGTAATTAAACATATGAATTTACCTAACCCTACAATGAAAAAGCTAGAGGGTTTGGTATGATTACTGAGAATAATTCACTAAATAAATAAATGAGTCAAAATGAACAATGAAAGAAAACCAGAATTACAAGTTTGAGGAAAATGCTGGGATGCTTACATATAACGAAGTCGCTCATGGATTCCATTGGAAAATACCGCGCCCGATAATTGAGATTTCAGCATTTTTTGTCCGATGAATATTCAATTATACCAGTATTGTATAACGTTTTCCTTATACACAAATTTTAGCCTCTACTGCAACCCTTGCTGAGTATAGGGTTATAGAGATCGGAAGCCGGCTTTATACGCCGGGTGTAATCAAAGTATCTCATCAGAAGTTGAATAATGGAGGTCCAAATGAATGAGGATAATTCTTCAGCTAATCAACTATCGGAAATGAAAACACTCCTTCGCACCTTAGCAAGGGAGCTGATTTCAACCAATTGGTTTACTACAAAAGAGGCGGCAGAGTACTTACGGATATCGGAGCGAAGCATTCGACGAGCAATTGAAACTGGACGATTACGTTTTGCTCGCTTTGGAGATGGAAAAAGAGGCTCTATTCGTTTCACGCGGAAATGGTTAGATGCATACGCGCTTGGCTTCAATGGCAATCGGTTGACAGCAGCGCAAAAAAACCAATTAGATACTATTTACTGATTAATTGTCTACAGAATAGCCATTCCTTAAAAATTTAGAGTCAAGTATTCACTATCCCTAATAGCTAAGAGTTAAAACATACACTATTTAACTGGTTTCGTTCTGTTTCGTCAGTTTGTGGTAAAGGTGTGGGAACACGGTCTTCCGGAGGAAGCGTTTAAGATTGTCCGAGTTAGATATAAGTGGTACTAAGTTTGGGGAAATTCTATAATACAGCTGAACAAAGAAATAACCGAATTTGCTCTTCAGCAGATTATCATCGCGAAACCTTCTGAATTCTTTTACAATATAATGATTTTCATCTCCATATGTCGCAGTAGCTATAAAGCACCCAGAAGCTTGTTTTGGTGGAGGGTATCTGAATCTAGGTGTTGTCTTTAGTAATTCTCTTTGCCAGTGCTCTTTCAAGTAACTAGGTAGTATTCCATCAACTAACTCGGAACGCCTAAAACCATTTTTGCCAAAAGCTACATCAGCTAATTTTAAGCGGATTGCACGGGCTGTTCTCCCCATCTTCGATGCAATCATGCCTGATGAATGCCCTTGAACTGCTAGTTCCACCATTTCTTGTATATCGCTTCGAAACCATTCCCTACCATGATTTGAGTGTCGACTCCTTATGTTTATTAAAGTCTCATCAGATATCCCCATTCTCCGAGCTCTTTCACTGTCATAGCGACTTACCCTTGGCCTACTTGGTGGAGTAGGATGGGCAGGGGTCACTGGCTGTGATGTAGTTGTGCCCGCAAATATTGAGTTCTGGGTTTTAGCTAATGCAAGAAAATATACACTTGTGTTAGGATAAGTGTTTATGATAGCTCGATGGATTTCTCTGAGGGTTGAACCGGTGGTAATAATGTCATCCAGGATGAGAATGGATTGAACGACACCTTCCCCCAGGTCACACGCTGTGTATAAGCCATCTATAGCCCGCTCCCTTGCTGCTTTTCCGAGTCCTTTCAGTGGTAGATTTGATGAAGACTTGATAAGTAAATCTGGTCGGTATGATGCATTGAGGTATTCCGCTAAACATGTCCCAAGTTGGTCGAGTGGTTTATGCGAATTAGCTTTCAATTCAGCACTGCCAAGAGCTCGGACAATGATTGTTGGAGAGATTAATCCACTTATTTCTCTCATAGCACGACTACACCATTCCTGGATTTTCAGCGGGTTACCGTTTTTAAATTGGAGGAGATCCTCAGATACTTGATTTGCCATTCCGGTATTCCGTGGGATGTAATAGTCTAAATGATATGCACCACTGAGGAATGGAAAATTGGATGAAATATTATGCATGCTGTGCTAGACCTGCTTAAACCACGAATAAATATGGTGCTGCTGACATTTGAGACATTCCCCCCGCTTAAAGCTCTAGTTTGTTCGAATGCACTCGAATATATTGTGATTGAACAAAATTCAAAGTATTGCAGGTTTTGTTCTCAGTATCGAACTATCAACTATTTTCACTAAATGACCTTTGCCAAGATGAAATGTAGCTTAGATATCCAAGAGTTGTTTGCCCTCAAGTTAATCCCTGGGATTGGGGATGGGTCCATTCAGAAAATTATGCGTTCTGGTAAATCTATAAACCAATTAATGGACGCCGAAGAGGATGAACTTAAATCCTACATCGCCAGAAATAAAGCTGCAATAGCAATTCAAGCACTAAAGCGTGAATTTGATCACTTCCGTGAGAAAGCTGGTAGTGATATCAGCAGGTTACATAGTGAAGGGATAAAAATAACGACATCAGTTTCCGACAATTATCCACCCTATTTTCATCTTATCAAGGACAAACCGCTATTTCTATATTACAGAGGCAATGAAAAGCTCCTTAAGGAGTTAACTTCCATTGCAATTGTAGGTACCCGTGAATGTTCAAGTCATGGATTCAGCGTAGCTAAACAGTTAGCTAGAGCTTTCAGCAGAAAGGGATATTGCATTATTAGTGGTCTCGCGGAAGGAATAGATACTGCAGCTCATGAGGGTGCATTGCTCGAGCAGGGCAAAACGGTAGCTGTCCTTATAGATGTTGGCGAGATACTCCCTAAATCCAATTCTGAATTAGCAGAAGAAATTGTTGAGAATGGTGGGCTCCTTATCGCCGAGAATAAGCCTCATTCTAAGGTAGTAGGAGGTTTATTCGTCAAGCGTGATCGGCTCCAGAGTGCGTATTCCCTTGGAGTTGTTCCTGTAGAAACTAGTATTAATGGGGGCACAATGCATACGGTCCGATATGCTAGAGACCAGGGTCGACTCTTGCTTGGGGCAGACTTTTCTTCCCGAGTAGACTATGACTATGATAGTAAACAATATCAGGGAATTGCCCACCTCTTGAAAGAAGGGGCGTTGACTGTGCTAAACCAGGCAATAGTTGGTGCCGTGCTTAGTGATCACCTTCCAAGCAAGAAGAGAGAACTAGCTGAGCTGCTTGAAAACTATACTTTACAGACTGAACTGTTTAGCTGATTTTGAACTCCATTTTAATGTTAAAGGGTTGAACCACCATCATTTTAATTGTCCTGCATAGAATTTTCGTCGCAAAGAGTAATAAATGAACGAGAGATCACACAAAGAACTGTTTCACCTGATTCGCGGGATGATACCCGATTCTCAGCAAGTAATCAGTTTAGATAAGGATGTCTCTATAGGAGAAGCCTTTAAGCTGATGCGTGAGCAGAATATTAATCAGGTGCCAGTAATGAACGGAACAAGTGTGCTTGGAGTATTTTCTTATAGATCATTTGCTCAACACCTACCTGAAACGCTTGAGGCTGAAAAGGAAATATTGTCATTGTCAGTTGATCTTTTCCTTGAGAATTTGAGCTTTGCACATTTGGAAGACCGAGTTTCGGAATTAATAGCCGAATTTGATGCGATGGACGCAGTCCTTATAGGTACGAAAGATAACCTCCTTGGAGTGCTATCAACAATAGATGCAGTGAATTACTTCTACCGGGTAGCAAATGCTTTTGTATTGATTGGCGAAATCGAATTATCGATCCGGACGCTTATCGAATCTGCTGTTGATACTGCTCAATTGATTAAATGTATTGATGATTCGCTGACAAGCAAATATATGGAGTCAGAATCCCGCCCAAAAGTCATACATGATTTAACTTTCGCTGATTTAGTTGCGCTTGTTCAGCACGGTAAAAATTGGGAATATTTTGAACCTGTATTTCGTGGCACTCGAAAGCTTCTTAGCGCAAAACTCAAAGGTATCTCAGACCTTAGAAATGACGTGTTTCATTTTCGGAGAGATCTCAGCATGAGTGAATATGACAGACTCAGGTCAGTTAGGGATTGGCTCCACAGGCTTTACCAGACTAGATTTGGGGGAACCAAACGTGGATAATAGCAAAGCCATAACTGGGTTGCCCCCGCTGGAAGTACTCAGTAAATTTCAGGTTGAATTCCTGCATCTGTTCAACGAATCAGAGCGTGAGACCAATTGGATATTTTCCGCCCCGGCTGGCGCAGGTAAGACCCTCGTGATTAGTCACATTATCTCTAGAATATTGGAGCAAGACCATCATGCTCGAATTCTATACTTGACTCCATATAAGGCTGCAGCTTTTCATCTCAAAGACCTCATGCAGCAATCATCCTCTACATTCGAAAGTAGATTGATTGATCGGAAAGCATATCTTTCCCATCAGGAGGCACTTTCAGGAAACGATGATTTCTGGCCACAGGGGCATCTTTATATCTCAACCCTCAGCATGTCTCAACGCTCGGATATGCGTGAGAAGTTCTTTAGTGAGGATTGGACCTTAGTTGTTATCGAGGATATCCCAAGAATGTATCACGACGATGATAAGTATTTTGAAGCATTTGGCAACATCAAGGGGCAGGTTCTGATTGCTTCCACTGAGCAGCTACAACTTTCAGGATTCAAGAGTTACCATATTGAGCTTCAAAATCTATTCCAGGATAATATTCGACCTGTTATGGGAGAACCCCGCAATTCAATACCAACACTTGAGCCAATTGGATATGAAAAAGATGCTGATGTGTCGGACATGATCCGTAAGGTAACCAATGACATTGAATCAATATACGGTGCAGGAAGCGATGAGGCTCTGTTTTACAGGAAATTGTTAGGTAATGCTGAAATGTCATCACCACTAGTTTTAGAGTCAACAGCTGATAAACTCATTTCCATATTCAAGCCTTTGAGAAATAAGGCAGCACACCAAATCCCCCTGAGAAGGGCTGACTTACTGCCAGAATCTTTTCTAATAGACAACTTGGGGAGAGACACTGTAGAGTATATCAGTGCTGAGGATTTAGATCGTCCGATTGACAGTGCTTCTCGGGCAGGCATTGTTTCGATTTTACCAAAACTTGAAACACTGGCTCAAACAATAGCAGAATCTGCCGAAGACCCTAAGCTGGAATCATTGCTTCGTTTGCAGGTTGACCTAATTCCAGAGACAGGTGATTTTGTTGAGTACATAATCACTTCTTATCATGGCACGATGGAATATCTACTTGTAAGCCTAGAAGACCTTCCGGTTAACGCTAAAGGCTATTCCGCCTCAATGTCCGCTATAGAGCGCGAAAAGGTTCTCCAGGGTAAACTACAGAGGCGTGAGATAATAATTATGACTCGTGCTGCTCTAAATGGATTAAAGGGGCTGGAAATCCATGCTGATCACGTAGTGATATACGATGGCATTGTCAATCAATCTGACCCACGTGTTATTGCAACTCTTAGTAGATTTCGGGGAAATACGAATGCCCTGCCAACCTTCCAATACCTTCAGGCTCGGATTGATAGCGAATAGAGTGTATTTGGTCTGTGGGAATGAATCTTTATACGCCTAACTGATAATCCCAATATTTCCTATTCAGTTAGAATATCTTACACGTAAACCGGATTCTTCAAATCGATATTTCGTTTTATGTTTTATCTCATAAGGGTTAGGCAATAGAATAGCATTTGGCGAATGGCTGAGAGCTTCGGTTATATGCAATATCTTGAAGGATTCTTTCCTTTTCCTGGATTTTTCCATCGCGAGTTCAATCTCCGATGACCCCAGTTGAATTACAGTATCACTGCCCTGAGTGGCCTTCACTTCAATGTAGTGTGTAATCCCTTCCTTCAAGATGATAAAGTCACAGCCTAACCCGTCATCCCCCAGCTTCCCTGGAAAAAAATGCTCTCTATTGCGGGATTTCCAACTGCTCGCAGTCACATACCTAGAACCATACTTCTTTTGCAGCATATGAAAGGCATGGACTTCTCCAACGATACCAATTAATGAGAGTAATGCAGGTGAAACTTGCTCCCTTCC
>Ga0209045_1003150_pt1 | contig 10868 bp, 11 predicted proteins | sample SaaInlLV_10m_DNA_4_FD_184664 | JGI IMG/M metagenome (GOLD analysis project Ga0209045, IMG submission 184664) | Marine microbial communities from expanding oxygen minimum zones in the Saanich Inlet - Saanich Inlet SI072_LV_200m_DNA (SPAdes) (version 2) | ecosystem: Environmental > Aquatic >...
CAATATTTTCGATCTCTTGGCGTAATGTTTTTGTCCATTTTTTGAATCCTTCCACATTTTCAAATACAATTGCTTTTGGTTTTCTTTCATCACAAACGCGGATCATTTCATAAAATAAGTCGTCTTGTTCAAATCCGCCACGCTTTCCGGCTTGGCTAAAAGCCGGACAAGGGAATCCACCGCTAATGATGTCCACTTTTTCAAGATTATGAGAACCAACTTTGCGAACATCGGTAAATTTTTTAGTATGAGGAAACCGGATTGACAAAAGTTTCTGGCAATAGTCGTCAATTTCCACTTGCCATTTTGTTTCGATTCCGGCCCATTCAAATCCGAGATCAATTCCGCCGATGCCTGTGAATAAACTTCCATGTGTTATTTCACGCATTCGCCATCATTCGAGTTGCCACCAGATCGGCAGCGTGGCATGATGAGGATGTATTTATACTTTTAAGATTTGGGAAAAAGAGCTGTTGTCCGCATTTCTTACAATACGCAACGAATTCGCCGTTCGGTGTTTTCTTGAATTCCGCTCTCTTGATTTGAGGCGCGGCGTACTTGTCAATCCCCTGCTCGCATAAATAGCGCAGATCCCGTATTTCGCTATCGCTGTCGCTTATGAAAGCGTCCACCAAGAATTCCGTTTTGTCTTTCCAGCGCAATATCATCGCTTCTATGTGATGCCGATAAGCCGGATAATGATCTTCCATTAATCCAAAGCGTTCACGCAGTTTGTCAAATAATGCTTTTTGAATTTCAAAATCCCCGCGCGCGTTTTCTTTCTTTCTTTCTTTCTTTACATTCTTAACATTCTTTAGGTGTTGCGATGGATTTGCGATGGATTTGTTGTGGATTTGTTGTGAGTGTGCAGTCAGCGTGTTGTGAGCGTGTTGTAAGTCCTGGTAAGTCTCGTAATTACAGATACTTAGGTGTGTGAAATCTCGACCATTTTTTTTCAAAATCATTTGATCTTTTTCCAAAAGTTGTAAAAAGTGGCGTGTGCGCCCGATTGTCATGTTCCATTTTTTTGACAATGCAGAAAGGCTGCTAACAACTTCGCCGCGATTAATTGTTACAAGCGAATTGTTAAATAATTTCTTTTTTTCTTTGTGATTTGCGCGGACAAGCAGATTGATCCAAGCGCGGAAATAATCCGGACGCTGGAAAATCCAATTATCGCAGATGCTGCGGTGGATTTTAATCCAACCTCTCACATCCGCCCTTCCGCTATTCCCCTAAGAATCTGAAATAAGAGATACCAGAATGCGAATTTAAGAACGAACTTTTCGGTTCGGCTCATGCTGCCCTGTGATCGGATTGATGTTCCTTTCATTGTCTTCCTCTTGATATGTGGTTAAGGTTATTCGAAATCCTCGCGATTCCGCAAGTGCAATTACGTCTTTCCGAAATTGAATAAGATCGGATTCAGTACATTGCGAAGATGTGTCAAATCGAGTTACGTTGATCTGCATTGTATTTTTTAAGGCCATAGGCAGGGTCATCCATACATCTTTGAATTTCATCTGATATATCGAATATCTTCACGGCTGCTTTTTCGAGGTCGAAGATTGATACAGTTTTCTCAAATTCCGGATGAGAAGATTGAGCTGTGCTTCCGTCCATTCGTCCAGCGGTCGTTCTGAGATTGCATTTTTCACGAGCAATGTCGGAATAATACCTAAATGGCTCTGCGCGATGGCGTATTTGGCGATCCATTTATACGGATTCCTGTTCACGTCGCTGAATCATTCCGGATAATTTTTCAATGGCATCTGAAGCGTTCTTTTTAGAATGCCCCTGCGGATCTGCAAGCCAGCCTTCCGTCGTTGTTCGCTCTTCGTCCGATACGTGATGGCTCTGGATCATTTCGCGCAGTTTGTCTTCTTGCGACTTGGTCATGTAGCCATTCATCTTAGCTTCGGCTTTTTCCACCGGACGCTTGATATTCTGCTGTCCGATGGCCGTTGCCACTTCATCCGCACTTGCGTATTCGGTCCCGGCATATCCGGCGGCTGCTAATGCTCTACCGATTGCAGACGTTTCGCAATTTTCCAAAGCAGATGTTTTATTGATTTGTGTAGATCCTTCTTTTTCGTACGCATGGCCGGTGAATGATTGCACCGATTCTTTGGTTGTAATGGTCAGCGTTGCTTTCATAATTACCACGCCATTGTCCCATGATACGAGTTCGGTATTCAGCGAATAATTGCTGGTTCCGATCTCTTTGTTCAGCGATTGCATTCGTTCGGCAACCGTGAAGTATTCTTTTCCGTGTATGTTTACTGGCATGTTGTCCTCACTTTATTTTGAGGCGGGTATCTTGAACGAGTTCTGCGCCCAGGACACCGCCGTTTTTCAAAGCCGTTTTAATGGCTTTCTTGTCAAGTTTAATGATTGTTTCTTCCGATTTGAATTCATCCGGAATCAATTCTTCGGATGTGATATTTACTTTCGGCGGATTTAGAGCGATTGAAATAACAAAATGCGGATTTTCAATGCGTTCAATTCCAACCGCTTCCATGTTATCCTTTAAGTACGTCCGGATGCGTTCAGCTTTGTTTTCAAGCGTCTTCCGGCGGTCCGCCATATTCTTTTCGGCTTGCTTAATTCCGGCAATCGTATTATTCAAATTCCCGATGAAATAAGCAATGTTAGTGGATTTGAGTTCGAGTTCACCTTTCAAGCCTTCAAGTGTATCTTGAATAGCTTCATCCTCTACTTCCACTAAGGATTCAAGCTCTTTATATTCGTCCGCTAATTCGTATAGTTTCATGATTGTCCCCTTTTGTTTCGCTCGTCTCGCGCACCGCGATCGTAATTATTCGCCGCTAAAATTGATGCGGTTAAAAATCCGAGCATTGCGCCTAAGAAAAAGCCTAACATTCGTCTAACTCGATTGATAGGCCACATTCATTACACGTAAGCGATTCATGGATTCCTGTGTCATATTCTTTAGGCTGATATGTCGTTTTAGCGTGTTCGCAAGATGGAATGCACGACGTACACCAAAATTCATCATAATCTTGCGGAAGTGGCATTCCGCAATTCTCACAAGATTCGCCTTCAAAATAAACTTGCATTTCGTATTCTTTTATTCGGTGTTTTATATTTCCCATTGTTTAGTCCTCTCATATTAAGAGGCCCGGCCTCGCGAGTGAATCCGAGGACGCAGATTCGCCGAGCCTTATTATTAGTCCTCGTGGTCTGTGGAATCAATTATTTGTATTTAGTTGGAAATAATTATTGAGTGAAACTTCTGTAATTCGAAGCGTCCGATATCCAAGTTTCAATGCGTCCAAGTCGCCCCTGTAAATCATATTCTTAATAGTGCCGGTGGATACTTTCAACATGGCTGCGACTTCCTTCGTGGTGTACGTTTTTTTGTTCATATTCTCGTTTATATGTATTAGAATTGTAGTGATTAGTGCTTATTCGTTAAATCAATATAACGGTAATATGTTAAATATGTCAAGTAAAAAAAGTAAAGCAGAAAATTTTATAGATTCTGTGAAGGTAAAATACAATCTTCGCACGGATTCCGATGTGGCAAAGTTGTTCAAAATATCACGTCAGGCTTTACATTTTTGGCGACAACAGGATAATGTGCCTGACAAATATCACAGATTAGTTGAAAACAATTTGATTCCGAACGTTATTGATCTGCCTTTCGGCGCGCATTCATTTCCAGCGGAAAAAGGATTGATTCCTGTTGTTGGCATTGCGGAAGCCGGAACAGGGATAGATGGAACCGATACCGGCGGTGATGAATTCATATCCCGCCCGCACGGCTTAAAGGATGCGAATGCGTACGCGGTTGTGGTGGTGGGTGATTCCATGAAGCCGGCATTGAAGCCATTCACAAAAGTCATCGCTTCGCCGAATTTGGAAGTGCAATCCGGTGATCTGGCCATTGTCCGCTTAAAAGATGACAATGTGCTAATCGCCGAAGTCCGGCTCGGCAAAAATATCACGCTTATTAAATACAATGGATCTGATATTCACACAAAAAAAGAAGATGTGAAATTCATGCACAAAATCGTTTGGACGCGATATAGATAATGGAAATTCTAAACAAATTCATTCCGATTATTCAAGTGGTCTTATTGCTTATGATTTGGGATAGGCTGCGATATATGAGCAAGAAGAAATGAGCAAACTTGTCAAGCGCGGCAATCGGTATTGGTATCGTTCCGGATATGAATTTTTCAGCTTAAAAACAGAAGTCAAGAGTCGCGCTGAAGTCATTAAAAGAAAATTAGATGAATCAAGAGAATTGGAACGTTTCGGCATATTCACGCCGTCCGATATTTCCATCCGGGATGTTAAAAATGAATGGATTCAATTCATCAAATTTGACAAATCAGATTCGTGGTGGAAATCTAACTTGCCGAAAATTGACATATTCGTAAAAGAATACGGATTAAGACCGATTGTATCCATCCAATCCCGCGATCTAAATCTTTACATTTTATCGCTTAAAAATGGTCATGCACCGAATACGGTGCTTAATTATATGAAGCCGATCCGTCAGATGTTCAAATTCGCTGTTTCCTGCGCGTATATCGAGCGTAATCCGTTTGAATCGGCACAATTACCGAAGGCTGAGGAAAAACGCCGATTTGAGGCAATTTCAAAGGATGTTTTATTGAAGATTTTCGCCGATGAAAGTATTGAATTAAAGCATCGGCAATTCTGGAAGTTATGTTATTACACCGGATTGGATTCGGGCGATGCCGGAACGCTTTCAAAATCAAGCGTAAAAAACGGCGTGATTCAAATTAAGCGGAAGAAGTCAAACGTGCCGGTGCAGATCCCGATTCATTCTACATTGGATTTTAACATGGTAAATATGATGCCGAGCCGGAACGAACGAAGTTGGTCATCCAAACTTTTGAAACGAAAGCTGGCGGAATTTGATACGATTGGAAGCGTTAAGAATTTACGCGCTTCTTTTATTTCACATTTGCACGATGCCGGACTATCGCTGATGGATATTAAAGTGGCCGTTGGCCATACAAGTTCAAGAATGACCGCCCATTATACAAGTAAACAATTAGAATCAGTCAGAAAAGTACTGGAGAAAATCTGACACGAATACGACAAAATTCGCTAAATCCTTATATTGCTATGGGATAAATGGCCTGTCAAGCCGGAGGTCGCGAGTTCGAGTCTCGTCGGTCCCGCTCTCTTAAAAGCTCGTTTGTCGTCAGAAATTAAAGCGACTGCGGGCTTTTTCATTTGTGCTCATTCGTTATCATTGTTAGCTATAAATATCAGATGTATATGACAAAAATCGTACAAAATTCGTACAAAAAGACGGAGGGCTATTGCTCTATAAGATTGATCGAAGTTGAAAAGCGTTGATGCGCCACTTCGGTCATATCCAATCCGGATTCCATGCGGACATAATAAGAATTTGAATCATCATTAAATATAAATGGAAGATCGAGCGAAACTGTGTCGCGCATCGTAATCAGGTCATCTTTAAACGATGAAGATATATTAGACCATGTAAGCGTCCATGTCTTTTTAGTGTCCGACAATCTTGTTGCGAATTGCTTGCCGGAATAGGCTTCTTTTATATTTGAAAAGGTTGCCCGTCCCTCATTGATAGAGGTGTCCGGTCGTGTATCGAATGTAAGTTGCTTCCCGAACATGACTTCCTTAAAAATTTTGTCATCCATCGGATTGTCTGATTCTATGAACCAGTTTGAATAAGCCGTTGAATTTGTGATGGTATCAATATCCCAGCCAGAAGATTCATTCGATACGCTTGATTTTGATGAGCCAACCGTGTCTGAGTTTGACCCGTACACTTGAAGCGAAAACACCCCGCCCGTATTTGCGGACGAAATATAGGTCGCTATTGAATCAGGGTCAGCGGCGGACGTGAGCGCAATTTTAATAACATAAGACCCCATTGTAGTAACGCCGTATTCTAAAGATTCATCAATCAAATTGTATCTGCCCGAAGGATTCGATCCGCTTGAAAATGAACCTCCGCTAATATCGCCTGATGTTAAGGTCGCATTTTTTAAATTTACCTGGTCGTAAAAAAAATACATTATATTTCTTCCAATGTTAATGAAGTCGAATATCTGTTGAATGCCACTTCTGTCATGTTTAATCCGGTCATTCTGCAATACCAATAGTTCGAGTCATCGTAAAATAATACCGGATGAAAGTCGCCGTGCGTGGAATTTTTCATCGCTTCCAAAGTTGTCTTGAATGTCGAATCGATGTTCGTCCAATTTAATGTGAATACTTTCTTCGGATCGAAACGCCTTACGGATCGGAATCTACCGCCTGGCGTTGTGCTATCCGTAATCCCATGCTTCGCTGAATAAGATATTCCCATGTCCGGCTCAAAATCAAACGTCGTTCTCGTTCCTGCCAAAAGTTCCGTCCAATTACTTACTGTCCCCGTTTTACAATATGCAAACACCCATTGCTTCGATAGACTTGAAAATGTAGAAACATTCCATCCTTTGTTAATAGATGTGAATTCTTTAAGCTCACTTCCCGAACCTGCATTCGCCGATGAATCATTCAGTCCGATCCCTATGTCATCGCTTTCGTCTGCGAGAAAATGAACAGCAAGCGTGTCAATGGATTTTGCGCTACCGAGATTCCATCGGATAGCATCATGATCGCCCGGCTTAGAAAAGTTTGAAACAGCTTGATAGATATTTTGATCGTGCGCCCTTTCCGAATTTGTGATGGATGCTGATTCGGTAAATGTAAGCAATGACACGTCGAGCGTCCCTTCATCTCTTACGGAATTCAAAAGGTCAATCGTATCGTATAAAATCCACATTAGTTTTCCTTCAATTCAAATGCTTCAAATGAAGCTGAATCCACCGACTTCTGAATCTTGGTGATTACAAATTTCTTCCCTGAATAACTTTCCCCGAAAAATTTATCGGTCGGCGCAGTTGAAAAGGCAATCACATCACCTATTTCTGATTGATATGCAAACTTTGGATTTAAGATTTTACCCGAAATCATTAAGCGCACATCTGAATTCAAATTTGCATAATATGAAAAGAATCCATCATTCGGATCGTCGTCGTAATCCCCAGCCGTATTTGCAACCAAAGCGTCTAATTTTATTTCCTTGATATTTTCATCGGATTGAATGTTCCAATTCGTTCTTGCAGAACCATTGGATTTGGTTTGATTTGATATGTAGCGATTCTCCGCTGGATGTTTTTCGTAATTGATTTTCATTGTCGTAACTAAATCAGAAAAATCTGTATGAGATACCTTTAAATCTGTTACGTCGTGTTTTGTTAATGTAAAATCGGTCGAAGGTGAATCTGGTCTGTGATAGTATCGCATCGTTCCGTCGCCCCGAAACCAAAATATAAAGCATCCTTCATACTGAAGCTTTTCGAGGATTGATTTCACCGATTCAGGCTCTAAAAGCCAATATCTCAAATTCCATCCGCTTCTTGCAGAATCTAAAGCTGTCCATCCTGTTATATTAGCATCCGAGTCATCCACACCGACATATCGTTTCAGAATATCCCGGTGCGCTTCGTGAATTTCCGTTGCCGTTCCGCTTCCGCCTGAATAAGATTTTTCCCAACCATCGATCCCCGAATAAAAATAATCATAAGGCTTGTCTTCGTCGTTAATCATATTGTAACGAATTTGAACATCTTTAATTACGACCCTTCCGTCCATATATCCTGTGCCGGACGAACTTGCAAATGAAGCTCTCAAATATAAATTATACCCGCTATTTCCTGTAACGACAATCGGCGATGGTGAGCTTGAACTTTCGGATCCGTTTTGTCTATTTAGACTCGATAATGAACCCGACCCGGAACCACTTGTCAACATTTCTATCTCTGTCCAACCAAGGGACATATCTGACCCACCTGCGGCATCTGTATATTTATATTCGATAATCGTATTCGCAATCCATGTATTTGATGGCGTTTTGTCATCGATATACAAATCATACCAAACATCAAAACTAACATGATCGCCTGCTGTATTAAAATCGCCGTCTAAAGACGGTTGTATAAATTCATACACTCGATATTTCTCTACGTCCGAACTTGAATTGATTATGTTATCCACATCAACTATGAGCGTATTGGTTACAGATGGATCGCTTCCATCGTTATCAATAGCATTGTTGGGCGTACCAACTGAATTTCCATAAGATTGCGATGCACCGATAGGTCTTATTTTGAATCCTCTATCCGCTACGCTACCGGCGGAAATTTGATAATAGACAGTTTCGCTGCCGACGACATCAGACAAACCCGTATTGGTCCCAAAGGATGAAACAGGAATAAATAAATCCGAAGATTTGTCGAAATAATACAAATGTGCGGTTGATGTTTCGTTGATTATTCCTGTAATATAATAATTGAGTTTATTCCCACCCACAACGCCATCAATTTCAAAATTAGGTGCAAGTGGCACAGGTCTATATGTTTTGACGTTCGGGAATTGAGGACTTGCATAAGTTCCATGCGTTGAAGGCGTAAAATTTCCATAAGATATTGGAATATATACATCGGTCGTATCTTTAGTATTCGGAATCGAAATAAAATCCCAAGGTCGCTTCGTTACAATGTTAATCTCAATGCTATCCGCCGTGTGCGACATACCCGTAATTCGTCCTTGATAAATTTGAAGTCTGGTACCGATTGCATCCCAGTCGCGAGTCTCATCTTCCCAGTTCGCTGTTAGTGAGTCCCACGTATCCGCAGGCGAGTCCTCTAAATACGCGTAAATCTTGCAATCTTTATTGATGTATTTATTCGTGCCGCCGAAAAGCTCTTCCGAAAACGGCTTTCCGTTATATTGAAAATTCGCAACGCTTAAAGATAAATTGGATGTGGATGCTTTTGATTGCGCCAGATTCATCGCATCCCTGATAGACGGTTTGTTTAATACCGCGCCGTAAAACGGTGTCCCTAAATAATCAATGTCCTCAAAAGAAAGCCCAACGTAATTAGTCGAATCGTAATAGAGTTCAAATAGCCACGTCGCTTTATGTGGCCGGCTGAGAGCTTCATCCCAAGTGGAAGGAAGTGTCAGCATTAAGCAAGATTGTTCCGCTGCGCTTTTTCAATGGCTGGAATGATGTGATCTATCACCGTTTCATCCACAAGTGGCGCGGATATGTTTAATGTGATTCCGCCTTTCGGACCGTTAATGTTCGGACTGCTCAAAGGCTCTACGCTTACTCGCTCACGTCCGCCGGGATTGTCGCCAACCAATATAGATTGCGGGCCGGATGTAACGAAGTCGCCGCCTTGAGCGAATGAAATCCTTTCAATCGCGGATCCCATAAGCGATCCAAAGGCAGCACCGCCGGCAAGCGCCAAAGGTGCGGTCAGCCACGCTAAAGGACCGGAAGATTCCAGCATGGATGCAATCCATTTAGAAACTGCCTTCTGAATTTCTGCGGATATAAAAGCTGTTGCTGCTCTTTTAGCAGCTTCTTCAGCAGCACCCAAAGCGTCTGACGTAGAAGTGATCGACGAAGCAGTTAATATCGAAGCGGCGGCGGCAACGTCTAAATTCTTTTTGAATGTTTCCCATCCATCATTTGCGTCATCTGTTTTTTTAACAACAAGTCCCATCGCTTCCGCAAGTTCAGGATATTGTTCCTTTAGCTTTTCAATAAATTCTATTTCTTTTTCGCTTTGGTCGATACTTTCGCGCTGCTTTTGAACGAACGCATCGTATTCAGCATTCTCTTCGGATTTTGCACCAATTCTTTCTATAACGCCTGCCTTGAGTGCTGCGGTATAAATTCGTTCTGCTTCGGATGCGGTTAATCCTAAGCTATTAATTTTTGTTGCTACATTTTTTAGAAAACTCTGAAAAGCCGAAGCACCCATTGAACCTTCTTCAAACATTGAAAGTAATTCATTTTTTGTTTCAAGTATTTTTTCTTTTTGCTCTGAAGGATCAAGCAATAGAAAAGTCCTCTCACCCAATTCCTTCATTTCATCATTCAATCCGGCAATCGTTCCCTCAGTTGTGCTAAATACACCGGCAAGTTCCATCATTTTCCCGATAGCAAGACCAGCACCAACTAACAAAGCACCCCATCCGGTTTTAATTAGAGTTGCCTGAAATTGTATTGTTCTAACTTTAGCCAACAATGCCGCACTACTATATGCTGCAAACGCTATCGCGATTCCTGTAACGCTCCGCGCGAAATCCTGCATTGTTTTCAGGTTTATAGATTCTGCTATTTCTTTTACAGCATCAGCAGCTTTAGTAATTGCCGGCGCTAATAGTTCACCAATGTCCTCACCGACATCACCAATGGCATTATTCATTTGGTCTATTGATCCAGCCATTGTGTCTACGATTGCTCTCGCTTGTCCGCCGAAAAATTTAGTCATTCCGTCCACAATAGAATTGAGCCGTTCCGTGCTTCCGGCCGCACCTTCCGCGCTTACACCATAGCGGGCAAGGGCATTTGTCGAACTCCCGACACTCTTTCCAACGAGATCAGCCGCCGTAACCAAATCCATTCCTTTAGCGGCTGCTAAATCAAGCGTTGCAATCGTGGCTTTCTTTAATTGTTCCTCGTCCTTAATAAACATCGCAAGCATGGCTTGTGCTTGAATAATGGTCTCATCGCCGAAGGTCGTAACTTGCTGTAAAGCTGAGGCTTGTTTCAGTAAAGCATCTACATTTTTACCGAGAGCCGTTTCTAATTTTTTGACGGCTAAAGTTTGTTCGCGTTCTAAAGCAACAACGGATTTAATTCCACCGATAATTGCCCTTGCCCCGAAAAAAGCAGCACCCGCAGCCATTGCAGATTTTCCAAGAGATTTCAGACTGTTATCTACGCCGCCGAGTCCCTTTTTCGCTTTTGCCGC